>OGCI01001526.1_pt1:10000-18880 | contig 18880 bp, 13 predicted proteins | sample 1570021 | NCBI WGS metagenome assembly OGCI01 (sample SAMN06264664, study PRJEB24512) | hot springs metagenome | isolation source: Hot spring water | place: South Africa: Tshipise | collected 2015-06-21 | reverse complement strand
ATTTTCTCAGGAGCACCGCTCAGATCACCGTTCCTGCCCATTATTTCCAGGTCTGCCGCCAGTTGAGACACTTCATCTGCTCCTACAGAGGCACTGTTGCCTTTCAGTGTGTGCGCCACCCGGATAAACTGGCTGATATCCTGCTGTTGACAGTAACGCTCGAGGTCATTCAGCATTCCCTCCGCTCCCTGAAGATAACGCACAATAACCTCACGAACAAAGGAATCCCCTTCCGTTCCAAAAAACTTGCGCAACTTTTCTAACGGTGCAGGATTAATCATTGCTTCCCTGTTTTCTAAGGTTTCCTTTAACCCTTAGTCTATCACAGAATAAATTCCAACGGACCTAATCCATTATAATATTCAAAAAACGGTATCTTTTTTAACGGAATTGCATCAAAAAGATAAAATTCAATAAAAGGAGTGTTCCCAAAACTATGCCCACATCCCAACCCCGTCAAGAAATTTTACGCACGCTGCATCCTGGCTGGTTTGGTGCCGTCATGGGCACTGCGATTGTCGCCACGATTTTATCCCTCAATCCAGGAAATTTACCTGGATTCAAACCCGTCCTGCAAGCGGGTGCAATCGGGTTTCATGTTTTTGCTCTGCTGGCAATGACAGGGCTGTTGATTCCCACGGTGATTCGCTGGTTCAGGTTTCCTAAAGAGAGTGTACAGGATATCATCCACCCGGTCTTTGGAGCCATGTTTGCCACCCTGCCCGCGGCTTTGCTGGTGTTAGCCAGCACAACCGCAAGCGTAGGGAAATTATGGCTTTCCCCATCCTTAACAAATCTTCTGTTGATGATTCTTTCCGTGACGGGCACATTGCTGGGTTTTGCAATCAGTATCCTGTTCACCTATGCCCTGTTCCTGAATACAGAAGTGCGTAAAGAACATGCCAACGGAGCCTGGTTCATCCCGCCAGTGGTAAACATCATCATCCCTCTGGCGTTGCTTGCGCTGATTCCACTGGTGCCGGAGGCCTGGAGGAGTTCAGTGTTCGCCCTTTCTGTTGCCTTCTGGGGAGCAGGGTTTTTCCTGTTTCTCATGGTAGCAGCAGTTCTGTATGAACGACTGATCTTCCATGCACTTCCCCCCGCCGGAATGATTCCTTCCCTGTGGATCGGGCTCGGTCCCATCGGTGTGGGCGGCCTGGTGCTTTTGCGTCTGGTTCAAACAGGTGCTGCCTTTCTCAACGAATCCACCCCCATTCTGATGCAGGGCGCTACCATGGCGGCTCTATCACTCTGGGGTTTAGGTATCTGGTGGCTTGGGGTGCTGATCCTGGTTACCACCCGGGTAGAAAAGAACGGGGGAATTCCTTACAGTCCCGGCTGGTGGGGGTACGTCTTCCCGGGCGGGGCTTTTACCGCATTAACGCTTTCGCTCGCACGTACACTGAACTCTTCATTCTTTGAAATCGTGGGGGCTCTATTTACCCTTGGTTTGCTGTTCCTGTGGATAAGAGTGTTCTGGAATACCCTGAAAGCCGTCCAAAACGGGATGGCATGGAAAAGAGGATAACCCGGCAACCCCTGCCCCAAAAGCAGGGGTTGTTTAAAAAAAATCACTCCCTTTTCACTTCTCATTTACAGTAAATTAGATGATAATCAATCTGTTCTCTCTACTGGTCCCCCTTTCAGAGAATTAAAGACAAGATATATCACCTCTGCTCCAGGTAGAAAGGAGATGTTCATTTCTTTTCTATTACAAATTGTTAAATTTTTGCGTAAATTTATTCTAATAAGGTAAAATAAATAGTAATACCCAAGGAGAAAAACATGAAATCGTTCCGTTTGCTTGCTGTTGTTGTGATATTCGGGTTATTGCTAGGCGCGTGTACTCCCTCAGCGCCCCAAACGCCTCAGGAAACTGTCCCACCCGCTACCCCAAAGCCCATCGAACCCACTGCCACTTCTGTGCCAGAAGGATTGGTGTCCAGCGTAGAAGATGTGCGTAAAGCCACCATTCAAATCGAAGCCCAGGGCACGTTCATGGATCCGGAATTTGGCACACTGTACAATGTGGCTGGACGCGGTAGCGGCTTTATCATTGACCCTTCCGGCATCGCTGTCACCAACAATCACGTTGTGACCGGTGCGGCGTTGTTAAAGGTTTTCGTGGCTGGTGAAAGTAAACCCAGAAACGCCAAGGTACTGGGGGTGTCAGAATGCTGGGACCTGGCAGTGATTGATATCGAAGGGGACGGCTATCCCTACATGGAATTTCACAAAGGGGATGTCAATCCGGGGTTGGAAGTATATGCGGCAGGTTTTCCGCTGGGTGATCCTGAATACACCCTGACCAAAGGGATTGTCTCCAAAGCCAGAGCCAGCGGCGAAGTTTCCTGGGCATCGGTGGATTCGGTCATTGAACACGATGCCCGCATCCGCCCGGGAAACTCTGGAGGACCGCTGGTGAATGCTGAGGGGAAAGTGGTAGGCATAAACTATGCAGGCAATGACCGGTATGACTATAACTTTGCCATCAAAGGACAGGATGCTCTTTCGGTGATCGAGACCTTGCGCTCGGGTAAGGATTTTGAATCCATCGGCATCAATGGACAGGCGGTGGTCTCCGAAGATGGCAGTATCAGCGGTATCTGGGTGGCTTCTGTCAAATCCGGATCTCCTGCAGATAAAGCGGGACTGCAACCCGGTGATATCCTGACCCGTATGGAAGGGCTGATTCTGGCAACCGACGGTACCTACTCGGATTACTGCGACATCCTCCGCAGCCATCAGCCGGAGGATACGCTTTCGATTGAGGTCTTGCGGTTTTCCACGGGTGAGGTGTTAGCCGGACAATTAAACGGACGGGCACTGGAAACCAGTTTCTCATTTGCCAATACCCTGGAAGATGATGTATCTGGACAAGGCGGCAGTTATGACCAGTTCGTCACCGTTACCGACAATTACAGCGCCATTCAGGTCAACATTCCCAGCGCGTGGAGCGAAGTGGACGGCTCACCATGGATTTCTGATGGAGATGTGATCGGCGCTTCCATCACCGCTGCAGCAAACCTGGATGCATTCAACAATTCTTTTGATGAATCCGGGGTTTTCTTTGGTGTTTCGGATGACATTGCCAAACTGGGTGGATACATTCAATTGCTCGATGTCTATCGCGGTTCGTTTAAATCCAGTTGCGAGTACGGTGGACGCTACGATTATAAAGACAGTGCATATGAAGGCGCTTATGATGTCTTCAAGAAATGCAACGGCTCCCAAAATGTACTGGTTGTGCTTTCTGCACGTCCGCAGCAATACAAGACGTCCATGCTGATCACCGTAATGGTCAACATGACCAATGATCAGGACGCCGCTGCCTTCGACGAAATTCTACGTACATTTGATGTCATTGGGCCACTTCCATAACTTCATGGAAAAGGTCGTTCAAAAAGCCGGGGCTGGCCTCCGGCTTTTTGATTCCCGTAAATATGACATAATGAAGCATCTCAACTTCTTGATGGAGGAAAACGCTCCATGACAGCGGTATTTCCAACCCAAATCTCCTTTTTCGATCCCCGGGCAACCCTTCTGGAGATAAGCGGAGGGAAGGGGGCGAATCTGGCAAAACTGGCACAGGCAGGATTACCTGTGCCCTCCGGGATTATCCTGACTACCGCAGCCTACCGGCAGTTTGTTACCGCCAATCAACTCGAAGAGTTTATTCGGAACACTCTCAGCGCACTCGCCAGCCCTGTGCTGGAGGATCTGGAACGGGTCTCAAACGCTATCCGGGATGGATTCCGGCAAGGTCGTTTTCCCTCCAGTTTAGCAGCAGAGTTGATGGCATGGTATCGGCAAATGAGCCAACCACCGGTTGCCGTACGCTCTTCTGCCACCACAGAAGATTTACCCGATCTGTCCTTTGCCGGTCAGCAGGACACGTTTTTGAATGTTTTGGGCGAAACCGCGCTTCTGGAAGCAGTGGTGGATTGCTGGAGCAGTCTGTGGACGGCGCGCGCCATAGGTTACCGCATGCGCAATCAACTTCATCAAGACAATCTGGCACTGGCAGTGGTGATCCAACCTATGGTTGAGAGCGAAGTCTCCGGCGTGATGTTCACCGCCAATCCGCTGACCGGTCTCCGGCGCGAGGTGGTGATCAACGCCATTTTTGGGCTGGGCGAAGCCCTAGTCTCCGGGCGCAGTGAACCGGACGAGTATGTCGTTCGCTGGATGGCAAACCCCTCTATTCATTCCAAGCGGATAGGCGCTAAAGCACTGACATTGACAGGTTCACAGGAAGGCGGCTTAAGAGAAGAAATTGCTGAACGTTCCAATCACCCGGCATTAACGGATATACAGGTCCTTACCCTGGCAGAGATGGGTAAACGCATCGAATCATTGTATGGCTTCCCTCAGGATATCGAATGGGCAATCCAGAACGACCAGGTTTTCATTCTCCAGTCGCGTCCCATTACCTCCCTGTATCCCCTCCCTGAAAACCTGCCCGAAGATCCTCTGCACATTCTCTTTTCACTGGGTGCAGTTCAGGGAATGCTTGACCCCATTACACCGCTGGGCAGAGATACGTTTACGATGCTTCTTATTTCCGGAGCCCGATTATTCGGCTATCGCCTTACCCCCAAAAGCCAGCAGGGGCTTTTTACGGCTGGGGAGCGCCTCTGGGTAAACATCACCCCCATGGTGCGCGTTCCATTTGGAAGGAAAGCACTTCACGGCATGCTGGGTATGGTTGAGCCTTCTACCCAGAAACTTCTCGATCTTCTTTTTCAGGAACAGGGACTGCAATCCCCCCATCCCGTTGTGCGTCCTATCACCCGCCTGCATCTGGCACGCTTCTTTCTTCCCGTAGGCGCCAATGTTCTGCTCAATTTGATCGCGCCTCACCTGCGACGCCGGCAGTTAATTTCCACTACAGAGGCGCTTCTTGAAAACCTGGAAAGGCAGTTTCAAGCGGTTGAAGGGTTACCGCCCCAGCAGGCACTGGAAGCCATCCTGAAAATTGCCTCCGGCTACATAGATAGGTACCTGCCCCGCGTATTTATCAGACTGGTTTCAATGGTTGCTACCGGTGTGGGTTCGCTAAACCTCATCCGTATCCTCTGCAGGCGAATCCCCGAAGGTGCCGAAGGTCTTTCCCGGGAACAATGGGCTGATATCCCCCTGGAATTGACCCGCAGTCTTCCCTACAACCCCACAACTGAAATGGATTTGCAGTTGTGGAAAATCGCCCGTCGGGCAAAAGAAGATCCGTCATCGAACCGGGCACTGGAACAGATGTCTGCCAGCGACCTTGCCAGGGCTTACCGGCAAAACCTTCTTCCCGAAGAGTTCCAGAATTTGATTGACCGGTTCTTGCAGCGTTATGGAAAACGGGGATTAGCCGAAATTGACCTGGGAAGGGAACGCTGGAAGGAAGACCCTACCCATATCTTTGAAGTTCTGAAAAGTTTCCAGAAAATCAACAACCATGACCTGACTCCAGAAGAGATTTTTACCAGGGGTGAAGAAAAAGCCCACAATGCCATGAGGATGATTCGGCGCGGTATTGGTTACACCCGGTTGGGCTTTCTTAAGAGACCCCTCATTCATTTTCTTGAAAGCCGATTGCGTGCTTTAATGGGGTTGCGGGAATACCCTAAATTTTTTGCTGTGCGCGTGATGGGCACAATCCGCGAGGCTCTGCTTCATGCAGGCAAGGCATTTGTACTCGATGGATATCTGCATTCCCCTGACGATTTGTTCTTCCTGACCTATGAGGAACTTGCCGAATTTGCCCGTCAGCCAGAAGACCAGAGATGGGGAGAATGTATCCAGCAACGCCGCCAGGCTTATCAGCGCGAGAAACGGCGCAGACAAATCCCCCGTCTCTTGCTCAGCGATGGGCGCGCCTTTTACGAAGGGATTGCCACTACCGAAAGCACCCATACCCGCATTCCGGGCAGTCCGGTTTCTCCGGGTGTGGTGGAAGGCAGGGTGAGGGTTGTGTTGAACCCTCGGGAAGCCAATCTACAACCCGGCGAAATTCTGGTGTGTCCGGGGACAGATCCGTCCTGGACACCATTGTTCCTCTCTGCCGGCGGGCTGGTCATGGAAGTCGGTGGGATGATGACGCATGGAGCAGTGGTTGCCCGGGAATACGGCATTCCGGCTGTAGTGGGTGTCAATCAGGCTACCCGGCGTTTGAAAACCGGTCAGCATATTCGAGTGAACGGCTCCACCGGATGGATTGACCTGCTGGATGAAACACCTTAATCGGCTGAAACGGGCGTTGTTTCGCGCACCGGCACCCGAATCTGGCGGGCAACGATGAAGTTAATCACCGCAATGAATGCCCCGAACAGGAATACGTACTGATAACCAAAGGTGTTCCAGATCACCCCGCCCAACAGAGCAACCGAAATGGAAAAGACGTGATCAATGGTGACGCCAGCGGTGAGGGTGGTTTGCACATGTTCTGGTGTTTTGGCAATCTTTCTCATGTAAGTAGCCCGCGCCATCGTTACCGACATCAGCATTTGATCCAGGAGGAAACACACAATGGTCACCAAAAGGGCAAGGTTTTCGGGCAGGAAAGAGCGCGAAAAGCCATAGCCAACGCAGACAAATGCCAGCAACACTGACTCAGCGGTGATTACAAAACGCTCACCGAAACGATCAATGAGCCAGCCCAGGAAAGGCTGAAAAATAATGCCAATAATCCCACCGATGGTGAAAAGCGTTCCCATCAACTGGGTGGGTTGCTGGAAAATAGACACCAGCACCCAGGGCGCAAAGGTGACAAAAATTTGTTTGCGCGAACCATACAGTACAGTCAATGCGTAGTACAGACGGTACTCTTTGTGTAATTTGAGAAACACCCCCGAAGGCTGGGGACGTCCCTTTTCCATGGTAAACATGAGCAGTGCCGCAAGGAACAGGGCAACAGCAACAATGGTAAAGGTGACCTGAAAATTAAAGTTCAGAAAACGAAATCCCAGCGCCACCAGAAAACTTCCCAAAATAGCGGCAAGGTTGCGGATCGCGTTCAACTGTCCCAGGCGACGGCCAATCTGCCCTTCCTGAGCCAGTTCCATGCCAATGGTAGGCGAAAGCGGCAGGAAAAGATGCATGCCCATGCTGTAAATAAACAGCCAGAGGGACATCACCGCATAACTGGTGGTGAAATATCCCAGCAAAAGGGCACCAATGGCGCTCAGCAGGAATGAGAAAGCGCTCAGGCGGCGACTGCACAGGAACCACAGCAGAGCCGAAACAAAAACCACCAGAAAACCGGGCAATTCTCTGGGAAATTCCAGAAAAGAACGTTGAAAGCCCGTCAACGAAAAACGTGCATCCAGGAAATTATTAAAGGTGGAGTCGTAAATACTGTACGCCATCCCTGCCAGCAGGGAAACGGTGGCAAAGATTTTCAAATTTTGCGGTGTTTGTTTGAAGCGAGTCAGCAAAGACATATGGATGAGCCTCTCCATCACAAACCTGGAGGAAAAAAGTAACCTTCATCCCCCACAGGCGGAAATTCTTTCTATTGTACATCAGTTATTTTGCTGGCAAGGGTAAATTCTCCAGCCACTCTACCGCGCAGTTGTGCCAGCGAAAGAGTCATCATCTGAACCGGTAGAATTTCCAGCAGGGGACGGGCCTGCACCGCCAGTGGCTGGATGGAAAACGTCTCTTCGGAAGCCGATTCGCCAACCAGATGAGCCTTGCCCTGGTAGCGGTTGATTTCATCTACAAGTTTGCGATTCAGGGCACGGGCAGGTTCTTCGCCTTCAAAGACCAGCACAAACAGACGCGGCGAAATCAGTTCAAAGGGACCATGGCGGAACGCGGCGGCGCTCATCCCTTCAGCAGGGATTTTAACCGACTCTTTGGTAATCAATCCGGCAGTCTCGGCGCTTGCCAGAGAAATTCCCCTGCCTGCGTAAATCACATGCTCCACGCCTTGCAAAACACCCAGCAAGTGCTGAATATGTGCGTCTATGCGGGTAAGATAGGTCTCCATTTGCTCAGCCGTACGGTTCAGGAGGTCTCGCAAGGCTTCAGGGTCTCCCCCGACACAAACCTCACCCAGCAATGCCAGAGAGGTCAAGGTTGCCACATAGGTTTTACAGGAAACCGTGGCTTCCTCGCCTGCTTCGGTCAGAATCAGGGCATGAGAAGCCTTTGCCAGGGGACTTTCCGGGGTATTGGTTACCCCCAGAATTGTGGCTTGGGCGCGGGAAATCCACTCGACCACCTCCGCGCTCCGTCCAGACTGGGAGACCACAATGAGCAAATCGTCAGGTTTCACCCACCCGATGCCATAATGAAGCAGTTCGCCGGTTTCCACCCACAAAGCATGGTATCCTTCATCCAGCAGGTGATACCACAGGGGAATCAGCGCATAAAGCGATGACCCCATGCCGGTCAGCACCACGCGGCGAAACCCACCGGAACGCAAACGACGAAGGGTTTGATCCAGCGAGGGCGTCAACGCCCAGCGAGACAGGGTGTTGCGCACGGCTTGAGGTTGCTGAAGGATGTCCTCGCGGTATGCCATATTCCCTCACAGCACAGCACGAATGTAGGGACGGTTGATCTCCCACAATTCATCCAGAATTTGCTCAGCGGCTCTGGCAGAATGAATTACCGGATCAATCAACAACGCCTGCAATGCCAGTTCTTTTGAGCCGCGCATGGCGGCTTCAACGCTGATTTGCTGAATGTGGGCTTGCACACTGCACAGGGCGGCAATCCCTGCGGGCAGGTTGCCCACAGCACAGGGATGCACCCCATGCGCATCCACCACTACCGGCACCTCCACCGCGCAATCTTCCGGCAGGTTGTCAATCGCGCCGCGGTTGTATACCACACCGGACTCAATCCAGCGCTTCTGGTTATGAAGGATACCGGTTATCACGG
>OGCI01001526.1_pt1:0-5000 | contig 18880 bp, 13 predicted proteins | sample 1570021 | NCBI WGS metagenome assembly OGCI01 (sample SAMN06264664, study PRJEB24512) | hot springs metagenome | isolation source: Hot spring water | place: South Africa: Tshipise | collected 2015-06-21 | reverse complement strand
TTCCAGTAATTTCACCAGCAGGGCATAACTGTCTTCTCCATGGGTCATATGCCCGGTTACATTGACCTCATGGAGGATATTTCCCGCCAAATCGGCAATGGCGCCGTGGACTTTTGTCCCGCCCAGATCCACTCCAACCACCAGATGCCCTGAGGCGTTAAATTCCAGCAATTCCCCCCGGCGTCCTCCCGTTGCCAGGCTGGTTTGAGAGGGGCAAATGAGATCTTCGGCAAGCAAATCATCCACCAGCCGCATTACCGTGGGGAGAGAGATTCCCAGCCGGTTGGCAATCTCCACCCGGGAGATAGGGGCATACTGGCGAATCACCTCCAGGACCGCAGAGCGGTTGATGGCTCGCATTTCACTGGCTGTAATTGTGGCAATCGTACGCATGGCAGAAAATTAAGAAACTAATTAATGATTAATAAGTATTGTAGCCCTTCAAAACAAAAAGTCAAGATGTTTTTGGGATTCTTCCGGAACTGGTTTACCTCTCTTCCGGGTTTTCAAAATCCAGTCTGGCACAATCCTTGCATGATGAGATTCAGAAATGTGTCCAATTTCAATACAAAAATAAGGAACGCAGGGAACGATGCTATAATTTTTAAAAGTCAAACCTCCATGAACACAATCTCTCAATCGCTCCTTGGTTTGTTGATTACCCCGCCAGGTAACCTGATTTATCACCTGGTGCTGGCATTTGTTGTATTTGCCACCCTGCAGGTCGCATTGATTGCCCGGCGGAGTCACGCTCCAGAGGGCAGCGGACGCCTGCTGTTGGGGTTAAATCTGCTCCTGTTGGGGCAATTGGGGTTGTTTGTAGCCAGTGGACTGGCCTGGCAGGGGATAATTTCAGCCACCATTTTTCTGCCAGTGCTGGATCGGGTTATCCTGTTCTGGAGCGTGGCGTGGCTTGGCTGGCTCTGGCTTTTCCCAACCCCATCGCGCCTGGGAGAAATCCTTGTTGGTGTTCTCAATCTGGCGGCAGTGTTTATGTTTTTGCTGTTCTACACCACCTGGCTCCAGGAAGGCAACGGCACTCCCTTTAACGGCTCATGGCAGGATTGGAGCGTTACTCTGGCTATTCTCCTTCTGCTGGTTGCCATGATCATCGGATTAATCTTCCAGCGTAGGGGCAACTGGGGAGTTGGGATCGCCATGTTTGCCCTGATGGGACTGGGAGCGCTTGCCCAATTGTATTTACCCCCAACAGGGGAGCACTTTTCCGGGTATTTACGTCTGGGATTTCTGGCAGGATTGCCGCTATTGCCCAGTCTGCTGGTTCATGTCCAGGTTCAGAGTCAGGTGACTGAATGGGAAGCGGCAGAGCCATATCCAGAAGAACACCTCTCCCCTGCCCATCAGCATGCGCTGGACATTCGCATCATTCATTCCTGGCTGGATTTGAGCCTTTTACAGGACAAAGAAAAACTGCACAGCGGGGTCGCGCGAGCCGTAGCCCAAACCATGCTGGCAGATTTATGTTACGTCGCCCGCATCCCCGACAATGAATTTGCCCCCATCCCGCTCACGGGTGGGTACGACATGGTCAAAGACGAACCCATTCCCCCAACCTATATCGAGCGCACCAAAATCCCTGCCATCACCGCCTCGCTCACAAAAGGGAAGGGACTGCGCGTCAACTTCAGCGAATTTGAACTGCCTGAACTGGATGCGCTTGCTCAAACTCTGGGACTGGAGCGGGCAGGAAACTTCCTGTTGATTCCTCTGGAACACAATCACCAACCCTGGGGTGGACTTTTCCTGCTCACGCCATATTCCGGCAGGGTATGGACAGCCGATGACAGTACTTACCTTGCTACCGAAACCGAAGAGATTGTGCGGTTGCTCCTCGAACGAGAAAAATCATCGCGCGGAGATGATGAACTCCAGCGCCTGCGACAGCAGAATACCCTGCTACAACAGGAACTGGAACAGTTACGCCAGTCTCACCAGAAGATCCTTGAGGAAGTACAATCTCTAAGGAAATCCGCCTCTCCCGAAAGTGCCGGGGCTTCGGCACAGATCGAAACCCTGCTGAAACATCAACGGGAGATGGAAAAAGTGCTGGAAGAACTGCGGGCTGAAAACCGCCGATTGAACGAAGCATTGCGTAGCGCCCAGGCATCGCCGGTTTCGTCGCCCTCCAGTGCTTCCACTCAACTGGAAAAGGAATTGCGCCTTACGCTGGAAGAGGTGGCGCATTTACAAAACCAGTTAGCCAGATCCAATCAGCGCATTCTGGAACTGGAGCGGCGGCTCAGCCTGTCTACCAGCGCCACCCAGGATGATACCGAAGCCATTGCCGTGCTGATTCAAGAACTGCGCCGTCCGATGTCGGCAGTAATGGGGTACACGGATTTACTCCTCGCCGAAACGGTTGGCATCCTGGGCGGGTTACAGCGCAAGTTTCTGGAAAAAGTGCGCAATGCTGCGGAACAAATGCGCACCCTGCTGGATGATCTCATCCAGTTAACCCTGCTCAACCGCGGACCGCTGGAACTGGTCCAGCAGACAGTGGAACTGGATCAGGTACTGGATAATGCCCTGCAAGAACTGGGCTCATTCTTGACCGAGAAGGAACTGCAAATCTCCATTGAATTGCCTGAACATCTACCGCCCGTCTATGCTGACCGGGACGCGCTACACCAGATACTGATCGAACTTCTGAAGAATGCCATTCAGGTCACGCCGCCCCAGAAAGATATCCGGCTGAAGGCAATTCTCCAGCAAGAGGACAGCAGTCATTTTGTGGTGCTTCAGGTGAGCGACCGCGGCGGGGGGATAGCCCCAAAAGATCTACCCAGAGTCTTTGCGCACCGAAAGGACGTTGTTCTTCCCGGCATTGCCGATAGCGGCGTAGGGCTTTCCATTACCAAAACCCTTGTAGAAGCCCATGGAGGGCGCATCTGGGTAGAAAGCAATTTGGAACAGGGAAGCACCACGTTCAGCGTCCTGCTCCCGCTCCATGCGGCAGGGACAAAGGGGAATCCTGAAGAATGAGCAGTCTCAGGCAACTGGTTTCAGGTTTACTTACCGGATTGCTCTCCACCGTGCTGGTGCTGGGAGCACTTTCTCTTTCGGTGATTGAGGGGGGAAATATCATTTTTCTTCCCACCCCAACCGAAACGGCTGTACCGGTAACCCTGCAACCCGGCGAACCCAGCCCCACCCCATACCCTACGGCTACCCCGCTTCCTCCAACCCAGTGCCCCCCGCCCTCTGGATGGGTGCCTTTGACCGTTCAGGGCGGTGACACCCTCATGGATCTGGCTGCTCAGTTTCAAGTTTCCGTAGAAGATTTGAGCAAAGCCAACTGCCTGTTTACTTCACAGTTGACGCCCGGCACGGTGATCTTTGTTCCGCCCCTGCCTACCCCAACTGCCACGCGAGCCTCCGAACCTGAACGTCCCACCGCCACCGAGCCCCAACCCACCGTAAAGGTGTGCGGACCGCCTCCCGGATGGGTGATTTATATCGTCAAACCCGGAGATACCCTTTACCGGCTCAGCCGCATTCTGGGCGTTACGGTGGCAGATCTGCAACTGGCAAATTGCCTGAGCAACCCCAGCGCCATTCAGGCAGGCATGCCCCTTTACGTGCCGTTCCTGCCCATCACGCCAACCTTGACCCCTACACGCACATCCACGAAAACGTCTATACCGCCCAGCACAACCCCGGTACCTCCTTCCCCAACCTTCACCCACACCCCGGTGCCGCCCTCCTTCACCCCTGTTCCACCCAGCCCAACCTTCACCTCTGAACCGCCTACAGCGACTTATACCCCGTCTCCCATCCCCACCGATACGCCTGTCCCCAGCGAGACACCCTCATCCACTCCCTGAACGAGAGATTTTGTGAAGAAAGTACTGGTATTCACCCTCATTCTCATCTTTATCACCCAGGCCTGCGGCCTGCCCATACAGTCTGTTGAAATGGCTTCTTCCACGCCCATGGTCCCCGGGAAACCTTACCAGTTGATCACCCCCGCCCTGGATGCCACGGCTACCCCCACGCCCTTCCAACCTCTTCCCATTACCCCCACTCCAATTCCCACCGCCACCCCAACCCCGGAACCCACCCCCACCCTGGGTATTGAAGCCCCCAACGTGCAGATGACGCGTTCTCCCTTTGGCATTCCCGAAGGAGGAGTCATCTCCAGCGATGTGGTGAACATCCTGATCCTTGGCTCAGATGCCCGTCCCGGCGGGGGATTTCGCACCGATGTCATCGTCCTGGTTTCCATTCACCGCGACGATAACACCATCCGCATGGTGTCTTTCCCCCGGGATCTGTATGTAGATATTCCCGGATGGATGACGAACCGAATCAACACAGCGTTTGCCGCAGGCGGCTTTCATACGCTGGCATCCACCTTCGAATACAACTTTGGCGTGCGTCCCACCTATTACGTGATGACCAATATGCAAGCCTTTGTCAGCATCATTGACAGTATGGGCGGCATCAGCGTCAAAGTTCGGAAGTCGCTCTCGGATAAGTGCGATTTACCGTGGGCTGATGGGCGAGGGTACTGCACCATTGAGGCGCCTGCAACGGTTCCCATGGACGGCAAAACGGCTCTGTGGTACGTGCGCTCACGGTATTCTTCCAGCGATTTCGACCGCCTGCGACGGGCTCAGGAAGTGCTTTACGGGATTTTCCAGAAACTGATGAGTCTGGATGGCATCAGCCGCGCTCCGGAAATTTACGCCGCCTATGTGAATTCTGTGGAAACCAATCTCACCCTGGATTCCCTGCTTACCCTGGTCCCTGTTGCCCAGGAAGTCATGCAAAATCCGGAACGCATCCGCCGGTACACACTCACCCCTGCCGAAGCCGCCCCATATATCACGCCGGAAGGTGCATGGGTTTTATGGCCCAACCTGTATGCCATTCGTGCCATTGTGTACGAAGCGGTGTACCGCTGAAAATTCATCCTTTGGGAAATTTGACAAAAAATCATCCCCGGGGTAGACTAATCTCACCTATACGCAAAGGTT
>OGCI01001525.1_pt1 | contig 18894 bp, 15 predicted proteins | sample 1570021 | NCBI WGS metagenome assembly OGCI01 (sample SAMN06264664, study PRJEB24512) | hot springs metagenome | isolation source: Hot spring water | place: South Africa: Tshipise | collected 2015-06-21 | reverse complement strand
CGGGGAGGAAGAAATCGCGGAGGGTTTGGGGGCGATGGAATCGTCGAGGCGGTCCCATGCGAAGAGCGAATCGGTGATACTGAGGTTCATGGGAGAGCATACCGATCCCCTCACCAAGTGGGTCGTGTCAAAACGGAGGGCGTCCAAACGTTTCGGCGCCGGCCCGCCGACAAGGGAAGTCACGGAATGCGCCGGTGGATCGCGGGGTTGGTCGTGGTGGTTGCGCGCGTCGCGTGGGCGGCTGTGCCTCCACCGAACATCCTGTTCATCTTCGCCGATGACCACGCCACCGCCGCCATCAGCGCCTATGGCCATCTGCTGCGGCTGGCCAACACGCCCCACCTCGACCGCCTCGCTGCCGGCGGGATGCTGTTCCAGCGCTGTCTGGTCCCCAATTCCATCTGCGGCCCCAGCCGCGCCGCCCTGTTGACGGGCAAATACAGCCACCCCAACGGCTTCTACCGGAACGGCGACCGTTTCGACGGCTCGCAGCCGACGTTTCCGAAAATGTTGCAGGCGGCCGGTTACCAGACGGCCATGATCGGCAAATGGCACCTCGAAACCGATCCGACGGGCTTCGACCACTGGCAGATCCTTCCGGGCCAGGGGGCCTATTACAACCCTGCGATGATCCGCAACGGCCGGCCGCTCCGCCTGGAGGGGTACCCCACCGACCTGATCACCGACCTTGCGATCGAATGGCTGCGCAGCCGCGACCGCAGCCGTCCGTTCCTCCTCATGTGCCACCACAAGGCGCCGCATCGCGAGTGGGCGCCGGCCCTCCGCTATCTCGGTTGGAATGGCGACCGCACTTTTCCCGAGCCGCCGACGCTGTTCGTCGATTACAGCGGCCGCGGCCGGCCCGAGCGGGAACAGGATTTGACCCTCGAGAAGTCCTACAGCGAGCGGGACGCCAAGCTGGTCCGCCCCGGCTACCTGACGCCGGAGCAGGCGGCCGCGTGGGACGCCTACTACGAGCCTCGCAACGCCAAATTCCGCGAGGCCAACCTGTCCGGCCGCGATCTTGTCCGCTGGAAATATCAGCGCTACATGCACGACTACCTGGCCTGCATTCTCGCCGTGGACGAGGGTGCGGGCCGCCTGTTGGAGGCCCTCGACGCGGAGGGGCTGGCCACCCACACGATGGTCGTTTATTCGTCCGACCAGGGGTTCTTCTCGGGCGAGCACGGCTGGTTCGACAAACGGTGGATCTACGAGGAGTCGCTGACCACGCCCCTGATCGTTCGCGCGCCGGGATTGACCGCCCCGGGCGGGCGCTGCGCCGCCATGGTGTCCATTCTCGACCTGCCCGCGACCTTCCTCGAGTGGGCCGGGCTTCCCGTACCGGGCGACATGCAGGGTCGCAGCCTGATCCGCCTGCTGAAGGGCGAACGGCCAGCCGACTGGCGGACGGAGTTCTATTACCACTACTACGAGTATCCCGGCGCCCACGCCGTCCGCCGTCACTACGGCATCGTCACCGACCGTTACAAGCTGTTCCATTTTTACGAGCCGGACGTGAACGAGTGGCGCTTGATCGACCGGCAGACCGATCCCCTCGAGCTGAAGGATGTACCCAACGATCCCGCCTACGAGCCCGTCCGTGCCGACCTGCATCGGCGGCTGGCGCGCCTGCGCGAGCAACTTCGCGTCCCGGCCGAGGATCCGCCTTTCCAGCCCCCCGCCGTCCGCTCCGGCCGGGCGGGACCTGCGCACCGGTCGGGCGGGCCCGCCACGGATAACCGTCCATGAGCCGCAGCGCCACAACCGCCCTCGTCGCCCTGGCCACGCTCGCCGCCGTCGGAATGGCGGCCGGAGACCGGCCGAATGTCCTGTTCATCGCCGCCGACGACCTCAACGACTGGATCGGTCCCCTCGGTGGTCACACCGCCGTGAAGACGCCGCACCTGGACGCGCTGGCTGCCCGAGGCACGACGTTCCTCAACGCGCACATCCAAAGCCCGCTCTGCAACCCCTCTCGCGCCAGCCTTCTGATCGGTCTGCGGCCCAGCACCACCGGGATCTACGGCCTCAACCCCAACTTTCGAACCGTGCCCGCGTGGAGCAATCGCGTGACGATCCTCCAGCACTTCCGCCAGCACGGCTACCGGACCTACCTGGCCGGCAAGATCTTCCACCACCACCCCCGTCCCAACACCGCCGAAGCCCTCCGAGAGGCGGACGTCGTCGGCCCCGCCGCCGGCGTCGGCGTCAGGCCGCCCGCCAAACTCACCCCGCCGACGCCCATGGGCAACCACATCGCCGTGGATTGGGGCGAATTCCCCCACCGGGACGAGGACAAGGGCGACTACCGGCTGGCCTCGTGGGCCATCGAACAGCTCCGGCAACGGCCGGCCGACACTCCATTCTTTATGGCCATCGGTTTTTTCCTGCCGCACGTTCCTTGCTACGCCACCCGCCCATGGCTCGATCTGTACCCCGACGACGACCGTCTCCTCCCGCCGGTTCGCGACGACGACCGCGACGACTGCCCCCGCTTCTCGTGGTACCTTCATTGGTACCTTCCCGAGCCGCGGCTGAAGTGGTTTCGCGACACCGGCCAATGGCGCAATTTCGTGCGTTCGTACCTGGCCTGCATCAGCTTCGTCGACGCGCAGATCGGCCGCGTTCTCTCCGCGCTGCGCGAGGAGGAGGACATCGAGGACCGGACGGTCGTCGTCGTCTGGAGCGACCACGGCTTTCACCTGGGCGAAAAGCTGATCACCGGCAAGAACACCCTGTGGGAACGCAGCACTCGTTGTCCACTGATCTTCGCCGGCCCCGGCATCGCCGCCGGCGGCCGGTGCCGCCGGCCGGCCGAGGCGCTCGACATCTATCCGACCCTCGTCGAATTGTGCGGTCTGACACCGCGGACGGACCTGGAGGGACGGAGCCTCGTGCCTCAGCTTCGCGACGCCGAGGCCCCGCGCACCGAGCCCGCGATCACCACCCACAATCAGGGCAACCACTCCGTCCGGAGCGAACGTTGGCGCTACATTCGCTACGCCGACGGGTCGGAAGAGCTCTACGACCACCAGACGGACCCACACGCGTGGACCAGCCTTGCCGGCCACCCTTCCCACGTCGCTGTGCTGGAGCAGCACCGCCGCTGGCTTCCCCGGATCGATGCGCCGCCCGCGCCGGGCAGCTCGGACCGGGTGTTGACCTACGACCCCGAAAGCGACGAAGCGATCTGGGAGGGCCGGCCGGTTCGACGCGACGATCCCATTCCGGAATGATGCCGGCGCGCCGGCCTCCCGGACGGCGCTGTGACACGAGGAGCGACGCAATGAGACTGCAGGGACGCTATGCGGCGGCCGCCCTGGCGGCGGCCGTGCCGGCGGCCGCCGGGGTCTGGCGCCTGGCCTCGCCCGATGGAACCGTCGTCGTCGAGGTCGGGCTCTCCACCGCGTTGACGTGGCGGGTCGCGTATCGCGGGACAGAGGTCCTGCGCCCGGCGCCGTTGGGGCTGGTGCGGGACGATCAGGACTTTTCCACCGGCCTGGAATTCACCGGCGAGCGCGGACGCCGGATCGTCGAGGACTATGAAATGCCGGCCGGGCGCCGCCGGCGCTGCCGCAACGTCTTCCAGGAGATGGTCCTTTCCTTCACCAACGCCAGGGGGGCGCGCCTCGAGGTCGTCGCTCGCGCTGCGGCCGATGGGGTGGCGTTGCGCTATCGGTTCCCCGACGTGGATCCCGTCCCCCGCCGGGTGCTCCGCGAAGAGACGTCGTTCCGGCTGCCGGCCGACGCCGTGGCCTGGATCCAGCCGTACGACCGGATCACGAAATGGACGCCCGCCTATGAGCGGTTTTACGAACATGGGGTGCCGGTCGGCGCGTTGGCCACGAACGCCGCCGGCTGGTGCTTCCCGGCCCTGTTCCGCGTTCGGCCGGACGGACCATGGGTGCTGTTGACCGAGTCCGATCTCGACGACCGCTATTGCGCCTGCCGTCTGCGCAGCGGGGCGGAACCGGGCTTGGTTGGCGTTCGTTTCCCCGACCCCGACGAGGGCATGAAAACCGGCGCGGTGGAGCCCTTCTCCCCTTTGCCGTGGCAGACTCCGTGGCGCGTTGTGATGCTCGGCGCCACCCCCTCCGCGTTCGTCGAGTCCACGCTGGCGCAGGACCTCGGGCGGCCGGCGGTGGCGGGCCGTCCGCCTCGCTGGGTCCGACCCGGCCGGGTGGCCTGGAGTTGGTGGGCCGAACAGGACAGCCCGCGTCGGCCGGACCGCATGAAGCAGTGGATTGATTTCGCCGCGGAGATGGGCTGGGAGTATTTTCTGGTCGATGCCAACTGGAACTACGTGGAGGAGAAGGCGATCCTCGACCTGCTCCGCCACGCCCGCCGTCGCAACGTGGGCATTCTGCTCTGGTACAACTCCGGCGGCCCGCACAACGAGGTCACCGAGGCGCCCCGCGACCGCATGATGCCCGCCGCGGTCCGCCGCCGGGAAATGGCCTGGCTCAAGGGACTCGGAGTGGCCGGCCTCAAGGTGGACTTCTTTCAGAGCGACAAGCAGAACGTCGTCGCTCACTACCTCGACATCCTCCGCGACGCCGCCGACCACCGTTTGATGATCAACTTCCACGGTTGCACCATCCCCCGCGGCTGGCAGCGGACGTGGCCGCACCTGATGACGATGGAGGCCGTGCGCGGCGCCGAATGCTACATCTTCGATCTTCACTACCCGGCCGCGGCCCCAGCGTTGAACACCATTCTGCCCTTCACGCGCAATGCATCGGCTCGATGGACTACACACCGGTCGCCTTTTCCTCCAACCGCCAGGGACGGTTGACCACCCCCGCGCACGAGCTTGCGCTGGCGGTCGTCTTCGAGTCCGGTTGGATCCACTTCTGTGACTCGCCCGAGAGCTACCGCGCCCAGCCACCCCGCGTGCTGGAATTTCTCCGGCGCGCGCCCTCCGCATGGGACGACACCTGCTGCATCGGCGGGCGGCCGGGCGAGTGGGTCGCCGTTGCCCGCCGTAGTGGCGAACGCTGGTTCGTCGCGGGCATTCAGGCCGCAGACCAGCCGCGTCGCGTCGAGTTCACCGCGTATTTCCTGCCGCCCGACCGCAACTTCGGCGGCCCATGGGACTGGCTTTTAGCAACGGCCTCCAGCCGACACACCCCGCCTGCCCATCGTGTCCAGTCCAGTCTACGTTACCTGTCCCCACGTTGCCTCTCCCCAATTCTGGCATTGATGATTCATTGGTTGGAGTCCACCCTTATCTTGCCTGTCCCCTTTCAAAGGCCATCGCCCACCCTGGTCCGTACGGCGCGCGGCCGGCGGCCGTTTTGCCCATGGAACCCCATTTTTGACACTTTCGCCGCGGCCGTGCTAGGTTGCTGCCATGGGGATTGGCGGAGGCCGGTCCCGCCGACCCCGCGTTGCGGAGGATAACGCCGTGGACCGCGATGAGTTTGATCCCTTGTTCAATCATTTGGGCGGGTGCCTGACCCACGGGGACGAGGCGATGCGGGTCTGTGACCTTTGCGGAGCGGAGTTCTGCGCGCTGTGCTTTCCCGGCCACTCCATCTGCCCTGAATGCGCCGCCGCCGAGCCGAGCGACGAACTGGATGACCTGACCGAGGCGCAGGAGGAAACGGAGGCGGCCGAAGAGATCCCCGAGCTGGAGGATCTGCCCGAGGCGGATGAGACGGAGCCCGCCGTGCCGCCGGAGGAGGATGAGGCAGGGCCGCCGACCGGGCCGGAGCCGGGCGAGGCCCAACCGGGCGGTCCACCACCGGCGCCGCCGAAGGCCCGGTCCGCCCGCGCCTCTTCCCGGCGCTCCCGCTCCAAGCCGGCGTCGCGCAAGCGTAAAACCAAGCCGGCCGCATCCCGCGCCGCCGGCCGCAAGACGGCCCGGCCCGCCGCCCGTCGCGCGGCGTCGGGCCGGACGTCCCGCCGCTGGCCGCGCCGCTCATGACCGATTCGCTGACGCCCATGATGGCGCAGTACCGGCGCCTGCGGGCCGGTCTGCCGCCGGAGACCATTCTGTTCTTTCGCCTCGGCGACTTCTACGAGATGTTTTACGAGGACGCGGTCGTCGCAGCGCCGATCCTCGACATCGCCCTGACGCGGCGTCAGTCCGTGCCGATGTGCGGCGTGCCGTACCACGCGGCGGATGCCTACATCGCGCGGCTACTGCGCGCGGGAAAAAAGGTCGCCGTTTGCGATCAGCTCGAGGACCCGGCGACCGCGCGGGGCCTCGTCCGGCGCGACGTCACCCGCATCGTCACCCCGGGGGCCGTCGTCGAGGAAACCCTGCTCGAGTCGCGCCACCACAACTACCTGGCCGCCGTGTGCCGGCGCGGTCCGCGGATCGGCATCGCGGTGCTTGAGCTCTCGACCGGGGAGTTCTGGGTGGACGAGCCGGACGACGACGCGGCCGCGGCCGACCTGCTGCGAACTGTCGCGCCGGCCGAGGTCCTGATCCCCGAAGAGGCCGCCGACCTGCCCCTTCCCGCGCCGGCCGCCGGCGGTTCCTGGATGGTCACGCGGCTCGAAGGATGGCGGTTCGAGCCCGACGCGGCCCGCGACGTCCTGCTGCGGCATTTCGGCGTGGTCTCGCTCGATGGCTTTGGCTGCGAGGGACTGACGGCGGCGATCGGCGCCGCCGGCGCCGCGCTGCACTATGTGACGGCCGACCTGCGCCGGCCGGCCGGCCACCTCCGGGCGCTGAGCCGTCGACGCGCGTCGGACCGGCTTCTGCTCGACGAGACAACGCTGGTGAACCTGGAGATCCTCGCCCCGCGTGGCGGCGGCGCCGGGCCATGCCTGCTGCGGGTGCTGGACGTGACGCGCACGCCCATGGGCGCCCGGCGCCTGCGCGAATGGCTGGCGCGCCCGCCGGGCCGGCTGGCGCCGATCCTCGAACGGCACGACGTCGTCGAGGCGCTGACGCGGGACCGCGAGGCCCTCCAGCGCATCCGCGATGCCCTCGGCGAGATCCGGGACGTCGAGCGCATCGTCGCGCGGCTCAGCGCCGGCGGAGGCAACGCGCGCGACCTGCGGGCGCTGGCCGACTCGCTCGGCCGGCTGCCTGGGCTGCGCGCAGTGACCGAACGCCTGGCCGCGGACCTCGCCCGCCGGCTCGCCGCCGACATCGCCGAGCCCCCCGGCCTGCGCGAGCGCCTCGAACGGGCCCTCGTGGACGACCCGCCCGCGGGACTGCGCGACGGCGGCATGATCCGCGCCGGCTACCACGCCGAGCTGGACGACCTGCGCCGCGCGGCACGCGAGGGCCGCGACTGGATCGCCAGGTTCCAGGCGGAGGAACAGCAACGGACCGGCATCGCCTCGCTCAAGGTGCGCCACAACAAGGTCTTCGGCTACTACATCGAGGTCACGCGCCCGAACCTTTCCCGCGTGCCGCCCGACTACGAGCGGCGGCAGACCCTCGCCAACGCCGAGCGATTCGTGACCGCGGAGCTGAAGGAGTACGAACGCCGCATCCTCGGCGCGCAGGAGCGGGCCGTGGAGCTCGAGTACGGGCTGTTCCTCGAACTGCGCGACGCCGCGCTGGCCCACACCGACGAACTGCTCCGCGCCGCCGCGGCCGTCGCGACGATGGACGTGCTGGCCGCATTCGCCGATCGTGCGCTCGCCCTCGGCTATGTCCGCCCCACGATGTCCGAGGGCGACGAACTGCGCATCCGGGCCGGACGCCATCCGGTCATCGAGACCCTGCCCGACGCCGAGCGGTTCGTCCCCAACGACACCGATCTCGACACCGGTCGCCGCCAGATCGCCCTGATCACCGGCCCGAACATGGCCGGCAAGTCCACCTACATCCGCCAGGTCGCCCTGATCGCCATCCTCGCCCACGCCGGCTCCTTCGTGCCGGCCGACTCGGCCGACATCGGCCTGCTCGACCGCGTCTTCACGCGCGTCGGCGCCGGCGACGACCTCGCCCGCGGCCGCAGCACCTTTCTGGTGGAGATGCAGGAGACCGCGAACATCCTGCACCATGCCACCCCGCGCAGCTTGATCGTGCTCGATGAAATCGGACGGGGCACCAGCACCTTCGACGGCATCAGCCTGGCGTGGGCCATTGTCGAATACTTGCACAACACGCCGTCGGTGAAGGCCAAGACGCTCTTCGCCACCCACTACCATGAGCTGACCGACCTCGGCCTAACGCTGCCGGGCGTCGTCAACTACAACGTCCTCGTGCGCGAGAGCGGCGACCGGATCGCGTTTCTGCGCAAGATCGTTCCCGGCGCCGCCGACAAAAGCTACGGGATCCACGTCGCCCGCCTCGCCGGCCTCCCCGCGCCGGTGATCGAGCGCGCGCGCGAGGTGTTGGCCAACCTCGAGGAGGGCGAGTTTGCCGAGGCCGGACAGCCGCGTCTGGCCCGCCGGCGCGCGCGACGCCCGCCCCCCGGCAGCGACGCGCTGGAACTGCCGCTTTTTTCCGCCCTGTCCAATCCGGCCCCCGCCGCGGAAGAGGGCTCGAGGCCCGACGGGAAAGGCGTGCCGCCATGATCATCATCGAACCGCACATCCACATGTACTCCCGGACCACCGACGACTACACCGCGATGTACCGGGAGGGCATCCGGTGCGTCGTCGAACCGTCCTTCTGGCTGGGGTCGCCCCGCCGCCATGCCGGCACCTTCTGGGACTATTTCCAGTTGAGCCTCGAGTTCGAGACCGTCCGCGCCGAGCGGTTCGGCATCGACCACTACTCCTGCATCGCCGTCAACCCGAAGGAGGCCGAACACCTCGAGCTGGCCCGGGCGACGCTGGCCGGCATCGGGCCGTACCTCGACCATCCCCGCTGCGTCGCCATCGGAGAAATCGGTTTCAACCGGATCACCCCGAACGAGGAGACGGTCTTCCAGGAACAGCTCGAGATCGCCAAACGCCGGGGCCTGCTGATCCTGATCCACACCCCGCACGACACGCCGGAGGTCAGCAAGCGGAGAGGCGTCGAACGGACCCTCGCCATCCTCCGCGAACTGAACTACGACCCCGGCCGGATCATCGTGGACCACAACACCGAGGATACGATGGACCTGGTCCGCAAGACCGATGTCTGGGCCGGCATGACGGTGTACCCCTACTCCAAGCTGAACCCCGAGCGCGTCGTCGGCCTGCTGCGCCGCTGGGGCCTCGAACGCGCGCTCGTCAACAGCTCGGCCGACTGGGGCGTCTCCGACCCCTGTTCGCTGCCGAAGGTCGCCCGGCACATGCGCGACCACGGGTTCGATGCCCGACAGGTCGAGACGCTGCTGTTCGACAACCCCATGGCCTTCTACGGCCAATGCCCCAAGTTCCGTCCCCGCCTCGACCTTCCGTACGTGGACCCCTCGACGTACCAGCGGTGAGGGCCGGACCGCCCACGTCCTCGCGCCGCGTCCGGCCCTGGCTTCGCCTGCTGCGCGTGCCGAACCTGTTTACCATCCCCGGCGATCCTTTCGCCGGCGCGTTGCTGGCGATGGCCGATCAGGGAACCGCGGCGCCCCTTCCTTGGGCGGCGGCCGTCTCTGCGCTGGCCCTCTACGCGGGCGGATTGCTCGACAACGACCTGACCGGCCTCGACGAAGATCGTCGTCTCCGGCCCGACCGGCCCCTCCCGTCGGGCCAGGTACCGCTGCGTACCGCCGCGGCGGCGCGTTCCGCGTTGCTCGCCGCCGGGGTGTTGGCCGCACTGGCGGCGGGGCCGGCGGCGGGGGCGGTGGCCGCGGGCATCGTGGCGGCGATTCTCCTGTACCACCGCGTCCTCTCCCGCTCCGCCATTCTGGGAGCGGCCGCCCTCGGTCTCTGCCGCGCGGGATCCCTGGGTTTGGGCGCGGCGGCGGTGGGCTCGGCCGGGTGGCGCGTGGCCGCCGCATCCCTCCTCTGGGCGGCCGCCATCGCGTCGATCTCCGCATATGCGCGGCGCGAAGCAGAGGTCCCCGGCCGCCCGGCAAGCGTCGGGCGATGGCTGAGTCTATGGCCCGTGGCCCAGGCGGCCGCCGCGCTGACGTCGCATCAGCCGGCCTCGCTTTGGGTGGCCCTCGCGTTGTTGGCGATGGCCGCCGCCGCCGCCGCGGCCCGCCGTGCGATCCCCGCCAGTTGAAAACCCGTCGGGCGTCGAGGGCGGCGCCGTTGTTCTCCCCCCGGCCGAACCGTCCAACCCTTGGAACTCGGCCCGCGATTTTTTCCAATCCTTGGAACCGCGGGCCAAAAGCCATTCCAATCCTTGGAAACACCCCACAGCCGCGGCCCGCCCGGCGCGCCGCCGCGCCGGGCTGTGATATGCTCGCCTCCTGCCGATGCGACGCGACCTTAGACGACTGGCCGACGAGACCTTCGACGTGGCCGTGTTGGGCGGCGGCGTCTACGGGCTGGCGGCGGCGTGGGCCTGCGCGCTACGCGGCCTGTCGGCCGCCGTCGTCGAACGGGGCGATTTCGGCGCGGCGACCTCCGCGGGCTCGCTCAAGCTCATCCACGGCGGGCTGCGTTATCTCCAGCACTTGGACTTCGCGCGGATGCGCCTGTCGATCCGCGAGCGCCGCCACATGCTTCGCATGGCGCCGCACCTGGTCCATCCGTTGCCCTTCCTCATTCCCTGCTACGGCCATGGCATCCGCGGGCCCGAGGCGATGCGCGCCGCGCTGCTGGCCAACGACCTGATCTCGGCCGACCGCAACCGCGGCCTGTCCGATGACGCGCACCGCATCCCTCGCGGGCGCATGATCTCCGCCGCCGAGTGCCGCCGGCGCCTGCCGGGCGTGCCGGAGCGCGGCCTGACCGGGGCCGCGATCTTCTGGGACGCCCAGATGTACAGCTCCGAACGTCTGACCCTGGCCTTCGGCCTTTCCGCCGCGGAGCAGGGCGCGGCGCTGGCCAACTACGCCGAGGCGGTCGGATTCGATCTGCGCAACGGCCGCATCGTAGCCGTCCGCGTCCGCGACCGCCTCGGCGGCGCCGACCTGGCGCTGCGAGCGCGGGTCGTCCTCAACATGACCGGTCCGTGGTCGGACATCACCCTCGCCCGCCTCCACGGCGCGGAACGGGACCGGTCGGTACGCCGGTCGAAGGGGATCCAGTTGATTGTTCGCCGACTGCCCTGCGAGATCGCATACGGGATCGAAAGCCGGAGCGAACGCGATAAGACCGCCCGCATCCCCCGCGGCAACCGCAGCTACTTTGCCACCCCATGGCGGGGCGCGACGATCATCGGCACCACCGACACGCTGTTCGCGGGCGACCCGGACGCCTTCGGCGTGACGGAGGAGGACATCGCGGGGTTTCTCAGCGCCTTCGACCAAGCGCATCCCGGAGCAGGACTCTCGCGCGCCGACGTCCGCTTCTGGTGCGGCGGCCTGCGCCCGCTGGGCGACGTGGATGCCGACCCCGACCACGTTCAGGCGTCCAACCGGCCGGAGATCGTCGACCACGCCCGCGCCGGAGGGCCGGCCAATCTCCTGACGGTGGTCGGCGTGAAGTACACGGTGGTCCGGGCACTGGCCGAGCAGGCGGCCGCCTGGGCGGTCGCCCGCCTCGGCCGCGGCGACGTCCGGCCGCGGACCACCGAACGGCGCCTGGTCGGGGGCGACGTGGAGGACGTCCGCGCCCTGGTTCACGGGCTCGAGCGCGAGTTCGGCCTGCCGGCGGAGACCGCCGAACGGCTGGGCCGATGTCACGGGAGTGCTACGCCACGCCTGGTTCGGTCGATGTTGTCCGATCCGATGCTCGCCGCGCCGCTGGCCCCGCAGACGGACATCCGCCGCGGAGAGGTGGTCCACGCATGCCGGGAGGAGGCGGCCGTTCGGCTGGCCGATGTCGTGTTCCGCCGGACGGAGCTGGGCGCGCTGGGGCATCCCGGCCGCGCGGCGCTCGAGGCGGCCGCCGCCGCCGCGGCCACCGAACTGGGATGGGATGCGGCGCGGGCCGCCCGCGAGGTTGAGGAGGTCGAGGCCGCATTTCGGCCAGCCGGCAACACGGAGGCAACGGCATGACCATCGCGGTGACCGGCTCGAGTGGCCTGATCGGCTCGGCCTTGGTAACGCGGTTGGGGACAGAGAGAGAGGACGTCCTTCGCCTGGTCCGCCGTTCTCCCGGCCCTGGCGAGCTGCGGTGGGATCCAGACCACCCCGGCGATCTGTCGGCGTTGGCCGGCGTGGAGGCGGTGGTGCACCTGGCGGGCGAGAACATCGCCGCCGGCCGCTGGACCGCCCGCCGGCGGCAACTCCTCCGCACCAGCCGGGTGGATGTGACCCGGCGTCTGGCCTCGGCGCTAGCTCGCCTGTCGCCCCCGCCCCGCACGCTGGCGCTTGCGTCGGCCATCGGCTGGTACGAACCCGGACGGCCGGAAACGCTCGATGAAACCGCGCCGCCGGCGAAGACCTTCCTCGGTCGGCTGGTCCGCGACTGGGAGGCCGCGGCCGCGCCGGCCCGCGACGCCGGCATCCGGACGGTCGCTCTGCGGTTCGGCGTCGTGCTTTCGCCCCGTGGCGGGGCGCTGGCGCGGATGTTGCCGCTGTTCCGGCTGGGTCTCGGCGGCCCGCTGGGCGACGGACGGCAACCGGTGAGCTGGGTTTCGATCGCGGACGCGGTAGACGCGATCGTGGCTACGCTCCGGCATCCGGAGCTCGACGGCGCCGTGAACGTCGTGGCGCCCGGCGTCGTGACGCAACGCGATTTCGCGGCGATCCTTGGCCGGGTGCTGCGCCGACCGGCGGTCCTGCGGGCCCCGACCTGGGCGTTGCGCCTGGCGTTCGGCGAGATGGCCGATGCGCTGCTGCTGACCGGCGCGCGCGTCGCGCCGGCGCGGCTTTTGCGCGCCGGGTTCCAGTTTCGGCATCCCGATCTGGAGCCCGCGCTGCGCGATCTGCTGACATGAACGAAACCGGCCGCCTGCCCGTCCGCCGCCACCGGCGTCCCCGCTGCCCCGATTGCACGTTGCACGCCGACTTGTGCGCATGCGCGAGCCTTCCGCGTGTGCCGACGCCGGTGGAGTGGGTCGTGGTGCGCCATGCGGGCGATGCGCTGCGCCCGACCAGCACCGGCCGCCTCGTGGCCGCGATGCTGCCGGGCACGCGGCTGGTGACGTTCGGCAGGCGGGACGGCGCGTTCGACGACTCGGCGCTGCGGGCCCCCGGCGTCGCGATCCGCCTCCTGTTCCCTGACGAGTCGGCCGAGGTGTTGTCGGCAGCTCATCTTCAAGGCCCGACGCGCCTGCGGCTGGTGCTGCTCGACGGCACCTGGCGACAGGCGTCGCGGATGCGCCATCGAATCTCGGCGTTGCAGGGGATGCCCGTCGTCCGGTTGCCGCCCGGCGCGCCTTCGACCTGGTCCATCCGGAGGCCGGACCGGCCGGAACGGCTGTGCACGATCGAGACGGCGATCCGAGTCGTTGCGCTCTGCGGGCTGGACGCGGAGGCGCGGGCGATGTGGGAGGCGATGAAGTGGATCGAGGCGCGGCTGATGTACATGCGGGGGTGCCGGCCGCGCCCGCCCTCGCTCGAAGAGGTCCGCGCTGCGCTGGCCGCCACGCCCTCGCCGTGGCGCGCGCTCCCCATCGGCGCCGGCTGATCGCCGGCCCCGGGCCGCCTCAGCGGGCCAGTTCGGCCGCCTCGAACTCCCGCCAGGCCCGCTCCATCGCGTCGTACGCCGCGGCGGTGTCCGGACCCGGATCCACACGCGAGCCGGCGACGGGTTCGGCGAAGCCGCGGACGACCTCCTCCCACGCCGGGGCTCCGCCCCGGTCCGCCTGACCTCCGTGGACCGCCCGCAGCGCCGCGCCGAGCGCCGCGCTGGCGGTGGTTTCAAAGCGGTGCACCGGGCACCGATGGACGTCGGCCATCACCTGAAGGATCTCCGCGTTCGCCGACGCGCCGCCGGTGGCGTGGATACAGCTCGGCCGCACGCCCATCCAGCGCGTATGGACGCGCATGGCCATCATCTGGCCCTCGACGACGGCCCGGCAGACCACCGGGTCGTCGGGCGACAGCTCGCGGTAGCGCGCACCAGCCCGCAGCACGCGCGGCGTGATCTCGGGATCGAACCACGGCAGCATCAGGCCGCGGCCGCCGAGTGCGGGCGGCGTCGCGCGGATCGCCCGAGAAAAACCGGCCCAGTCGAGGCCGAGCCGGTCGCGGACCTTTTCGCGCGCCAGAGAGCCGTTTTTGAAGCAGACCAGGCTCATGTAGCCGCCGGTCGGCGAGCCGAACACATGCCCTTCCCCCTCCGCCGACACGCGGCACTCGCCCATCGAGCCGAAGTACGTGTCGCTAGTGCCGAGGCTGATGGCCACCATGCCGGCCCGCACCAATCCCAACCCGACCAGGCTGCAGGGGTTGTCGCCGGAGCCCACCAGCACCCGCGCCGCCGGATCGAACCCGTGCCGCGCGACGAAGTACGGCGTGATCGGGCCGACGACCGTCGACGACGGCACGATCGGCGGCAGACGGCGCGCCAGCTCCGGCGCGGTCGCCGCCAGCGCCTCGCGCGACCAGTCGCGCCGCGCGATGTCCATCAGGTTCATGCCCGCCCCGTCGCCCGGATCAATCGGCGCGATCCGGCCGGCTAGGATCGAGGGAATGAAGGACGAAACCAGCGCGATGTGGGCCGTCCGCGCGTAGCCGTCCGGGTCCGTCTTCCAGAACTTCCGGATTTGCGGGCCGGTGAACCGCTCGAACGCGGCCGACCCCGTCAGCCGCGCGACGCGCTCGGGGCCGCCCAGGGCATGAGTGATCTCCTCGCACTCGGCCGAAGTGGAGGAGTCCATCCAGATCGGAGACGTCGCCCGCGCCAGCACGCCGCGAAGCTGTTCCGGCAGGCCGCGCGCGGGGTTGAGTCCGGCCAGCGCCGCCGGCGCCTCGGCGGTCAAGTACACCGAGCCGTGTTGCTGACCGGAGACGGCGATCGCCGCGACGCGGGATAGGTCCAGCCCTTCGGCCCGCAGCCGTGCGAACAGGCGGTCCAACGCCTCGGCCCACATCAGCGGCGGCGCGTGGACCACCGTCGGATCGTCGGCGCGCAACACCCCGTTGCGCGTTCCGTAGTGAGGCAGCTCCGCGTCGAAGTTCAGCGAGCGCTCGGCGACGATGCGTCGCTCCACGGGGTCGATCAGGGAGGCGGTCAGGCTCTGCGTGCTGGAATCCAGGCCAAGAAACCATCGGATCATGGCGCATCTCCGGTGGCGGCGTGGTGCCGACGCCGGCCTGTGCTATCATGCATCATTGGCGGGCGTCAACGACGCTCGCGCGGTCGGTGGCGCGCGGCGCGCCGGATGCCCATGAGGGTCGACAGCATGACGTTGAAAACGGCGTTGGTGTGTGGGGCCGGAGGATTCATCGGACATCATCTGGTCCGGCGGCTGAAGGGGGACGGCTGCTGGGTCCGGGGCGTGGACATCAAACGCCCCGAGTTTTCCCGCACGGCGGCCGACGAGTTCCGCCTGCTCGACCTTCGCGAGCCGAAAAACTGCGTCAAGGCCGTCACGCTCGCCAACGGCCAGGTGGTGGACGAGGTGTACCAGCTGGCGGCCGACATGGGCGGCATGGGGTTCATCCACTCGGCCGAGTGCGAGATCATGCACAACAGCACGCTGATCAACGTCCACATGACCCACGCGGCCGCGACGCTCGGCGTCAAGCGCTATTTCTTCTCGTCCTCCGCCTGCGTGTACCGGGACATGAAGATCGGCGAGCCGGAGATGGACGAGTCCGGCGCCTACCCGGCGATGCCCGACAACGAGTACGGCTGGGAGAAGCTCTACTCCGAACGGATGGCGATGGCCTATGGCCGAAAATACGGCATGGTGGTGCGCATCGCGCGCTTCCAAAATTGCTATGGGCCGGAGGGGACGTGGCGGGGTGGGCGCGAAAAGGCGCCGGCGGCCATATGCCGCAAGGTCGCCTGCGCGCCGGATGGCGGCGAAATCGAGATCTGGGGCGACGGCTCGGCCGTCCGGTCGTACACGTACATCGACGACATGGTGGATGGCATCGTCCGGCTGATGCAGTCCAACCTGGATGGCCCCGTGAACATCGGCTGTCCGCAGTATGTGAACGTGCGGGAGCTGGTGGCGACGGTGGCCGAGGTGGCGGGCAAGCGGATTTCGATCCGCAGCGTGCCCGGTCCGGTCGGCGTGATCTCGAGGAACTTCAGCAACGCGCGGATCGAGTCGATCGGATGGCGGTCGCAGTTTGACCTGCGGCGGGGCATCGAGCTGACCTATCCGTGGATCCTCGACCAGTGCCGGAAGGCCGGGCTGGTGAAGGATTGAACGGGGCCGTGTGTGGCGGCCGCTCGGCCGGCCGGCGGTGGGTGGCGCTGGCGGCGGCCGTCGCGATGCAGTTGTGCCTCGGCGCGACGTATTCGTGGGCCGTCTTCGTCGGGCCGTTACGCCGGCTGGAAGGCATCGGCCAGGCCGCCGCACAGCTCCCCTACTCGCTTTTCTACTACGTGTTTCCGCTCACGCTGACGGCGCTGGCGTCGGCGCCCGGGCGGCATCGGCCGGTGCCAAAGGCTGTGGGCGGGGGATTGTTGTTTGGGACCGCCTGGATCGTCGCCGGCCACTGCGGCGGTCGGCCCGTATGGCTGACGGCCGCCATCGGCGTGCTCGGCGGCGTCGGCGTCGGCCTGGCGTATCTGGTGCCGGTGGCCACGGCGATGGCGTGGTTTCCGCGGCACAAGGGGCTTGTGACGGGCGTGGCGGTCGCCGGATTCGGCGGGGGCGCCGCGTTGCTGGGGCGCTTGGCCGACCATCTGATGGCGGTCCGCGGGTGGTCGCCCTACGAGGTACTGCGCGCCTTCGGCATGGCCTTCATCGTGGTTGTCCCGCTGGCGGGGCTGGCCATGGCCGAGCCGCCGCGCCCCGTCTCCGCGGGCGCTGTGCCGGCGCCGATGCCGCCCCGGCTGCGGACGATCGCGGCCTCGCCGGCGTTCCGGGTTCTGTTGGCCACCTTCACGGCGGGGCTGGCCGCCGGTCTTTCCATCAACGGAAATCTACGCCAGCTCGGCGCCGCCGCGGCGGCGGGAACCGGTCTGGTGCCCGCCTTTGCGATCGCCAACGCCGCCGGCCGTCTGGCATGGGGCTGGGCGGCCGACCGGCTTCCTCCGGCCGCAACGCTTACCGGCAATCTCGCGGCATGGACCGGCCTATTGCTGGCGGCGCGGTGGCTCGACCGCACGCCCGCCGGCTTGCTGGCGCTGGCGGCGACAGGGGGCTTTCTTTACGGCGGCGCGCTGGTTGTGCACCCTTCGGCCGTCGCGCGCATCTGGGGCGCTGACGCGTTCGTCCGGGTGTACGGATGGCTTGCCGCCGCCCACTTTCTGGCGGCGCTCGGGCCGGCCGCCAGCGGCTGGACGTACGATTCGCTCGGGACGTTCCGTCCGGCCTTTCTGGCCGGCGCCTTCCTCTGCGCGGCGGCCGGTGGGCTCGCCTGGCGCCGCCGCGACCGTATGTCCGCCGCTTAACGCCGTCCGCCGACGGGCCGGACGGTCACTTCACGTGATCGGGGATCTTATAGAGTTCGCGGTATTCCGCCTGCCGCCGCAGCGCCGTGATGGCTGACTCGCACACCGCTTTGACTTCGAGCAGAACGTTCTCGCTCAGCTTCTCGGCCTTGATGGCCTCCAGCACCGCCTCCGCGAACGGACGGCGACTGATCGTCAGCAGGTTGACCGCCAGCCGCATCGTGTCGAGCGGCGTCTTCTTGGCCGGCTCGGCCGGCTCTCGGCGCGCCTGAACCGCCTTCGGCTTGACTCCCAACTTCATCTTTTTGCGGAGATAGGCAAGGGCCTCCGCTTTCTGGCTACTGTCGGGCTGGGCCTCGATCGCTTTGTAAACCTGCTCGCACCGCTCCTTGTCGCCGGCGAGCGCGGCCTCGACCCACTCCTCACACTGCGGTTTGTACGTGCCGAGGGCCGCGGCCTTGGGCCCGGGAATCTTGAAGCTCATCCCGAATCCTTTTCCTTTCATCTCCTTTACGGTCCGACCGCGCCGATCCCCATCACTGTGGAGAAACGCATCGGCGCTCGGCGCCCTCAACTCTTCTCACAATACGTTAATGTTTCTTCGCGCGCAACCCCGTCTTCGGCCGGACGTTCAGGTTCTTGGTACCCTCCTCGCCCGCCGAGGTCGCATGACGTGGCTTGCCCGCGGCGGAGATCGTAATAATAATTGTGACAATGATCATACCCGCGGTATGCAACGGACCCGGGACACGGGAAGGAGACGCGCGATGAAATGCCGGTGGACATGGGCGGCGCTGGCGGCGGCGGTCGCGGGCGCGGCGGAACGTGCGGTGGAGGTGCCGGAAATCGTGGTGACGCCGGGCAAGCTACCGGCGGCGCTGACCAACGTCACGCAGGCGGTCGGGGTGCTCGTCGAACGTGATCTCGAGGCGGCGGTCGCGCCGAAGGCCAACCTCGCCGAGCACCTGACCTGGCAGCCAGGGACGCTGGTCTCGGTCCTCTCGCGCAACGACGCCAACTGGGGCTCGTACGGCGGCGTCGGGCCCAAGTACGGCACCTATATGCTCCAAGGGCTGCCCGTGGACGCCTTCGTGGACACGCAGGCGCTCGATCCCTGGGCCCTGGAGCGGATCGAGGTGCAGCGCGGCCCCGCCTCGGTCCTCTATCCCAACTACCTCTCGCAGGACTTTGCGGGCAACCAGAGCCCGCTGGCCGGCACGGTGAACCTGATCCCACGCGCGACGATCCCGGGCCGTCGGACCCGGCTGGACGCCGCCTACGGCTCCTACAACACCCTCCGTCTGCGCGGCGACCACCAGGAGCGCATCGGCCGGCTCGGCGCCTTCGCCGGCGCGTTCGTCGAGGACTCCGACTACACCGACTACGGCACGCCGGGCTCCTGGCTGAACATGCTCGACGACCCCGAGTACACCAAGGTCCGCCTCTACGCGGGCCTGTCGCTCGACCTCG
>OGCI01001524.1_pt1 | contig 18911 bp, 17 predicted proteins | sample 1570021 | NCBI WGS metagenome assembly OGCI01 (sample SAMN06264664, study PRJEB24512) | hot springs metagenome | isolation source: Hot spring water | place: South Africa: Tshipise | collected 2015-06-21 | reverse complement strand
GCTGCGCCTGGAGGGGCAGCGCCGTGGTACCTGGAGGGGCGGCCCTGCTGCGCCTAGAGGCGCAGCGCCGCTGCGCCTGGAGGGGCGGCCCCACGGCGTCTTGAGGGGCGGCCCTGCTGCACCCGGAGGCGCAGCGCCGCTGCGCCTCTACGTGCGCTCGTGTCCGCCGCCGGACGCAGATGGCTCGGCCCGGCGCTCGCGCCCTATGGCTGTGCCTCGGGGCACGTTGACGATCTCGGCTACTTCGCCTTCCTCGGCGTGCTCTTCCTCGTGACCGGCATGATGGGCGATGCCGTATTCGGTGACCAGGCTCGCCGCCCTGATCCGCCGTTCATATTCTCGATCGATTGTCGCAACCAGGCGACGCCACCAGGGTTGCTCGGCCATAACTGGTTCCTCGTGCTGCAAGATTACCTGCGCCGCTGTTCGGGATAGGCACCATTCGCGGGGCGCACAACGCCAGAATGAAAATATTATTGTTCTTGGGAGGGCGCAGCCCTCCCAAACCCTGCCGGTGGGAAGGGCTTGCCGCCCCCACAGGCAGGGGGATGGGGAAACCCGGTTTCCCCATATTTTCACCTCAGGAACCCCGTCCACAGAGGCATGTTCCTGCCCACGCGGCGCGCTTCCGCGCTTCATGGATGCCTGTGATTATACCAGCGCCGGAAACCGTTGGCGCACCCTGCCTCATGCGTCACGGGTATCAGGCCGCTTCCCGATGCGTCTCCTCCCAGAGCAACTCGCTCTCAAGCTCATCCAGGGTTGCCTCGGCTTCCTGATAGGTGCGGGCGAAGCCAACCAGTTCGCCATCGAGGTACATGGCGAAATCACGGGTCTCAGGATCGTAGATGATTGTTTTCTCGTACATCTCCGTCACCTTTCACAGGATTGGTTGTCTGTGCAGCCTTGCTGTACGCTCTGGGTGTGAAGAAGGCTGGTTCCGGGAAGAGCCCGCGCCTGTCCGGGCCACTCCCACCGACTATGCTTATCTCGGGCTCCGGTAGAGGAACCGGGGCGCCGCTCGCGGCCCTTCGCCGATTGCGCTTCTGAATTATAGCACTTTTGTTCTATTTTTTCAAGTGCGAACATGAAAATAGCCCGCCAGCGGGGAGGGTTTGGGCGTAGAGGCGCGGCGCCGCCGCGCCTACGCCCTCCCAGGAAACAACCCGCCAGCGGGGAGGGTTTGGGAGGGCTGCACCCTCCCAGGAACACATATTTTCATTCCGGTGTTGTGCGGCGCAGCCGATGGAGGACCGATGTGACACTATGGGGAACCCGGGGTTCCCCAACCCCCTGCCTGTGGGGTGCCAGCCGTTCCCACCAGCGGTTGGGAAAAGGGGAACCCGGGGTTCCCCAACCCCCTGCCGGTGGGGGCGCCAGCCGTTCCCACCAGCGGTTGGGAAAAGGGGAACCCGGGGTTCCGCATCCCCCTGCCGGTGGGGGCGCCAGCCGCTTCCACCAGCGGTTGGGCCATGGGGCAACCCGGGGTTCCCCAACCCCCTGCCGGTGAGGGCGCCAGCCGCTTCCACCAGCGGTTGGGCCATGGGACAACCCGGGGTTCCCCATCCCCCTCTCTGAGGGGAGGGTGTGGGAGGGCGCAGCCCTTCCAATTAAATAAACCTGTATTCATCCGGGCAGGGGGCGGCGCAGCCGCATAGGGGGGGCGAGGCCAGAAAGCGCCTCATTCGCGTACCACTCCGCGTGCGGCGCCGATGGCGAGCATCTCGCGGGCCACCCGCTGCCCCAGCTCAACCGCAAAATTGGTGCCGCGGTCCCAGGGATAGACCTGGCTCATACTCGCCCAGAACAGACCGCTCAGCGGCGTTTGCAGAGGGGGAATGGAGCGACTATGGTTCACCGGCGCGATCGGCTGGGCGTAGGTTTCGCGGTGCAGCCAGCTCTTGCGCACCCAGCCCGGCTCGAAAGCCGGATTGATCTGCCGCAGCGAGGGGAGGAAGCGCGCCAGCAACTCCTCGTGGCTCAGCCGGAAATACTCGTGGTCGGGGTCGAGGTAATCGCCCAGGTAGACCAGGTGGTCGCCACCGTAGTGGATTGGCTCGATGAAGTTGGTATGTTCAACCAGAGCCAGGTAGGGGAACTGGTCTTTGGGCATGTTTACCCAGTACAGCCCGTCGGTGAGGGGGTGGGTCAGGGCCAGGGTCAGCACCACTGCGCCCATGGAGCGCAACTCACGCAGGCGTCCGAGATAAGTATCGGGCAGGTGAGGCACGAGCCGCATCAGCAGCGCTGGCGAGCCGGTGACCAGGAGCTGGTCGAACGACTCAGGCGGCAGGCCCGGTGCAAGCGCGTCCCAACCAGTGGCATTCTGGCGCACGGCGCGGATCGGCGTTCCAAGGCGCGTCTCGACTCCCCGGGCGCGGATGGCGGCGAGGAGCGCGTCGGCGAAGCCCTGGAAACCGCCCACAAAGTAGCCGAGCTTGAAACTGCGCGCGCGCAGCCGGGCCCAGAGCCAGGCCATATTCACCTCGTCGGCATGACGCCCGAACTTGCCTTCGAGCAGCGGGCGCCAGAGCACGCGGTAGGCGTTTGGCCCGGCCCAGCGCGAAGTCCACGCGGCGGCAGTGGTCCGCTCCAGGCGCCGCCAGTTCGACTCGAGATACTTCAGGTAAAACGCAACCGCGCCGAAGCGAACCCGGTCAATCAGTGGAAGAGCGGGGAAGCGTAGCACCTGGAGCGCGCCATTCAAGTCATAGCCGCGCCCGTTCCACCACTGGGCCGTGATCTGGCTGCGAAAAAACAGCCGATCGCCATACCCGATGGCGGCAGCGAGCTTGATGATGGCCTGATCTGTCTGGAAGATATGGTGGTAGAAGCGTTCGAGCGGCCATGCCCAGCGTTCGTCGCGGAAACCGGAAGCCAGGCCGCCGACCACCGGCGCAGCCTCGAAGACCACCACCGTATGGCCGGCGGAGGCCAGTTCATAAGCGGCGGTCATCCCGGCGATCCCCGCACCAATGATTGCCACCCTCACGGCGCCACCCTCCGCGCAATGTTCCGGCGCCTGCCCGGCAGCCCGTCGGGCGCAGGTGGGCGCTGCTCTTCCCCTGATGTGAAAATAGGGGGAAACCGGGTTTCCCCATCTCCCTGCCAGCTGGGGCGCCAGCCGCTCCCAACAGCGGTTGGGGAATGGGGAAACCGGGTTTCCCCATTCCCCCTCCCTGAGGGGAGGGTCTGGGAGAGCGCAGCCCTCCCAGGAAAAAACGTGTTCGCGCTGGCGATGTGCGGCTGCGCCGCGCAGGCGCCTGACAGCAAATCGAACCTTTGCGACACGGCACAATCTCGGCATGACGTCCCATCGTACCTGATCAGGCGTACCATTGTCAAAGCGGTCTACGACCGTCACGCCAACACGTTTGACGCCCCTCCTCCCGCCTGTTATAATGCTAATTCGATATCAGGAAGGGTTGGCGCGCCTGACCACATGCGGATAGGCGACGCCCGGGCCGGGATTCGGGAGGGCGCAGCCCTGCAAGTGATATGCTGTCGCATCCCGGCGGGGCGCGACGCAGACGCGTGGGAGACCCCACGAAGTTCTATGATCGCACATGCTGGTTGGGCAAGACGCTGAAGACGAAGGAGTCAAGCCATTAGGGATCGGTTCCGTATCAACAATCGTATCCGCGCGCGTGAGGTGCGCCTGATCGACGAGAACGGCACGCAGGTTGGGATTATTGGCATCCGCGAGGCCCTGGCCCTGGCCGAGGAACGCGGCTATGATCTGGTCGAAGTGGCGCCAAATGCCGTGCCTCCGGTCTGTCGTCTGCTTGACTATGGCAAGTTCCGCTATGAGCAGAGCCAGAAGGAGCGCGAAGCGCGGCGCAACCAGAAGCAGGCTGATCTGAAGCAGATCCGCTTGATGCCAAAAACGGCCGAGCACGATATTACCACCAAGGCGAACCAGGCCAAGAAGTTTTTGCTCCAGGGCGATAAGGTCAAGTTCAACGTGCGCTTCCGCGGTCGGGAGATGGCGCATCCCGACATCGGGCGGAAGATGCTCGAGGATATCGCCGAGCAACTGCGCGACATCGCTGTGGTGGAGCAGAAGCCGCTGCTGGAGGGCCGCGTGCTGTCGCTCTTGCTCGCGCCTAATCCCAAGGTGCTCAAAGCCGCCCAGCAGGCGCAAAAGGAAAAAGCCAGACTGGCGCGCACCCAGGGCCTAGCTGAGGAACGCCCTGCCAGCACCGCGCTGCCCGAAGCTGAGGAGGAGCTCGACGAGGAGACGGACCTGCAGGAAGAGGAGCTCGACGATGAGGACGATCTGCAGGATGAGATGCTTGACGATGAAGAACTCGAGGTAGATGATTTTGATGATGAGGACGACCAGGATCTGCGTCCTCGCGCAAGGAAGTAGGCTTCGGATATGCCAAAGATGAAGACCCATAAGGGCGCCAAGCGTCGCTTTAAGGTGACCGGCAGCGGCAAGGTGCTGCAACAGAAGGGCGTCCGTGGGAACAAGATCAATCGCTCGGGTCGCTCCCAGCGCCAGTGGGGCAAGGGTCTGCCCACTTCGCCCGCGAACCGCTCGCATTTGAAGGTGGCGCTGCCCTACGGTCTGAAGTGAACATCTGAGGAAGCCGGGTTTCCCCACCTGCGGTGAGCCTGTCGAACCGCACCCCTGCCTGCTGGGACGCCAGGCGCCCCCACCACCGGTTGGGGGACGGGGAAAGCGGGTTTCTCCATCCCCCTCTCTGAGGGGAGGGTTGAGGAGGGCGCTGCCCTCCGCTGACAATGCCGCCCTGTTCCTGTGGCGCGCGGCAAGCGGCTGAGTCAGTCACAGGTACAGCCGGTTTTCGCAAGGGAATACCACTCACTACCATATCGGGCGTAGTTCAGGGATACAGCCACCCCCTGACCTGCCCGGCAGAGGGAGGAACTGCAACCATGGCACGTGTTAAGCGTGGCATTATGACGCACAAGCGTCACAAGAAGTTGATGCGCCAGGCCAGGGGCTACCGCGGCGCGCGCAGCCGGCATTACAAGGTCGCCCACGAGGCAGTGATGCATGCCCTGGCCTATGCGTACCGCGATCGTCGGCATCGCAAGCGCGATTTTCGCCGTCTGTGGATTATGCGGATCAACGCCGCGGCGCGCCTCAACGGCACAATCTACAGCCGCCTGGTGGCGGGTATGAAGCAGGCCGGGATCGAGATCGATCGCAAGATGCTGGCAGACCTGGCCGTGCGGGACCCCAGGGCGTTTAGCGATGTGGTGGCGGCAGCGATGAGCGCGCCCGCTGCTCCGCGTCCACAGGCCAGTGGTGGGCGCCCGGCTCGCCCGGTGATCGTGGCCGCACCTCAGAGCACTGCCCCCGCCGCGTCAGCCGATTTGTGATCTCCAGCACCGCTAATCCTCACGTGAAGTTCCTGCGCTCGCTGCGCGATCTCCCCCGAGAGCGTCGTCGCGAGCGCAGCCTCTTTCTGGAGGGGGTGCGCCTCGTCGCCGATGCCCTCGCGTCCGGGGTTGCCCCGCGCCTGGTCCTGTACGCCCCTGAGCAACTCCGGCGCACGCCGGAGGGGGAACACCTGCTCACCCGCCTCACCGGGCGCCCCGCCTGCTACGAGGCCAGCCCCGCTGTCGTGGCCGCCGTCGCCGACACGCAGCACCCGCAGGGCGTAGTTGCCGCCTTTCCCTGGCCTGAACTGGCCCCGCGCCCCGGGCTGCGCCTGGTCCTCGATGCCGTGCAGGATCCCGGTAATGTCGGCACGCTGCTCCGCTCTGCCGAGGCCGCCGGCGTAGGCCTGGCGCTCTGCGCCCGCGGCACCGCCGATGTGTATGCCCCCAAGGTGCTGCGGGCCGCCATGGGCGCGCACTTCAACCTGCCCATTCGCGCCGACCTGGAGTGGGACGCGATTGGCGCTGAATTGAGCGCCTGCCCGGCGGTCTATGCCGCCGAGGCCGGCGCGGCGATGCCCTACTACGCGGCCGACTGGAAACAACCTGTGGCGCTGATCATCGGGAACGAGGCCCACGGCGTCAGCCCCGAGGGCCTGGCGCGCGCGACGCACCGCATTGGCATCCCTATGGCCGGGCGCGCCGAGTCGCTCAACGCCGCCATTGCCGGCAGCGTGATCCTCTTCGAGGCGCTGCGCCAGCGCACCCGCGGGCGAACATGAGGTTTGCAGGGATTCATCGTTCGCGGCGTACCGCCCCCCTCCCAGCCTCCCTCCAACGGGGCGAGGCGCCCGGTTCCCTCCCGCCGGGCGGGGGGATGGGGAAACCCGGTTTCCCCATTTCCCAACCGCTGGTGGGAGCGGCTGGCGCCCCACTGGCAGGGGTGCGGTTCGACCGGCTCACCGCAGGGGGGAAACCCGGTTTCCCCATTTCCCAACCGCTGGTGGGAGCGGCTGGCGCCCCCCACAGGGAGGGGGATGGGGAAACCTGGTTTCCCCATATTTTCACCTCAGACGGTCATGCGCATGGCGCACAACGCCGCGATGACCATGGGGTGTCTTTGGGAGAGCGCCGCCCTCCCAAACCCTCCCCGCGGGGGGGGCTTCCTGGGAGGGGGCAGGGGCGCGGCGCCGCCGCGCCCCTACGCCCAAACCCTCCCGCGCGCGGGTTATGTTCACCTCAGAGTCAGGCACACCTTGCGCATTCGTTTATTCGTTTCCCATTCGTTGGCCCATTTCCCCCCCCCGCGTCCCGGGAAGCCCATTCCCGAACAGGTGAAACCCGTTGAAGGGCTTCACCCTCCCAAATCCTCTCACACACGGCCTATTTTCACCTCAGACGGTCATGCGCATGGCGGACAACGCCGCGATGAACATGGGGTATCTCTGGGAGGGCGCCGCCCTCCCAAACCCTCTCCGCGGGCGGGTTGCTTCCTGGGAGGGGGTAGGGGCGCGGCAGCGCCGCGCCCCTACCCCCAAACCCTCCCGCGCGCGGGTTATTTTCACCTCAGAGTCAGGCACACCTTGCGCATTCGTTTATTCGTTTCCCATTCGTTGGCCCATTTTCCCCCGCGTTCCGGGAAGCCCATTCCAGAACAGGTGAAACTTTTGAAGGGCTGCACTCTCCCAAACCCTCCCACACACGGCCTATTTTCACCTCAGAGGGCGCATTGACAAATCGGCCCGGATCGGGCATCCTGAAAGGCGGTTCATCACCATTTCTCGTTGCGGATCGTGGATTGATAGCAAGCGCACGGGCAAGCGTCAGAGCAACTGCGAGCCTGCGGCAACTTCACAACCCACCGGTAGCTAACAGAGGAACGCTATGACCGTGACCGACGAACTTTCCAGTCTGGAGCAGGAGGCCCATGCGGCCCTTGCCGCCGTGCGCGACCTGGCCGGCCTGGCCGAGTGGAAGAGCCGTTACATCGGCAAGGCCGGGGCGCTCACCCGGCTCAGCCGCGGCCTTGGCGCCCTGCCCGCCGAGCAGCGCCCCGAGGCGGGCCGCCGCGTTAATGCGCTGCGGGAGCAACTCGAAGCCGCCTATGCAGCCGCCGAGGCCCGACTCAAGCATGCCGCTATCGCCAGTGAGCTGGCTGCCGACCGGGTTGATGTCACCCTCCCCGGACGCCGGCCAGCCCTCGGGTACGCCCACCTGACGAACCAGGTGCTGGCTCAGGTGCAGGAGATCTTTGGCGAGATGGGCTTTCAGGTCTGGGAAAGCCCCGAAGTGGAGCTGGACGAGTTTAACTTCGGCCTGCTCAACTTCGCTGAAGATCATCCCGCTCGTGATATGCAGGATACCTTCTACGTGGAGATGCCTCCCGGCGCGCCATCGGTGCTCCTGCGTACCCATACCTCCCCCGGCCAGATCCACGCTATGCGCCGCTATGCGCCCCAACCGCTGCGTGTGCTGCTCCCCGGCAAGGTGTACCGCAACGAACAGGTAACCGTGCGCTCCGAGATGATGTTTCACCAGTTCGAGTTCCTGGCGGTTGGACGCCACATCACTATGGGCGACCTGAAGGGCGCCCTGGCCTATTTTGCCGAGCGGATGTACGGGGCCGGCACGCAGGTGCGCCTGCGCCCGAGTTTTTTCCCCTTCACCGAGCCAAGCGCCGAGATGGACGTGAGTTGTTTCCTCTGCGATGGCAAGGGGTGCCGTGTCTGCAAGTACGCCGGCTGGCTGGAGATCGGCGGCTGTGGCATGGTGCACCCGGTGGTGCTACGGAACGGCGGCTACGACCCCGCGCAGTTCAGCGGCTTCGCGGGCGGTTTTGGCCCCGAACGGATCGCGATGCTCAAGTACGGCATTGATGATATTCGCGGCTTTTATTCGGGCGACGCGCGCTTCGTGGAGCAGTTCGGGTAGCGCGCCGGTCGTGGTCGCCGGGCGCCACGTCGGCCTGGCGGTGATCCTCGTCGCCTTTCTGGCCCTCCACGCGCTCTACAACTGGGCCGTTCCTCTCGGTGAGGGTCCCGATGAACCGGGTCACGTCGCCTATGCGCTGTTTCTGGTGACGGAGCGGCGTCTGCCCGTGCAGCGCCCCGCCCCCCAGATCCCCGATGTGCCCGGCGAGGGGCACCAGCCGCCTCTGGCCTACCTGCTGGCCAGCCCTGCCCTGGTGTGGTTGCCTCCCGATCAGCGGCAGATCCGGCTCACTGCCAATCCTCGCTTTCTCTGGGCCGGCGGTGATGAATCCGGCGCCTTTATGCGCGGAAGCTGGGAACGCTGGCCCTGGACGGGCCTGAGCCTGGGGTGGCGTCTGGCTCGGGCCGTGTCGGGCCTCTGGGGAGCAGCGGCGGTGCTCTGCACCTACCTGGCCGCGCGGCGACTCACTCCCACCGAACCGCTCCTTGCCCTTATCGCGGCGTCGCTGATCGCCTTTAACCCGCAGTTCCTCTTCATCAGCGCCCTGGTGTCCAACGATGCGCTGCTGGCCGCCCTTGGCGCAGCGATCCTCTGGTGGTGCCTGGCGTCCCCGCCGTCTTCCGCTGCGTGGCGCTGGGCCATCGGCGCCGGGGCGCTCTTCGGTCTGGCGCTGCTCACCAAGCAAAGTGCGCTGCTCTTCGGACCACTGTTGCTCTGGGGCGCCTGGCGCATTGCCGGGGGCCGGCCCGGTCGCTTTGCGCTCCTCACCTTCATCTGGGGGGGTGTGGCCCTGCTGATTGCCGGCTGGTGGTTCGGGCGCAATGCGCTGCTCTACGGCGACTTGTTTGGCCTGGCCGCCTTCAGGGCCGAGTTTGCCGGTCAGCCCTTCGAGTGGCGCGACCCCCTGGCCTGGAGCGGCGCCCTGCGCCAGCTCGCCGCCTCATTCTGGGCGCGGTTCGGCTGGATGAGCCTGCGCCCACCCGCCTGGACGCTCTGGCTGTATGCGGCGCTGTGCGCCCTGGCGGTGGCTGGCTGGCTGTCCAGGCTGGCCCGGCGCCCGCCCCCCGATCCCGCCTGGGTCGGGCCGCTGGTGGCCCTGGTGATGGCCGGCGCCTGGACACTGACCTTCGCTCTCGCTGCGGGCCTGGTGGCCTGGCAGGGGCGCATGCTCTTCCCGGCGCTGGCAGCCAGCGCTCTGCTGCTGGCCGCCGGTCTCCTTGGGCTGCTGCCAACGGCAGGCGCTGGCGCAGCACGCCGTGCCGGGCCCGCGGGGCGCCCCGGGGTCGAGCCTCAAACCGACACGCGCGACCCGTTCGTGGCGATGCGCGCCGCTCTGGCCGGACCCCTCGCGGCGACGCTGTTCATCCTGGCCGCGGCGCTGCCGCCGATGGTGATCCGGCCTTCCTATCCCTGGACGGCCCTGGCGCCGCGGCAGGCGCTGGCCGGCCTGGGCACGCCGGTAGACGCGCGCTTTGCCGCGTCGTGGGAGCAGGGCGTGGCGCTGCGCGGCTGGCGCCTGGACACCACGGCGCGCCCCGGTCAACCCCTGTCCGTAACCCTGACCTGGAACAGCTTGGAACCGATACCGCGCAACTGGATGGTCTTTGTGCACCTGGTTGATGCTGCGGGGGCGATTGTTGCGAAGAGCGACAGTGTGCCGCGGGCCGGCACGTTGCCCTTCCCCCTGTGGACGCCGGGTGACTGGATGCGCGACACCCACGTGTTGCCCTTGCCCGTAGAGTTGCCCCCCGGCCGCTACCGGCTACGGGTCGGCCTTTTCAGCCCTGAGCACAACGGCCAGCGCCAGCGCGTCTGGTCGGCCGATGGGCAGGAGCGCGGCGATTTTGTCGAGGTGGGGGTGGTTGAGGTGGAGGCGTAGCGGTCGTTTGTGCGGCTGCGCCGCGCAACGCCGGAATGAAAATATTATTGTTCCTGGGAGGGCGTAGCCCTCCCAAACCCTCCCCGCTGGCGGGTTGTTTCCCTGGAGGGCTGCGCCTTCCCAAACCCTCCCCGTGGGAGGACTTGCCGCCCCCACAGGCAGGGGGATGGGGAAACCCGGTTCCCCCGTATGTTCGCGTTAGCCTTCCGTCTCGCGGAGGGGGCGCTGGGCCACGACGATCAGCCGGGGCGAGTCGATGGTGAAGGCGTGCAACTGCATGCTGCCGTACCACGCCGTTGGCGTCAGGCCGGCCGCGCGGAGCATGGCGGAGAGTTCGGTAGCGGTGTAGATGCGGATGCGGTGGAACCGCTCTTCCTCCTCGCCGCCGGGGGTGCGCCAGCGGTCGAGAGAGGTCAGCAGGCCACGGATCGGGTCGAAGTGATGCCGGCGCCAGATCAGCGTGCCATCATCGAGTTCGTACCAATCGGCTTCCTGAAAGCTACGCACCACCCGATCACGATGGGCCAGTTCCATCACCAGGCGCCCGCCGGGTTTGAGGGCGCGCGCAATGCCCGTCAGAACCGCCTGGTTCTCTTCTTCGGCATCAAAGTAGCCAAAGGCCGTAAACATGTTGATCGCCGCATCGAAGCAGGACACGTAGGGCAGGGCGCGCATATCGGCGGCGACGAACTGCGCGTCAATCCGCTCCTCTGCCGCAGCGGCGCGCGACAGCGCCAGTAGCGGCTCCGAGATGTCCACTCCTACGACGTGGAAACCAGCCCTGGCCAGGGCCAGGCTATGCCGCCCGGCGCCGCAGGCAACATCGAGGATATCGGCGGGTGGCTCGGGCAACAGATCGCGGAGCATCAACACCTCGGCGACTGTCTGCTCCGGGTCGATCTGGTAGCGACGAGGGTACGTTTCGTCGAAGTATGCGCGCCACCAATCCACGTCTGCTCCTCACCGCTTACGCCCGAACCACCCACCCTTCTTCGGCGTCTCCACCGTCTTGCGCAGCGCATCCAGATCATCCGGGGCGGGGACCGGGCCGGAGGGTGACCGTGTCGGCTCCTCGGCCCGCAGTTCATCCAGCGAGATACGCTGCCCCCCGGTCGGACCGGCGGCCACTTCGCCGGTTCCGGCGACCGGTGCTTCCAGCGTCACTCCCTCGCCGGCCAGCGTCGGCGCCAGGGCGCCATTCATCGCCATTGCCGGCTCTGCGGGCACTGGCGCCCCAGCGGCATAAGGGTTGCCCCCCTGCTCGACGCCCAGGGCCTCGAGCCACTCCCAGATGCGGGCGCGCCGGGTTGCAGCATCAGCAGGCAGGTGCAGGGGGCGCCCGCGCGCGTCAATCACCAGGCCCAGCAGGCTTCCGGCAATATCGCCGCCCTCGGAAGACACTGTCTCACCCGGCGCCGCCAGGCCAACCCGCACTGCCGGTTGGGGTCGCACCGTCACCTGTCCGAAGCGCCCCGGAGGCAGCGCCAGCCGCGCTATGTCGCCGTGACGCACCACCAGGCGCTCGGTCGCGCCGCCAACGGTGGTCAGTTCCACCTCGGCGGCGGGCGCTCCCGCGCTTCCCTCGCCGAGGAGCACCAGCACCGCTGCCAGCGGCACGTTGCGCAGCAGGTCACGATCGATCAGCGAAACCGCCGCATCGGGACGCAGTTCTGCCAGCGCTCCGCTGACCGGAAGCAACCCCAGGCTATCGAGATAAACGTCTATGATCGGGTGGTCGTGCGCGCCATCAGGCTCCAGGCCATCGAGCAGGGTCAGCAGGGCCAACCCTGGCTGCGGGGCGTGGATCATGCCCCCGCCCGTAGCCAGCACCCAGTCATAGTCAGCCGACGCGATCTCGTCCAGGAGCGCGTCGCGGGTGAGGCGCAGCGCTTCGCGCAGTAGCGCGTGCTCGATGTACAGATCCTCACGGCTGGAGGGCAACACCTGGGGCCGTAGCGCGCGATTGAGCAGCCGGTCGGTCAGGGCCTGCGTCGTGATCGGGAATGGCAGCCAGCGCGCGACGGCTTCGACACCGCGCTGCGCCAGCAGTTCGGTCAGCCCGTAGCCCGTGCCCACCGCGCCCAGAATTGCCGGATGAAAGCTCCCCGGCGCGGCATAGAGCATGGTGCTGGCGCTGGAGCCAACGTCCACGGTCAACACCCGGCGCCCGGTTCGTTCGGCCAGAAAGCGAGTGAGCAAACTCTCGGCGGCACAGACCGCGCGTGTTGGCGCGGCGGAGAGACGTTGCAGATCCGACCAGCCCGGCAGCCGCGGCAGGATCAACTTCTCGTAGAGGCGCGCCAGCTCCTGACGCGTCGGGTCGAGCCGCTCCTGGTCGAGAGTTGGGCGCAGGTTCTCAACCACAAAGATCTCGGCCCGATCGGAGAGGGCGGCGATCACCTGGTCGCGGATAGCGCCGTTGCCGGCGAAAATCACCGGCCGGGCAGTCACCGGTCGTCCCGGCAGAACCTGGTCGGCTATCCCCGGGCGCAGCGCCGTCAGGCCCACCAGATGCGCCAGCCGCCTGACAGGCGCGCTTGCGCCGTGTTCGAGGCCGCCAGCGATCAGCACCGCATCGGGGCGCAGACGCAGCAGCGCCTCCACCTGGCGTTCGGCCCACGACCCGCCGTTCGGCTTCTGCGCAGCGCGACCCGTCGCCTCATCGAGAGTCACCATCTGGAGCACGGTGGTGTAGGTTGCGCGGCTGGCGCGCAGGGCGCTGCGCCCCGAGAAGGCGCTGGCAATCGCAGTAATGACCAGCGTCATAGGCCCGGCCGCGCTGGTCACGGCAATCAGGTGGTTGACGCCATTGCCTTCGCTGCTCTGCGGCATCATAAGCTGGCCATCGCGCAGCAACTGGCGCCCGGTCATCTCGGAGATCTGCGCGACCGCTTCCAGAACGCCGTAGAGCACGTTCTGGTAGGGCAAATCCGCGCTGCTCGTCGCTTCAGCGTGCCCCACCATCCGGCTTTCGCCGTCAACATCATCGACCAGGGTTACACGGGTGATCAGGCTACCGATCTCGGCAACCAGCACCGCCCCCAGGGCGTCTGCCATGCCAACCTCCGCCGCAGTACGAACGGCTATCAGCGAGCTTCACCCGAGCGGCGCGCGCAGCCAGTTCACGATGAACTCCAGCCGCGTGTTGAGGGCCGTGAGGTAGGTCAACAGCACTCCCGCGAGGAAGAAGCCAAAGGCAACCATCAGCAACCAGCGCCCGACGCGCGCGCTCAGGGCCAGCAGCCGCCCCTGCCCGCGCTCACGGGCAACGGTGAAGTAAAAGGTGCTCAGGGTCAATACCACACCGATAACCAGCACCAGCGCTCCGACGATCTGGAGCGGATCGGCGCCGAGCGGCCGTGCCGTATCCAGGAGTTGCGGCACAATTGTGCCCGCCAGCGCGCCGCCCACTGCCAGGGCCATCGCCACACCGAAGAGCAGGGCCAGCGGAACATTCGCCAGCCACGAAATCGTCTGGCGCCGGGTCAGGCGCGTGAGCAGCAGCAGACCGAGCACCCAGGGCGCCAGGCGCAGGCCAAACAGCAGCGGATCGGTCACGCTTGCCAGCAGGGCCAGGGCCTCGGGGCGCAGCACCTGGTGGTACACGACCACAAAGGCATAGCCGAGCGACGCGCCGACGAAAAGGTACTGAACGGCCCGAAAGGCGGGATTATCGCCCAGCAGACGGCTGAAGACCAGCAGGGTCAGCACCACGGCGATCAGCCCCATGGTCAGAGTAGCAAGCGCCTCGCCGCTCACGTCGCACCTCCCGGGGCTTCGCGCTGGCGCATCAACACGCGTGCTGCAGCGCCGAGCAGCAATAGCACGACAAACACCACCACGGCGAACGCGAGCTGGCCCGTGGCCCGGCTCAGGTTGTCTGGATCAGCCGTCGGGTCAGTGGCGAGGAGGGCCAGCGCGCCCTGTTGCCCGGCAATGGCGTAGACATTTGGCAGGCGCAGATAGGGCTGGGCCAGGGGTTGGGCATCCTGGGGCAACAGAAAGGCAATCGGCACCTGATCGCGCACCTGGCGATGCGCCTGCTCCATCCACACCTGCACGTCCTGAGGCTGGTCGGCCAGCACCACAATCAGCGCCAGATCCTCCATCCCGCTGATGCGCGGCGTGCCATCGGGGTAATTCGCTACCAGGCCCTGGGAGGCGTCCTGCCCATCAAAATCCGATGTCAGAGCGCCGCGCAGATCCTGGGCCAGGCCCCGCACCGCCAGTTCGCCACCGGGACGGTAGCCGAGCAGCACATAGTCGCGGCCGCCGAACGATACCCCATTTTCGTTGTTGTAGCCAGCGGCCCGCAGCGGTTCGATCACGTCGAAGGAGAGCAGTGTACCCTGAAGATCGGTGCTGACCAGAATGAGCCTGGTGCGGTTGGCGATCAGCCGGCGCGTGACGGCCTCCTCCAGGGGCCGCAACTCGCCGCTGCGCTGGGCGGCCCACTCGTAGGCCATGAGCACCACATCATCGGAGTCAAGGCTATCGAGCAGCGCGCCGAGTGCCGCGGCGTTCCCCGTGACCGGCGCGGTTGGCCGAAACGGGGCGGTGATCTGAGGCGCCAGCAGAGCGATGAGCAGGGCCAGGGCCAGCAGGGCGTAGAGGACGCGGTGAAGGTTGAGACGCGCTTCCGCCCGCTCAACTGGAGCGGGCGCTGGCGCGGGCGCTGGATAGGGCGTCGCGACGAGTTGCTGGAGCAGGCGCATAGCCCCGAGTTGCTCGGCCGTTGGGTGGTAAACCGGACGCGGGCGCGCCACTGCCGCGGCGACGGGGGCCTCAACCAGGCTCTCTTCTGCTTCAATGCCGCCGAGGCGTCGCAGCCAGTCGAGTTGCTGGCCGGCGGCAGTCTCAGCGGGCAATTCGGGCTCCGGCACGCGGAGCCAGCCTGGCAATTCAGCTCCGCGAAGGAAGCCAGGACTTTCATCTTCCTCAGGTGGACGCCTGGCCCGATCTACCGACTCTGCCGACGACTCGCTCGGAGATGGCGCAGACTCGGCTGGCGCGCCGTGCAGCCAGGCAGGCAGAACAGGCTCGCCTGCGCCGGCAGCGACAGGACCGGGTTGGACGCTCTCCGCCGTGACGAGCCAGGGGGGCAGATCGCTGGCGACCGGTGGCGCTTCAGCTTGCGGCGCTTGAGCTTCAGGCGCCTCCTGGAGCCAGGCGGGGACATCGGCGCCAGCGGGGGGCTGAGGGGCTTCGGCGGCCTCCTGGAGCCAGGCGGGGACATCGGCGCTGGCGGGAGGCTGGGGGGCTTCGGCGGCCTCCTGGAGCCAGGCGGGGACATCGGCGCCAGTGGGAGGCTGAGGAGCTTCGGCGGCCTCCTGGAGCCAGGCGGGGATCTCCTCGCCCCCGGCGGGCGCCTCGGCCTGTGCCGCATCGCGGAGCCAGGCGGGGACATCGGCGCTGGCGGGAGGCTGGGGGGCTTCGGCGGCCTCCCGAAGCCAGGCGGGGATCTCCTCGCCCCCGGCGGGCGCCTCGGCCTGTGCCGCATCGCGGAGCCAGGCGGGGACATCGGCGCTGGCGGGAGGCTGGGGGGCTTCGGCGGCCTCCCGAAGCCAGGCGGGGATCTCCTCGCCCCCGGCGGGCGCCTCGGCCTGTGCCGCATCGCGGAGCCAGGTGGGTAGCTCACTCTCCTCTTCGGGCGCTGCGACGGAACGGTCGCTCTCGGGCGAACCCTCGGACGCCTCGGCAATTTCGCGCAGCCAAGTGGGCACCTCGGCATCGTCAGCGGCATGCGCCTCCGGAGGCGGGGGCGCCTTCTGCTTCTCGGGAGCCATAAACTCGCGCAGCCAGTCGGGTTCTTCAGGGAGCGACTCGGTTGATGGCGGTGTTGGCGCTGACGGCGAGCGCTGCGTCGGAACCGTACTGGCATCGGCGGAGGGCGTCTCGGCGATAGGGCGATCGTGAGGAGGCGTCTCGCCTTCAACTGCCCGGGCCACCTCATCGGCGTTCAAGTCGCGCAGCCAGTCAGGCAACCCGCTCGCGTCCAGCGGCTCGGAGATCGGCCCAGAGAGCGGTTCAGAGGGCGCATCGGGGTCCTGACCAATTGAGCGCAGCCAGTCCGTTGCCCCCACGGGCATCTTCACCCGGGAACTGGTTGTCGGCTGATCGGCAGCCGACGCCGGTTCGGTGGGCGCCTCGGGCTTGTCGTGACCAAGATCGCTGAGCCAGGACGTTGCCCCGAGGGGCGGTGTGCGCGGCGAGGGCGCAGCGGGTGGAGGCGCGGAGGGAGGCTCAACATCGCGCAGCCACTCAGGCGCCTCGGCAGAGCCGGTTCTGGCCTCATCACTCACCTCGCGACGCAGATCGCGCAGCCACTCAGGCGCCTCGGCAGAGCCGGTTCTGGCCTCATCACTCACCTCGCGACGCAGATCGCGCAGCCACTCAGGCGTCTCAGTAGAGCCGGTTCTGGCCTCATCACTCACCTCGCGACGCAGATCGCGCAGCCACTCAGGCACCTCTTCATCAGCCCCGGCAGAGGGCGGAGGCGCTGTTTCAGCGTGACCGGCGGGGGGAGTGGGAAGCGGCAGATTGCGGAGCCAGGGGGGAAGGTGTTCCATATTAGCGATCGAGGTAGGGCGTATCGAAGCCGAGCAGCACCCGCAACCCGGCCACGAATGCGCCGATGGCGGCGCCGATCACCAGGCCCCGCGCGCCTGCGAGCGCCACATAATCGTTGAACCACTGGAGTGTCGCTCCAACGCCGGGCAGCGCCGTCACCGGCGGCAACTGCGCCACCAGCACGAGCACTGCCACGACAACGATGACGACGGCCTCGGCGCTACCCCGCCCCAGGGCGCGCAGGGCGGCGCTAAGGCTAAAGAAGGCCAGCAAGGCGAGCAGACTGCCGGCAATCGGCTCATAGAGCGCCCGAAAGACGGTGCGAATCGGCACTTCGGCCAGACTGCCGGGCAACACAATGCCTGCGCGGCCAGGCAAGGGAAAGAAGATCCCGGCAACAATCATCACCAACAGACCGGCGATGAGGATCAGGCTGTAGGGCCAGTCGGCGCTGCGCGCGCGAACCCGTTGCAGATGGGCGCCGCTGACGCTCAGCACCCCCAGCAACAGACCAACTGCCGTGATCACTGCCGCCCACTCAACCAGCACCGAAGCCAGCGCTGCCAGCGGGCCGCCCGCGCCGGCAAAATCGAGCAGCACAATCAGCCCGGCGACACCGGCGATCAGTACGGCAAGCAGGCGTTTTGGATCACGGAAGAGTGACATAACCGTCCTGGACCGTGGCGCAGCCTACAACCCCGGGAGCGGCGGCAATCCCAGGTAGGGCTGGATCAGGCTGTAGACCAGACCTCCGATCAGCAGCACAATCACCGCCGTGCGCAGCACATCCTGGGTGAGCAGGCGCGCCTGAGCAGGACCGGAGGGAGCCAGGTAGGCTTCGCTGGCGTAGATCTCTTCGCCGATCAACGTTGCCGGCGTGGTCAACAGCATTAAGGGGAGACCCGTGGTGCTGGTCGTGCCGACGACCTGGGGGATGCCCCGTTGCGCGCCGTCTTCGCCGACGAGCATGAACTCCTGCCCGAAGCCGCCGAGCATGGCGCTGGCTTCGAGGGGTTGGCGCCCGTACAGGGTGGTGACGCCGGTTACGTAGGCCAGTTCGTCGTGGTGGGTCAGCAACTGCACCCGGGCCGGCTCAAAATCCTGCGCCTGGCCCGCCTGTTGGAACGCCTGGCGGATCCCGCCGCGCAGCGCGAGATGGGCGACCACATCACCCGAACTGACGAGGATCGGCGTACCGTTGCGGGCCGCCTGCGCCGCTGCCTGTTCGGCCAACAGCAACCCTGCGACCAGCTCGGTCGCAGCGGAACGCACGCCGCTGCTCGCGCCCAGCACGCTCGCCCCGGGTGACAGATGCACGGCCTGCCCTGTCTCGGCGGCCCGGCCAAGGGCAGCGCGCAGCGCATCGAGGGCCGGCAGCGGGCGCTGCGGCGTGATCCTGCCGCGCAAGGCGCGGGCGTGGTGCAGCCAGATCAGCCCGATTGCCACCAGGATGACCAGTAGCATAAAGATGGTAGCGATGTTTACGCCAGGTGGCATAGGCTGGCTCCAGTCAAAGCGATCTGGACAATTCTTTACAGCAGTAAGCCGTTTCCTGGCAATGAGTGTAACCTAGCCGATAGGCTTTGTCAACCGATGCGCTGAACGTATGCAGGGTTGTTACAACGATACTGCTGGCAAACCCCGTTGTGTCTATGCCTTTGCGAACTGGAGGCCCGCATACCTTTGGATTGTAGATGTTGGATTGCGGATTGTCGCGCAAGGCGTCCGGGAGGGCTTCGAGGCGGTACTGCTTGCAGTGGGTTCAAGTGAAACCGGTATCCACAGGGCCTGATCTCCCTGTTGCCGCTGTTCCTGCTCACGGCTGGGAGCGGGTGTCGAGCAGGCGACGGAGTTCGCGCCAGGCATCCGGTTCGCCGAGGACGAGGGCATAGGTTTCGGCCCGCGTGCCTCCAAGGAAGGGCAGACTGAAGCGCGCGAGCTGGCTGCTCAGCACATCAATCGGGCTGAGCATATCGAGTATCAGCCCGATGGGGGCGCGCATGCCCGCGCGGTCCACACCGCTGACCAACTGTTGGAGCACCTGGCGTGTATGATCGTCCATACAGATGGTTGATTGTCGATTTCTGATGAGAAAATATGGGGAAACCGGGTTTCCCCACCTGCGGTGAGCCTGTCGAACCGCCTGCGGTGAGCCTGTCGAACCGCACCCCTGCCGGTG
>OGCI01001523.1_pt1 | contig 18945 bp, 10 predicted proteins | sample 1570021 | NCBI WGS metagenome assembly OGCI01 (sample SAMN06264664, study PRJEB24512) | hot springs metagenome | isolation source: Hot spring water | place: South Africa: Tshipise | collected 2015-06-21 | reverse complement strand
TTTGCTTTTATCCTTCATATGTTTTATTTCAGAGTCTTTTTCCTTATTTCCTGTGATTAAATTATTTTTCACCACAGAGGGCCCAGAGGGAAATTCTTAAAAATAGGAGAAGCATATTATTTGATGTTTTCTCATGGGGAATAGGGGTGGATCTGAAATTTTTATAGATATTGTTGTTATTTTATTTTAAGGGAATTATGCTTGTATCTTAGAGGATGGATGGTGATAAGGTTTTATTAAAGATAGAGAATGATGTGGGCTATTGGGTTAGGGTTAATGGTTTTGATGGTTTAGTGGTTGGGAAAGAATAAGGGATGGATAAATAAAAAAATAACAGGGACGATATGTGTTCGTCCCTGGTAATATTGTGTGTTTTGAAACTATAGGTTAGAACGCTTCAGCAAAGGCGTCAGAAGGTTCTTGAGGTTCTTCTTCGACTTTTGGTATCTCACGGGCTTTGATGAAGGGTCCTGTAACCATATCTTTATAGCCCATGCCGGGACCGACCATCGGAAAGACCAGGGCTTTTTTATCAACGACAACTTCGAGGAATGCGGGTCCCTTATCAAAATTGATAAATTCTTCAAGTGTTTTATGTAGTTCTTCACGATGGGCAACTCGTTTTGAAAATTTAAATCCGTCTGCTTCTGCAGATTTGACAAAGTCTTTTTTGTGAAGAGATTTATCGGAGCCGGAGAATCTCCCTTCGAAATATAGTGTTTGCCATTGGACAACCATTCCGTCTCCATGGTTATTTAATAATAATATTTTTACAGGGATGTTGTAGTTTGTACATGTTTCCATCTCACCGATGTTCATTCGTAGGCTTCCATCTCCATCTATATCAATAATGATTTTGTCTGGTTTTGCCAATTGAGCTCCTATTGCTGAAGGTAAGCCAAAGCCCATTGTTCCCATACTGCCAGAAGTAATGAAAGTTCTGGGATGTTTGATATGAAGATATTGTGCGGCAAACATCTGGTGTTGACCTACGCCAGTAGTAAAGATGGCATCTCCTTTTACTATATCGTTTAATTTCTCGATAACTTCCGCAGGTTGTATTTTCTGGGCGTTATGGTCATAAGCTAATGGATATTCCTTTTTAAGATGCAGGACATGTTTTATCCATGCCTCGTGTTTAAGGGTCAGATTTTTTCCGTATTGAAGGAGTGATTTAAGTGCTTTTCCTGCATCACCGACATGGGACCAGACCACAGGCTTAACTTTACCAATCTCTGCGGCGTCGATGTCAATGTGAAGGATTTTTGCGTTTGGAGCAAATTCGCTGGCTAAGCCTGCTACGCGATCGTCAAATCTTGTACCAACCGCAATTAGCAGGTCGCAATCCATAACTGCATAATTGGCATAGGCTGTTCCGTGCATTCCTAACATGTGTAGACAGAGCAGGTCATGGGTATCTATTGCTCCAATTCCCATAACGGTGGTTACGATAGGAATGCGAAATGTTCGGGCAAATTCACGTAGGATATGTGTTGAATTGCTGGATATAATTCCACCGCCCACATATAGAAGGGGTCTTTTTGATGCTTTCAAAAGGGTAAAAAACTCTTTGGCTTCGTCTTCGGTAATCTCATTATTGTTGATGTTTTGCATTCGGTTTTGGTAACCATGAAGGGGAAGCATGCCTTTCCCCTTAAATATCCCTTCATAGTTTTGGACATCTTTGGGAATATCAATGACTACCGGTCCGGGTCTTCCTGTTCGAGCAATATAAAAAGCAGTTCGAACGATTTCTTCAAGTTTTTCAGGTTCCTCCACGAGGAAAACATGTTTGGCGCAGGAGGACATTAGATTGAATACGGGTGCTTCCTGGAAGGCATCTGTACCGACGGCAGAACGGGCAACCTGTCCGCTGATCATGACGAGTGGAATGGAGTCTGCCATAGCATCTCGTATGGGTGTTGTTGCGTTGGTAGCCCCAGGACCGGAAGTAACTAAGAGTACACCAACTTCACCGGAGGCTCGTGCATAACCGGATGCCATGAAACCAGCCCCTTGTTCGTTTGCCGGTACAATGAGTTGTATGGGATGTTCTTTATGGGTACGGTTCCAACGAAATATCGCATCATAGGTAGGTAATATGGCTCCGCCACTATAACCAAATATAACTTTTACCCCTTCATCTGCAAGCACCTGAAGGATTATTTCGGCTCCTTTCATTTTTATGCCTGCTAATTCATGTTTTTTTGTAACCATTGTAAATCTCCTTCATTGTATGGTTAATGATTTATAACAATTAAAAACTATTTTTTATTTGGATTGTGAGTGTAATTTAAAGTTAAAGCGCCGCAGAATGTATCTTTTCTGCGGCGCTGAAATTTAGATCTCCGCACTATGGTTGTGAGGATTTTATTCAGCAGGCGGAGGCTCTTCTGCTGGCGCCGCAGATTCGGGCGCCTCACCTACACCTACCTTTGGGTTCTCCTCTGGTATTGTTCTTGACGGTTTTTCTTCGGAAGATTTATTCTCAGGATTGATTAGTTCTTCTGCAACTTCTTCAATAGATTTTCCTTGTTGGAGAAGTTCTGTGGGTAAAACATCTTTTAGCATAGAACCTACATCTATAGGTTCCCCGCCTGTGTGTGTTTGCATAATTTCACCTTCGAGGTCTTTTTGATATTCACGAATACTCAAGCCGACCTTGCGTTCAACCGGGCTTATGCTAATAATTTTTGCCATTACTCTTTGTCCAATATGCAGGATGTCTTCGGGGCGATGAACTTTTTCAATGGACATTTCGCTTAAGTGGATAAGTCCTTCGATACCATTGTCCAGTTTGGCAAACGCTCCGAAACTTACCAGTTTTGTTATTTCAACTTCGACATGTTTGCCTATTGGCATTTCTTCGACTAATTCTTGCCATGGGTCGGGCTCTAATTGTTTTAATCCAACACTGATTTTTTCCATTTCTGGGTCAATACTTAGTATTTTTACTTCTATTTCCTGATCTTTTGTCAAAACTTCTACTGGATTGGTAACTTTCTTTGTCCATGAAATATCTCCGATATGTAAAAGCCCGTCAATTCCTTCTTCGATCTCAATGAAGGCTCCGTAATCCATGAGGGCTCGCACACGGCCTTTTACCACAGACCCTTCTGAATATTTTTCTGCCATGAGTTTCCATGGATTGGGTTGTGTTTGTTTTAACCCTAAAGATATTTTTTGTTCGTCTGGATCTACATGGAGTACCATTACATGAACTTCATCTCCAATGTTCATGATTTCAGATGGATGTCGAACTCTCCGAGTCCAACTCATTTCGCTGATATGGATCATTCCTTCGATGCCATCTTCCATCTGAACAAAGGCCCCATAATCTGCAATGCTTATTACTTTCCCTATAACAATGGATCCCACAGGATATTTCTCTTGGGCCGTTAACCATGGATTGGGTGTTTTCTGTTTTAAGCCGAGACTAACACGATGTGTATCGGGGTCATAAGTAAGGATCATTACATCAATTTTTTGACCAATCTTCAACATTTGATGTGGATTTTTGGGTCTTCCCCATGTCATATCAGAAACATGGAGCAATCCATCCAGACCGCCTAAATCAATAAAGGCACCGAAATCAGTGATATTCTTTACTTCGCCCTGAACAATGGAGCCCACTTTAATGGTTTCTAACAATTGTTTGCGTTCTTCTTCTCTGCGTTCTTCTAAAAGTTTGCGATGGCTGACCACCACATTTCGACGTTTCGGATTGAGGCTTAAGATACGCAATTCTAATCTTTTCCCAACGAAATCATCGAGGTCTGCAATAGGCCGTGTGCTGACTTGACTTCCCGGCATGAAAGCATCAACGCCTATATCGACTTTTAGACCACCCTTTACTTTACGAATTATAGTCCCCTCGATGACACCGTTTTCTTCAAAGACTTTCTGGACATATTCCCAATTCTTGATACGGTCGGCCTTGGTTTTGGATAAAACTGGCATTCCTTCCTCATTCTCGGGAATTTCGATATAAAAATCGAAAGAGGTCCCTTCCTTCAATTCAGAACGGTTCGGGAAATCTGTAATTTTTACAACTCCCTCACTTTTGTAACCGATGTCTACCAGGACGCGGTCCTCCAATATGGCCACCACCATCCCTTTAACGACCTCACCTTCCTGAAAGCGTAACATCCCCCCCTGGAGAAATTGGTCCACATCAGGCGCCGACAAGAAAGAATTTAGTTCTTCCTTTAACGGTTGAGACAATGCCTGAGTTGCCATTTCATCTACTTTTGCATTAAGTTCTGAATACTTGTAACCCATGAGTAAAAAACTCCTTTCGGAAAAAAATATCCTGTTGTAAAAACAGGTAGAGTATTATACTATTTTTTTAAGATAAAACTCAAGTTTTGTAAATAATAGTCTTTTGTTGAAATAATTATTATATTTATCTATGGAACTTTATGGTGTAATGGGTGTTTATGTTTTTAAAAGGAGTTCATGTAAAAAGCATTATTGAAAAAGGAGAGAAATAGATGAATAAAAATTTGTTGTTGAAAATAATAAATCCAATTCTTTTGATTCTTTTTATCAGTCAGGCCTGTTCGGGGCTGTTTCACCATTCCTTATCTCATAAGATGTTTGAGATTGTACATGAAGGAGGTGGGATTATATTAGTCGGAATATCTTTGGTGCATCTAATTCTTAACTGGGGTTGGGTTCGTGGAAATTTTTTAAAAATCAAGTAAATTTTGTTATAAAAAGATAAATAGACTACAAAAACATTTAATTTATTTTTAGGTTTATGGAAGGAGTATTGGCTTTCTCTCTCTTGTTTTTATTGCAAATTATTAAAGTACTCTTTCGAGATAAATTTGTCGTAATAATTCTGCTTTTTGACGAACCCCTTTCTGGAGAATTTCGTTAGCACGGGAACAGGTTGGGTTTTTCCGGAGTGCTGTATGTGCTGATTCAAGTTCCCGGTCGATGATGGATACAGACCGTAATTGGCGGGAAAGATAACCTGTATTATTACGGAATATAGGGGATAAAGCAGAACCTAACAATTCGATTTCATTCCAGACATCTTTTTCTTCCGTTTTATTTGAAGGTTCTTGTATTTTGGGTGATGCTATTTGGATGGGGATATCTGGTCTACTCATACTGTTTTCATGTAATAAAGGTTTGTAGGAAACTCCAAAAAGGACATATCCTATTATTAACCAAATAGATACACAAACCGCAATGAGCATATGTGAATGTTTTTTTATGGGTATTTTCGTCTGTTTTATTTTATTTTTTTGTTCTCGGGCCCTTTTCAGAATTTCTAAAGTTAACTCTTTGGGCGGCTCAATTTTGGGTGCAGAATTTAAAAACCGTAATGAAGCGCAAATCGCATCTACCTCTGCAGAACATTGTGGACATTGTGTTAAGTGTCGGGCTATTCCGGAGAAAATAGGACCTCTTCCGTCGACTAAAGCCTCAGCATAGGTTATTAACTGTGTTCTTGTTGGGTGTTTTAGAAACATTTTTTTCTTTTCTCAAAATTTTCAAACTCTGAAGCTGAAGATATTCTCTTTATTCCAGCACTATTATTAATCCAAAACCTGCGTCCAAAGTTTCAAAATTAATGTTCATTCATATATTCGCGAAATTGTTCCAGATAAGGCCTTAAAGCCCTTTCTGCACGGAGAACTCGTGTTTTCGCTGTGCCTAAGGGTACATCTAAAATGTTAGCAATTTCTTCATAAGATAGTTCCAGGAAACGGCGGAGTACAAAGGCTTCTCTTTGCTGTTCTGGAATTTTTTTTAATGCTTTGTTAATCGCTTCGGAGATTTCTGTACATTTTGTTTCCCGCCACACATTTAAATGAGGGTCGGGATGATGTTCTATAGGATTCCAGTCGCTTTCATCATTTGATGTATTAGAAGAATTCCACCATTGTGATAGACTGAAAAATCGAGGTTTTCGATTCTGTCTGCTCCATTCTTTTGATACAATATTGCTTGCAATAGTGTATATATAGGTGCTGAATTTTGCTGTTGGTTGGTATCGTTCCGCACTGGATACGATGGCCATGAAAACTTCCTGAGTTAATTCTTCTGCAATGTGCCAGTTGTGAACCATGCGGAACATATAATTAAATATGCTTCGTTCATATCGTCGGACCAATTCGCCGAAAGCCTCTTCATTCCCTTCTCCAAAGATAATCATTAAATCTTCATCGTTCCATTTTGAGAGGGGGACGGATTTCTCCCGAAGCCGAAGTGCAGACCTTTGCTCCGGCGTTACGGGTTTATAAGGGACGATATTTTCGTATTGAATGTTCATTTTTTCTTTTCTTTTTTGTTTATTATATCACTCAAAAAAGTTTTATTTCTATTAAAATAAAACTTTTCCCTTTATATTTCATAATATTACGACGACGAAAATTTTCTTGTTATTTAAATAATTAATGTATTAAGGTTGTAAATTAGTTTCATACTTTGTATAATAGAAAGTCTCACTATAGATTTTTACAATTTACTTTGAACTCTATTACATATTTGATGGAAGGTTTTTGCCTATGTATATAGGAAGAATTGTTTCTGTGGCCCAAACGGAAGACGGTAGGCTCTGTGCCATGTATCGTGTATCCAGTCGTTCTTTTCCCAACCGTCAAGCGGTGATGAATGCCAACAAAGTATCAATTGTCCCTTTACCGGGTTATGAAACAGATATTCAAAAGAATCCTTATATTTCCTACAATTGCTTGAGGAATATTTTAGATGGTGAGGTGGCTGTGTTAAGTAATGGAAGCCATACAGACCCAATTGCTGAAAAGATTATTAACGGTATGCCTACAAGAGATGCTATTGCTTTGACATTGATGGCACTGGATTTTGAGAAAGATGATTATGCGACTCCGCGTATTGTTGCCGTTGTTGATAAAGCAGAAGGTTCGGGTTGGTTAGGAGTTGTTCGTTCAGATGGGTTAGAAGTTCGGCGTATGGATTTGAAGCCGGGGCGATTCTTTTATGTGGCGACTTATGAAGAGAACTTTATTAGTTCATGCCATAGCGGTGTTTTCCCTGCTATGTCAGCCGATGAAGCCTGTGCTTTTATTTTAGGTGGAGGGGTCTTTTCGGAGCGAACACATCCCATTACCGCTGTTACTGCAATGGCAACAAAAGAAGGGTTTGATATTACTATTCAGAATAGTCCTGTCTTTGCGAAATAGAAACCCTGTTTCGAAAAAAATCTTTTTTATAGTTATTAATAGAAGGTTCTCATTATGACAGATTACGATAAATATGTAAGTCCATTCGTGGAACGGTTTGCTACAAAAGAAATGATTGCACTCTGGAGTCCACAGAAAAAGTTTTCTACATGGAGGAGATGTTGGCTTGCTCTTGCGGAAGCAGAAAAAGAATTGGGATTGGAAATAACAGAGGAACAAATTGATGATTTGAGAAATCATCTTGATGATATTGATTTTGAACAGGCCCGGAAGTATGAAGAAAAAACAAGACATGATGTTATGGCCCACATTCTTACCTACGGAGATGTGGCACCAAAAGCAAAACCGATAATTCATTTAGGGGCTACGAGTTGTTTCGTCACGGATAATACCGACCTTATTTTGTGTCGTGAAGCACTTATTATGGTTCGAAATAAGATTGTTGCAGTGTTAAAGAAACTAAGAGATTTTGCTGTTAAATATAAAGATTTACCATGTTTGGGATTTACACATTTTCAGCCTGCACAATTGGTAACGGTAGGCAAACGTGCATGTCTCTGGGCTCAGGACCTTGTAATGGATTTACAGCAGATTGAACATTTTTTATCAAATATTAAATGTCGGGGTGTGAAGGGGGCCACTGGAACGCAAGCATCTTTTTTAGTTCTTTTCAATGGAGATCATGAAAAGGTAAAACAATTAGACCGGCGAGTTGCAGAAAAATTAGGATTTACGGAAACGATTCCTGTTACAGGGCAGACCTATACCCGAAAAATAGATACACAAATTTTGCAAATTCTGGCGGGCCTTGGAGAATCTGTGCATAAGTTTGCTACAGATTTGAGGTTGCTACAAAATATGAAAGAAATGGAAGAACCTTTTGAGAAATCTCAGGTAGGTAGTTCTGCTATGCCATATAAGCGTAATCCTATGCGTGCAGAACGTGCATGTTCTCTTGCACGGTTTGTGATGGGTATTCCCATATACAGTGAATTCACAACGGCTGTCCAATGGATGGAACGCACTTTGGATGATTCGGCAATACGGCGAATTATTATTCCGGAATCTTTTATGGCAACCGATGGTATACTTAACCTATACCTGAATATTATGGAAAATCCTGTTGTTTACCCGCAAGTTATCGGAAAACATGTGAGGGAAGAGTTGCCTTTTATGGCAACGGAGACTTTGCTGATGGCAGGTGTTAAGAAAGGGGGAGACCGTCAAAAACTTCATGAAATAATTCGAAAGCATGCACAATCTGCTGGTGAACGAGTGAAAATGGAAGGAAAGGAGAACGACTTATTGCAACGACTTGCAAATGACTCGGAATTTCCGTTGAATGAAGAGGAAATTAATGCCTGTCTCGATGAAAGGGAGTTTGTTGGAAGGGCTCCTGAACAAGTAGTTGAATTTACAACCGAAGTTATTGAACCCATACTTAAGAAATATGCGTCTGCATTGGAAATCTCTTCGTCTATTTCTGTATGAAAATAAGTTGATTCAATTCATATTTCCACACTCATTTTCCCCTCAATTTATAAGGGCTTTATTTACTTTTCCACAACTTATGCACATATAATTTCAACAAAATATAGAAGAGCAATTTCGTTATGTAAATAACTATATGTCAATAAGATAGAAACAAACAAAGAAAATTGTTTACAAAAATTCGTGTTTTTATTTCTTGACAAAGTATCTATTTATACACACCACCCCAAAACAAGAAATTCGACTTTTTAAATCTGTAAAATCGAGGATTGAAAGTTTAAAAATTTGCTTTTAGTTTATTTATAATTAATTCTCATAATTTTAGAAAGTGTATATGATTTTCTTTAGAGTGGGCTCGTTTATAAAAATCAATTAGTTAATTGATAAGGGACTGTATAAGAGATTTATATTTATTGGATTTAACTACCTTGCATTAATTTGAACAATGTTGCCAATAACAGGATATATGTTCTTATATTACTGGGTTTTGAGTTCTGTAAATCTTGTTATCAGTGTATGTTTTATTCTTTACTAATGGTTATTGTTCGAAGGATTTTGTTGGAATCCAATCGTATTCAGGGAAATGTGTATGATAGGTATGAACCTTTCGTACTGCGAGGTGCGTTATTATTTTGATATAATTTTCATACACGAAGGAGGAATAAAAATGCCTTTATTTGAGTATGAATGTAAAATGTGTAAGAAGATCTTTGAGTTGCTTGTAAAAAGTGCCGATGAAGCAGTCGTTTGCCCTGAATGTGGCTCTAAAAAAGTGGAACGGATGTTGAGCCATTTTGCTCCGCTGGGTACTTCTTCACATAAGAGGATAAATATGGGTTGTGTGGAGGACCCGGGTTATAAATGTTCCTTGAAAGATTCGGGTGGATGTTGTGGTTGTAATATGTCGTGAAGTTTTTTATGGGTTAGGACGGAGGCCACCTGGGCCCGGGATAAAGCCGTCTTCACTGTTTGGCATTTGTGAGTAACCGTCGGTGTAGTTGAAAAATTGGATGAGTCGGAGTAGTTCTGTAAGTTCTATTTTCCAGTTTTGTGGATTGTAATCGCTATGATGGAACGAACCTTCTTTGAGTCCGTTTGGACCCGGAGCATAACCATCTTCTGTTCCTTCTTCGATATGGTATCCTTCAGAGTTAAAGAATTGGATTAATCTCAATAATTCTGTTAATTGGATTTTCCAGTCGTGGTTGGTATCTGCGGAATGCCATATTCGATTATCCGTATTGTTAATGTTCCATTGAAATTCGCATGTGTTATTGAAGACCAATCGCCATTCAATAAGTTTCCCTGTTTTTCCTGTTACCCAATCGAAAATGACTAATTTCCATGTTCCCATGCTATTATTCCCAATTAATTGAGAGAGGGGTTGAAAAGGTCTATATATCCCTGTGTATGGAGGTGTTTCTTCTTTGATGGCTTTATCAGCGGTATCATCAAACACGACTCTGTCATAACGGCTATTGGCAGAGCCTCCCAATCGTGAAGCGAGATAGATTCTATCTCCTTTAGGAGATTCTAACCAGATTGTTATCTGACCCAATTCTTCATGCGTTAGATTCAGACCTACCTCGACTTTATTAATAATGAAGTTTTTATCTACATATATATGTGAAGTTATTTTTTCTGCATCGGTTATTGTTAAAGGAGTATCGAAAGGATTGTATTGAAGGCATTCCCCTTCGCCTTCTGTTGTCCCTTCACCTTCTATGTTTCCTTCGGATAAGCCTTCACCCTCTATGGTTCCTTCTTGTATTCCTTCTGTTATCCCTTCCTGAATCCCTTCTACAATTCCTTCTATTGTTCCTTCGTTGGTTCCTTCATGAGTTCCTTCTCCTTCAATACATGGAGGGCAAGAACCCCCATCAAGAGTTACTTCGGGATTTAATGTGTTGGCAATGAAGGAATCTGCACCGTCAGTTTCTATGTTAACTGCGTTGTATTCTCCTAAATTACAGACTCCGTCACGGTCTGCATCTCCGTTATATGCAAGGAATCTTTCGGAGGAACGGTCAAAGGCTTCTATGTCCGGCACCGGAATATAAATTGTAGTATTTTCAAGTTGGTCTGTAATAATTCGTATGGTTGCTTCCTCTCCGAGTGTCATAAGTCCGGCAATGGCACGAACGACAACATTTCTTGGGATTAAAATATATAGAAGCGGTTGCACTTGTTGTACTTCGTCGGCCCATTCTTCTGCAAGGATTAGATTGGTTTCGTATGCGGTACGGACACAGCAGTGAATTGGTAGACTCCCTGTGTTTTCAAGGACAGAATCTACCAATCGTGCGTGAATTCGGTCAATAATCCCGTTCCGGTCCAAATCAGCAATATCAGGGTTTTGATTTACCAGTGGATTTTGATAAATTGTTACAAGAGCGTTTTCGAAACCTGCTAAAATCGGGTCCTCTGAATCACAAGTAATGTTACAGGGTTCTATGGCACAGGGGTCGATAGGTTCGCCTTCTTCTATTCCTTCTCCTTCGGGAATTCCTTCACCTTCTATGTTCCCCTCTGGATATCCTTCTGTTGTTCCTTCACCCTCTATGATTCCTTCTACATCACCTTCTTCATCTAACTCAATACATTGTCCCAATGACGGGAAACGGTCTTGTTGAGTGGCCCCTAATAAGTAGCAACACCGACTCCGTAAGCGGAAACATTGATACTCCTGCAAATTTGAATATCCATCTCCATCGGGGTCTGCATTGTAAGCAAGAATTTGTGGTAATTGGACATAGTCTGATAGATTGGGAATGCGAACACCTAAATTGATGCCCTGTGCATTTGCAGCAGATGTCATTGCTTTAATAGGGACTGCCACAGAGTTGGTATCTCCCAATAACATATAAGCGGAAAGAACCTTATGTAATTCGGGGGCTAATGTATTTACCAGACCGGAGGGTCCTCCCAGATCGGTATACATTTGCGAAACATTATGATTCCAGCCATTACATACTTGTTGAGATAAGGAACTAAGATTTCCATGTGTCATGTAGTAATTGATAAGTGCAAATTCGTCGCTATCCAGAATCCCGTTGGGATATATTACGAGTAATTGTTCATCATATCCGCCGTTAATATCGGTGCTACCGGGGTCAAAGGAGTAACCACCTAATTGTGATTCAAAACCTAAATCTTTGATTCGTTTTTGGAGAGCCTTCATTAAGGCGTCAAAATCCACAGGATTACATGGAGCTTGTTCGGGTTCGCACATGCCTGGACAACGGTCTACATTGGCACCTCCGATTGGTGTTTTGGCCATATAAATATAGTCTTCTCTTGTTCCTCCCTTATCTTTTACATAATTGTATTCAATTTTATTTGAAAGTTGGTCGTTATCGGGGTCTCCTCCGGGACCGCAGGATTCCTCTCCTGTAAGGGGCGGGTTTTTGAATGAATAGTAGAAGCCCGAGAGACCTAAATCTTTTGTAATTTTATCTGCAAGGCTCTGACTAACTGTCATGAGCCCTGCTAAGACATGTTCATAGTCACGAATAAGGGAGTATTGTGCATCTCTTCTAAGACGATACAAATTTCCTGTATATTTCTGACGGGCGGGGTGGTTCAAGTAATAATTTGAATCACATAATATATCTGCTAACAAGGCACATTCCCAGTTATCCAACATTCCATTCCCATCCCAGTCTCCTGCGGACCATGAGCCTAAGCTTGGGAATATTCGATATAGGTTTTGCCCTTCTATATCAATAATGTCCTGGAATGGACACGAGGAGGGTTCTTCCCCATTATTGGTTTCAATACCGTCGCATCCACCGCCATTTTCCCTGATAGATGGATTTATGGCATTTGCAACAAATTGAGCCAGACCAGCCAGATCGTGAGGTAAGGCATTGTATTCCGATAGATTGCAGACACCATCGTTATCTGCATCGCCGGATGCACCTAAAACAACAACCGCACTTGTATTAAAGTGGGATACATCTACTTGTATTTGGTCTTCAGGATATAGATACTGATTGGCCTCATCAAAGATTGCCTTTACGGCGGCCAGACTGGAGGGTTCTCCTAAGGTCAATAATCCTGTGAGGGCTTTTTCTACCTTATCTAAATTAACTACCAATCCTATCCCTTGTTCCACAGGGAGTCCCCAATATTTCCGTGATAATCCGTTCCAGAGCATGTTTAAATATACTTTAATAACAAAGTTATTATGGATATAAGCGGAAGCCCCGATGTCGTAATTAAGTGTGGTTTGGCAGGCCAATATCAAGTCTTCTAACAATGCTTGTGCGTAATCAATAATTTTATTTTCATCCAGATCTGTGGTGTAAGGGTCTTTACAGACGAGACAAATAGGGTCCATTAAAGGAATGTTAATACTCAATTCGTAAAGATACTTCAAAGATTCTGCAAATTCTGATTTAATCCCTTCAGGGCATTTCGGGTTTAAGACGGCGATAATGTAATTTTCACGGGTAGCAAATGGCAGTCCTGCATTCATTACTTCTTGATATTCTTGACGATTATTTAAACCATCCATATCGATATCGGTATCGGGATTGAAAGGTTCAATCCATGCACCAAACCGGTTGATCACAAAAGGAATATAGGGTTTGGTTAAAACAGCACTCAATCCATTTTTTATGGCAGAACACATTGAGGAGTCCAAAAGCAAAAGAGAGGTAATCAGATGTTCAACAGGTTGTAATAAACTTGCGTATGCGGGTTCGGAACGGATACCTCGTAGTGTTCCCTGATATGCATTAAACAATTCTGCATGGAGTGGATGGGAAGGATTGCAATACACTTCCGCCAGAGGACCAACTTCCCACGCATCTACCATTCCATTGTTGTCAAAGTCACCAAATTCCCAGAACATACCTAATAATGGGTATAAAGTAAATCCCTGCTCATCAATTATAGGTAATAACGGACAATTATTGGGGACATCTCCACCTCCACCCGCACCTGAACCAATAATGTAATATTCACCATAAATAAAGGAGCCATCGGCTATGCCTGCTAATGGATTCCATACCGCATCGTATATCGTATCGTTATCTATTAAATCCAGACTTAATGAGCCATTTCCCGTCGGGGTAGAAACCGTTACACTATAAGTATTTCCTTGTCCCTCTACACTAAGGATTTCTGCACCCGTAACATTTCCCCGGACATCTAACCGAAAGTCTCCAATATCGACTCCCCTTACCGCTTCTGAAAATTTTATTGAAAACACGACTGTATTCCCCGTAGGAGGATTGTTTGATGCAATCTGTATTGAATCTACAAAAGGAGGATCGGAATCTTTTAGCCATGCACCGTAAACTTGAGCCACAGCATTGTCCATAAGATATAAATAACCGGTGGAATTAAGATGTATCGGGTCTAATTCATTTTTATTATTTGCCCCCATTGCTTCTCGAGGACTAAATAAATCGCGATAACCCCCGGGAAAATTTGAGTAGTTTTCATGGGGTCCTTTGGGTAGAACGGTATAATTTTGTCCAATCCCTAAACTCGGTATTCCCATTCGTGCTTGCATAGTTCCAAAACTATGAATATATGCAACACGGTCCATGCTTAACGCAAGGTCTTTTTTTCTCCGTTCCAACTCTATGAAAACATTATTTACATGTCGCTGATATTCTCCGATTTGTTGTATCGTTGTCCAGCCTAACCAGGGATATTGTGGATTAAAAATTATTACAGGAACTTCCCAAATCCATAATACTAATTGAGTAGGTTGTTCTATTTGTTTAACATAAATAACTACATCGAATGGGTTATACGGATTGGTATAGGTACCCCATGTGTATCCTTCGGATATATTCAAGTAATCATATCCACATATTGCCACGCGGATATTGGGTCGAACACTTAAACAATGTTGAATAACATTTCTTAGATGATGGATAGCCGTGTCTATGATAGCATTCGTTTGCTCCCAGGAATAATGATATTTCCAATTCACATTGATATCGTTTCCACCTAAACTAATGTGAACAATGTCTATGGTAGGATACTCGATAAGTTTTTGGGTTATCTCTGCTTTCAGACTATCTGTATCCCAGTCTGCAGCGGTGGCGCCTCGTAATGCAAGGTCGCCGATTTCAATATATCTACCCCCCAATTCCTGTACAATTTCTGGACGGAGTAACACAGCACGCAGGGCCGGTGGATTTTGTAAAGCCCAGGGATAATAGGTCCAACTGTCCCCAACATACAGTATTCTCGGTATATCGGAGTAAATAATAAAAGATATATTTAGCAACAATAAAAATGTAAGTAGGAACTTGTATTTATTAATGCTAATCTTTGATGTAAACATATTATGCAATTCCTTAGAGTATGTTATGTATTTTTTTACATAAACATTATATCATAATATGTTGATACTTATAAAGAATAATTTATTTTTTTGCTCACTGTATTTTATAACACTTCTATACTATAAGATATGGATAAATATTTTGTAATATAATACAAAGACGATGACTTTAATCATAAATTATGGAGGTGATTCAATGAGACAAAGAATGATGCTACTATTTTGTTTTATTTTTCTTATGATGACTATTGAAGGTAATTCGGAGGAAAAAAATTTTTCGTTTGAGGTAGAGAGGACTTGTGCTTTTAGTTATGCTGGGGACGATTTTTGCTGGTTCCATCCACGCGTGGCTACTATCCCGGTGATTCATAAAAACGGCTACCCGCGTGTGCTTATGACCCTCCAAAAACATCTGATGGTATCCGACTATTATTCAGGCATTTACACCTCTTACACAGACGACGGAGGTAAGACTTGGACAGAACCACAATCCATTCCTGAATTGGACTGGGTTACGAATGAAAGAGGGCATAAGGAAAGTGTATGCGATGTGACCCCGGGCTGGCATGCACCCACAAAAAAATACATCGCTATAGGTATCCGACTTCGGTATGACGACTCAGGACATCAAGTCCGAGACCAAAACGGGTGTTTGGAAGGGGTTTACGCAATATATGACCCGGAAAAAAATCAATGGACCGCATGGCAACCTCTCGATTTAGGGGAACAACTTAAAGAGACCTTTGCTATCATGCCCGGTTGTGTGCAGTGGCTTATAGAACCAGATGGAACGGTTCTAGTGCCAATCTATTTTGCTAAAACAATAGACGACAATAACAAAAACTACTCCGTAACTGTATTCCGACTTAAATTTGATGGTGAACAATTCACATTCATAGAGCAGGGAGATATGATCACCCACGATGTACCGCGTGGAATGTGTGAGCCCTCATTGGCGAAATATAAGGACAAATACTACCTCACAATACGAAATGATGAAAGAGGCTTTGTAACATGCAGTCGTGACGGCTTGCATTATGAACCGATACAGCCCTGGGTATTTGATGACGGCACCGAATTAGGAAGTTATAACACCCAACAACATTGGGCTGTTCACAGCGACGGACTCTTCCTTGTCTATACCCGACGAGGAGCGAACAACGACCACATTATTCGCCATCGTGCCCCTCTATTCATAGCCCAAGTGGATACCAAAGCGGAGAAAATATGTGTGATTCGGAAAACAGAACGAATTGTTTTTCCCGAAAGAGGGGCGACTATGGGCAATTTTGGAGTAACCGCAGTCTCTCCAGAAGAAACATGGGTAACCGTGGGTGAAGGAATGTTCAACAAAGGTGCAAGAGAACGCGGTGCTAAAGGCTGTGTCCTTGTAGGAAGAATTATTTGGTCCAAACCTAATCAACAGGTTATCCCTTATCTACCTTCTTTCCCAAAATAAAAGTATGAATCCGAAATTACACAACCCAAATAACTCATTCTGGACTGAAATACTCCCTCTGGTAGAGCGTCCTTCCCGGTACTTAGGAACGGAATGGAACGCTATTTGCAAAGACTCCGATAAAATTCTCCTTCGTGTGGCACTGGTTTTCCCTGACTTATATGAATTAGGGCTGGGTAATTTAGGTCTTCAGATTCTATACTCAATCCTAAACCAACATTCTCAAATTTGGGCAGAGCGTGTATATGCGCCCGCACCCGATTTAGAACAAATCCTACGGCAGAAGAATCAGCCCCTATTCCTATGGGAATCCAAAGACCCTGTTAAAGCAAGCCATCTCGTAGGTTTTACGCTCCAGTCCGAACTAACCTACACCACTGTGCTGAACATCTTAGACCTTGCCCAAATCCCTATCTTTGCGAAAGACCGCACCGAGGCAGACCCACTTATCTGTGCCGGTGGTCCCTGTTGCCTTAACCCGGAACCAATGGCTCCGTTCATAGACTTCTTCGTCATTGGCGAAGGGGAAGAAATTATCCAAGAAATTGCAGAAATATTGCTCTCCCATTTACAGGCTAGTCGACAAAAAAAGTTAGAACTCCTTTCAGAACTGGACGGGATTTATGTTCCCGGGAGAATTCCCCTTGTCTCCAACCAACAAGGTATTCTCGTTCCGGACCCATCCCAAAAAAGAATTCGCCGAGCCATCTCAAAAAAGTTGACCCCCAATAACTACATTCAAGAATACATTGTTCCTTTTACTCCCCTCGTTCACGATGGACTATCCATTGAAGTAATGCGAGGCTGTACTCGCGGTTGCCGATTTTGCCTCGCAGGCTGTGCTTTCCGCCCCATCCGCGAACGCACCCCGGATGATGTTTCTACGATACTCGCCTCTCTACTCCCCAATACCGGACTGGAAACAGTAAGTTTAGTGTCCCTCTCCACTTGCGACCATTCGCAAATTCAACAATTGCTGCAAAAAACCCGCCTAATTACGCAACCCGCCATGACCGGAATTTCTCTGCCCTCCCTTCGTCTGGACTCATTCTCCGTGATATTAGCCGACACCATCTCCTCTATCCGTAGAAGTGGGCTTACCTTCGCTCCTGAAGCAGGCTCCGAAAGACTTCGAAAATTGATTAACAAATCTGTTACCGATGACGATTTAATGGAAATCATTCAAATTGCCTTCCAAAAAGGCTGGACCCATGTCAAACTTTACTTTATGATAGGCTTACCCACCGAAACCGACGAAGACATAGCCTCTATTATCCAACTCGCCCTACAAAGCCGGGACAAAGCAAAAAAGATAAGACCTTCCGCTCGCATCCATCTCGGAATCTCTACCTTTGTCCCTAAACCCTGGACACCTTTCCAATGGGAACGACAAATCTCATTAAGCGAAACCATAGAAAAACAGAAAAAAATCCTCCACGCCCTACGAAAACACAAAGCAATAAAAATTAACTTCCACACCCCCGAATCCTCGCTCATTGAAGGGCTCATAAGCCGGGCAGACCGACAAATAAGCAATGTGATATTCTCCACATGGCAACAAGGCGCCCGTCTGGAAACCTCCGCCGACCTAATTTCCTTCCAACACTGGCTCCACGCCTTACAGAAACATCACCTCTCCGAAGACTTCTTCCTCCGACCCCGTTCCCATGACGAAATCTTCCCCTGGGACTTCATCGATGCCGGAATAAGCAAACAATGGGTTTGGAATGAATGGCAAAGCGCCCAAAACTACAACATAACCGAAGATTGCAGAGAAACCAGTTGCCACCTTTGTGGAATCCACCGACGCAAAGATCTTACCTGCCTCCATTGGAGAAAAGAAAAGCACGAACCCATCATCGAAATACACTCTTCTGGCGACAATCCCTCTCTTGTCCCCCTCCCGCCTTCCCAACGATTACTGTTGAAAATAGGCAAAACCGGACCGGCCCGCTTCCTAAGCCATCTGGAATTCCAAACTGCATGGATACGATCCCTCCGACGAACTCAACTCCCCTTAGCCTATACCCATGGCTATCATGCCCATGCTCGACTTAGCATGGCCCTACCCGCTCCCGTAGGCGAAACCCTGCTGGAAGAGTATTTAGAAATCTGGCTACAATCCGAAGTAGACGATCTAAACAAAGTTCAAAAACAACTCACCGCTTCCTTGCCCCACGGCTTCCTGCTCCACTCCATAGAACCCCTCCCTTTGAATTATCCTTCCCTTATGGGACGTGTCGCCGGCCTCCACTATGCCCTCATCATTGAACCTGAAAATCCCTTCCCCACAACCGAACTCCAAAATTTATCCGACTTCATCCAGTTCCAACTAAAGACAATCGTAGAAGAAAAAGACAAAACTTCCTCCCTCCCTCTACCCCCTTTCACCATAGACCACGAGATTGACAAAAACCTCCTCTTCCTTCAATGGCTTTCCCCCGTAATCCAAGGCCAATTCCTCAAACCCAAAACAATCATGGAATACCTCCGCAACAACCTTTCCT
>OGCI01001522.1_pt1 | contig 18955 bp, 15 predicted proteins | sample 1570021 | NCBI WGS metagenome assembly OGCI01 (sample SAMN06264664, study PRJEB24512) | hot springs metagenome | isolation source: Hot spring water | place: South Africa: Tshipise | collected 2015-06-21 | reverse complement strand
AATCAGGAAGTCAAACTCTCCTTCCGCAATGTGGTGCGCGGTTACCTGCCCACCCCGGATAAGGTGGCTCAGGAAATTCAGGCTCAACTGGCGGAGATTGGCGTCAAGGTGAAACTGAACCAGATGGAATCGGCGGCGTTCATTGACTCTACCGCCGCAGGCAACGAAGCCTTCTACCTGCTGGGCTGGGGCGCCGACTATCCGGATGCCACCAACTTCTATGACTATCACTTCGCCAACGAAAACAACAAGCAGTTTGGCACGCTCTTCCCCGACATCGTCGAGCCCATCCGCAAAGCCGCGCAGATTGCTGACCCGGCAGAGCGCCAGAAACTGTACGATGAGGTTAACGCCAAACTGAAAGAGCACGTCCCGATGATCCCGGTGGCGCACGGCTCTTCAGCGGTTGCCTTCACCGCTTCGGTCAAGAATGCCATGACCGGTCCATTGAGCAACGAACCCTTCTTCATCATGGACCCCGGCAAGGACACGCTGGTGTGGATGCAGAACGGCGAACCGGCGGCAATTTACTGCCCGGATGAAACCGACGGCGAAGCCCTGCGCGCCTGCCAGCAGATTTTCGAGACCCTCCTGCTCTTCAAACCCGGCACGGCTGAGGTGGGTCCCGGTCTGGCGGAGTCCTACACCGTCAACAGTGATGCTACCGAGTACGTCTTCACCCTGCGCAAGGGCGTGAAGTTCCACAACGGCGCCGATCTGGACGCCAATGATGTGGTGGCTTCCTTCAAGGCGCAGTGGGATGCCAAAGACCCCAATCACAAGGGTCGCACGGGTACCTTCGAGTACTTTGGAGCCTTCTTCGGCGCGTTCCTCAACGCCGAGTAGCGCCCGGCAACTACCGCATGACTGACTAATCATGGGCGGGGCGAGTCTGAAGACCGGGTTCTGGTTCGACAGGCTCGCCCCTGCCTCTTAAAGATAGAAGAGCCTATGTTACAGTTCATCACGCGTCGTCTCATTTTGCTCGTTCCAGTGCTGATTGGCGTCCTGCTGGTCACCTTTATCATCGTGCGCGCCATTCCGGGCGATCCCTGTAAGGTGATGCTGGGGGAGCGCGCCACGGAGGAAAAGTGCGCCGAGTTTCGTGAGCGCTACGGCTTGAACGATAACCTGCTGGTGCAGTTTGGGCGCTTCCTGGTCAACATGGGCAAGGGAGACCTGGGCGTGTCCATCCGTTTTGGGCAGCCCGTCGTTAGCCTGATTGCCGCCCGCCTGCCCATGACCATCGAACTGACGATTGGTGCCATGCTCTTCTCCACCATTGTGGGGGTGTTTCTGGGCATTATCTCGGCGCTCAAACGCAACACCATCGTGGATACCCTCACCATGGTCATTGCCAATGTGGGCGTATCCATGCCGGTGTTCTGGCTGGGGCTGGTGCTGGCGTATGTCTTTGCGCTGTTGCTCAAAGATACCCCCTTCTTCCTGCCTCCCTCGGCGCGCCTGACCTCCGGGCTGGCGCTGACCCAACTGGCGGATTACTGGGGTTTGAAAGACATGAGCGGCTTCCAGAAGTTTGTGGTGGATTTTCTCACCCACTCCCTGCTGGTGAACGCTCTGGCGACCGGCAACTGGAAACTGCTGGGCGACGGCTTGCGCCATCTCATCCTGCCGTCAGTGGCGGTTGGAACGATTCCCATGGCAATCATCGCCCGCATGACCCGCTCCAGCCTGCTGGAAGTGCTGGGGCAGGATTACATCCGTACGGCGCGCGCCAAGGGCTTGCCCTACAACAAGGTGATTACCCGACATGCCCTCTCCAATGCCATGATCCCCATCGTCACCATCATCGGGCTGGAGACGGGCGCCCTGCTTTCGGGGGCGGTGCTGACCGAGACGGTTTTCAACCTGCCGGGGGTGGGCACGGCGCTGGTGGGCGCCATTCTGGCGCGCGATTACCCCGTGGTGCAGGGGTTTACCCTGGTGGTTGCCATGGTGTTTATCCTGGTCAACCTGCTGGTGGATATTTCCTATGCCTACCTTGACCCGCGCATCCGCCTGGAGTAAAAGGGAGAAGCCATGAGCGCAGTATCGCTGAACCATACCCCTAAAGCCGTCGAACGCTGGTCTCCCACCCGCGAGGCGTGGCGGCGTTTGCGCCGTCACCGCTCGGCGCAAATTGGCATGATCATCCTGGGGCTGATGGTGCTGGTGGCAATTTTTGCCCCGCTGATTGCCCCTTACGACCCCGTCAAACAGATGCAGAACGTCAAGCGCCGCGAGCCGCCCTGCATTCATTTACTGGGGTGTCCCGCCGAGAAACCGGAGCATCTCTTCGGCATTGACGGCAATTTCCGCGATCTGTTCTCGCGGGTCGTGTTTGGCTCGCGGCTGTCCCTGCAAATCGGTTTTGCCACCATTGGCTTTGCCATTCTGGTGGGTGGTTTGCTGGGGGCTGTCTCGGCATATGCAGGCGGCTGGGTGGATAACCTCATCATGCGCACCATGGATGTGCTGATGGCGTTTCCCAGTCTCCTGCTGGCGATTGCCATTGTGGCGGTGCTGGGCACCGGTCTGATCAACGCCCTGCTTGCCATTGGCATTGTGTCCATTCCGCGCTATGCCCGGTTGGTGCGGGCAACCGTTCTGCAGGTGCGTGAGATGGAGTACGTGCAGGCTTCGCGCGCGCTGGGCGCAGGTGGACTGCACATCCTCTTCCTGCGCATTTTGCCCAACGCCATTACCCCGCTCATTGTGCAGGGCACGCTGGGCATTGCCGGGGCGATCATTGATGCGGCGGCGCTGTCGTTCCTCGGGCTGGGCGCTGAGCCGCCCACCCCCGAATGGGGCTTGATGCTGGGCGAGGAGCGCAACAGTGTGTTCAATGCCCCCCATCTGGTGTTCTTCCCGGGGTTAGCCATCATGCTCACGGTGCTCTCGTTTAACCTGCTGGGCGACGGTTTGCGCGATGCGCTCGATCCGCGCCTGCGGGGGAATGTTTCCTGAAGCCATATCCCTCAGGGGGGAGTGAAGCAACGGCAAGAAGACTTAAAAAAAGCCCCCTGAACCCTTGCCCCCGACATTGTCCCGTCGGGGGCTTTTTTGTGTGGGAATGCCCGGATGAAGTTTGAAGAGCGGTCAGGGGAGCATGGCGGGTGCGGGGGTGGAAATTAGAATCTCTTAACATAACCTTGCAAAATACCCATTTTGGCGAATCTCCGTTAAAATCCACACACAGGGAATGTTTTCTTGTGAACCGCCCTGTGATTGCTTTTAAAGGAGTTTGATATGTTGCGTAAACTTTTGCCCTTGCTGGCGGTGATGGCTCTCCTGCTTGGCGCATGCCAGCCGCAAACTGCAGGCAGTAAAGCCCCCATCAGCGGCACGCCCATGGCAGATTGTCAGGTTTCCCCCATCCTGCCCACCCCCAACCCCACCCTGCAGGCGCTGATTCCCGCTCCCGGCAAGGACGATCATATCCTCGGTAAAGAGACCGCGCTGGTCACCATCATCGAGTACAGCGATTATCAGTGCCCATACTGCGCGCTTCTGGCGCCGGTTCTGCATCAACTGGTGGATAAGTACCCCGACGATGTGCGCGTGGTCTTCCGGTACTTCCCGTTGACTTCGCACCCCAATTCGTGGACGGCAGCGCAAGCCGCCGAAGCCGCCGGAAAACAGGGAAAGTTCGTGGAAATGCACGAATTGATTTTTGCCCGGCAGGATCAACTGGCGGGTTATGCTCCCGAAAACGCCCTGGATTACTTCGTCACCCTTGCGGAGGAGTTGAAATTAAACGTGGAGCAGTTCAAGAAGGACTATGCCAGCGAGGAAGTCAGAGCGCGCATTCAGAAAAATCTGGATGAAGCCATGAATTCCGGTTTGCCCGGCACCCCCTTCCTCTTCCTGAACGGCCTGCCCTACCAGGACCGCATGGATCTGGAGACGCTTTCCAGTCTGGTGGAACTGTTTAAATTACAGGCGCGCCAGTACACCTCCTGCCCGCCGATGATTATAGATCCCGCCAAACAGTACACGGCAACCCTGGAGACGGAAAAGGGCAAAATCGTCATCAAACTGTATGCCGATAAAGCCCCGCTGGCGGTGAACAATTTCGTCTTCCTGGCGCGCGAAGGCTTCTTCAACGGCGTCACCTTCCACCGCGTCCTGCCGGGCTTTGTGGCTCAGGCGGGCGATCCCAGCGGAAGCGGTTATGGTGGTCCGGGATACGTCTTCAAGAATGAGAACGCCGACGCCAAGTTTGACCGCAAGGGTCTGGTGGCGATGGCGAACTCTGGCGCCGATACCAACGGCAGTCAGTTCTTCATCACCCTGGATGCGCAGGAGAGCCTCAACGGCAATTACACCATCTTCGGCGAGGTCATCGAGGGCATGGACGTGGTGGAAAGCCTCACCCCGCGCGATCCTGCCAGTGATGCAACTCTTCAACCCGGCACCCGAATTCTCAAGGTGACCATTTCGGAGAAATAGGTTTTGCATGGATTCTCAGCCAGCCTTCCCTACCCGTGCATTGTTCCAGTTTCTGTTGAGCCTGCTGGGGCTTATCTCGGCGTGGCTCATGGCGCTGGTGATGCTGGTGATGGGAGGGCTGTCGTACGTCTCCGGTAGCGCCCTCTTCCACACCACAGCAGAGCCTCTGCTGGCAATGGGCTGGGTGTTCGGTCTGCTGGGAGGGGTGGCAATTCCTTCTCTGTGGACTTCGGGAATGCGCCTGTTCGGCAGAGAACCTGAGCCGGTGCGCCTGAATCTGGTGTCGGCGTCGCTTGCCCTCTTGCTGGTACCGCTCGTCATTGTCATGGGGGCGGGCATCCTGCAGGCAGATGGCGCTCTGCGCCTGTTCATGCCCTTCCTGCAAATTGCGGTGGTGGTCATCCCTGCGCTGTGGCTGGTGGCGTACCTCACCCGTCCCGTCCAGCCGGTGCGCGCCGGGCGATTCTGGGGCGCCATGAATGTGGGGGTGTTCTTCAGCACCCCGCTCATCCTGCTGGTAGAGGGTTTGCTGCTCGTCTTCATTGGACTGGCAGTGATGGCTTTCCTCTCTACCCGTCCCGAGATGCTGCAGGCGCTGGAAGACCTCTCTTCGCGCCTGCTTAACGCGGGGGGCGATCCGGAGGTAATTTTGCGCATTTACCGCCCCATTCTGCGCCATCCCATGGTGCTGTTTGGCACGGCGGCAATTTTCACCGTGATTGTCCCGCTCATTGAAGAAGCCCTCAAGCCGCTGGCGGTGTGGCTGCTGGCAGGCGACCGTCTGACCCCCGTCGAGGGGTTCTGGCTGGGCGGGGTGTGCGGTGCGGGTTTTGCGCTGGTGGAGTCGCTTTTTTCGGTTCTCGGGGCAGATGCCACCTCGTGGATTGCCCTGGCGGTTGGACGAATCGGCACAACCACCCTGCATATCACCACCGCTGCGCTGATGGGCGGTGCGCTGGCGCAGGCGTGGCACTCGCGGCGCTATGAACGCCTGGGCTGGACGTATCTGCTGGTGGTGGCGCTGCACGGTCTGTGGAATCTGCTGGCGCTGACCAGCGGGCTTGCCCGCGTGCTGGATCCCGTCCAGCCGCTCAAAGAGGTGCTTGCTCTGGCAGATCGTCTCTCTCCGGTGGCTTTGCTGGTTCTGGCGCTGGCATTGTTCTGGATCCTCGCCATTGAACGCACGGCGGTGAACCGTGCGGCGGTATCGTCCGCGCTGGTGCCGGAAAATTCTTTTGAACGCAAGGAAAGTTAAGACTTTATGGATGTTTTGCTGGAACTCTTTCGCTGGTTTGTGGACTTTGTCCTGCACATGGACCGTCATTTACCCCAGATCGTCAACGATATTGGCATCTGGGTGTATGCGGTGCTGTTTCTGGTCATTTTTGTGGAAACCGGTCTGGTGGTGACGCCCTTCCTGCCCGGCGATTCTCTGCTCTTTGCGGCAGGGGCAGTTTCGGCAACCACCAGCTTACATCCGCTGATGCTGTGGGCATTGCTGGCACTCGCCGCCGTGCTGGGTGATACGGCAAATTACTGGATCGGGCATTTTGTCGGTCCAAAGGTGTTCACACAGGAATCGCGCTGGTTCAAGCGGGAGTATCTGGACCGCACCCATGCCTTCTATGAAAAGCATGGCGGGAAGACCATCTTCCTGGCGCGCTTCATCCCCATCATCCGCACCTTTGCGCCTTTTGTGGCGGGGATCGGCCGCATGCGCTACGGCTACTTCATCAGTTATAACGTGATAGGCGGAATTGTGTGGACGGGGTTGTTCATCGGCGCGGGCTATTTCTTTGGAAACCTGCCCATCGTCAAAGAGAACTTCTCTCTGGTGATTCTTGCGATCATCCTCATTTCGCTCGTCCCTGCAGTGGTGGAATATGTGAAAGAAAAAGCGCGTCCCCGTCCCGCAGTGGTGAAGGAATAAAGCGCATCTTTTCTTCAGGTTGGGAGTTATAAAAAGTATGGAACATTCAATTTCCCAGACCAAAACCAGCCGCAAACCGTGGATGGATCGTCAAAAACTGCAGGTCATTTTCGATAAACTCATTCATGCGCTCACCCGCCCGGAGTTTCACGGGGTGGAAAACGTGCCTCAGGAGGGCGGTGTCATCCTTGCCACCAATCATATGAGCCGCATGGATACCCTGCTGCTGTTCATCAACCCGGCGCGTAAGGACGTGACCGCGCTGGTGGCAGACAAGTATCAGAAGTACCCCCTCTTTGCGTGGATTTTGCGCACCGGCGGCATCATCTGGCTGGACCGCGAAAACGCCGACTTCGGCGCCCTGCGCGCCGCAGTGGAGGTACTGAAGAAGGGCATTGCCCTGGGCATTGCCCCGGAAGGCACGCGCAGTCGCACCGGTCAATTACTGGAAGGCAAGCCCGGCACGGCGCTGGTAGCGCTGCGGGCGGGCGTGCCCATTGTCCCCACCGCCATTGCCGGCACCGAAAACGTCTTCCCGCGTATCTTCACCCTGCAGCGCCCGCGCATCTCGGTGACGTTTGGCAAGCCGTTTGTCCTGCCGCCGCTGGATCGCGACCACCGCGACGAACAGATGAAGCGCTACACCGATGAGATCATGTGCCGTATTGCCGCGCTGTTGCCGGAGAAGTACCACGGCTTTTACCGCGGGCATCCGCGCATCCGCGAGATTCAAGAGGGTATTCATCTGGATTTGCAGGGGTAGAGTCTCCCTTTGCCGCTTTGCAGGAAGCCGTGAAGTGCACGGCTTCCTGTTTTTTGTTTTCCGTCCGGCGTAAAATTTAACATCTGTTCTAAACACTTGACAAAACCTGCCCCCGAAGGCACAATAAAGACAGGAACTCCTTCCCTGACGTACTTCGGAGAGCGGGCATGCCCGGTGCCTGGTTTGCTTTTCATCCAGATTTGTGGGCGCTACTGCCTCACGCGCGGCGCCGCGAGGTCTTCTGGCTGACCTTTCAGGGACACCAGTCGCTCAAGCACCTGATCGAGTCGCTGGGCGTACCCCATACCGAAATTGGCGAAGTGCGCCGCAACGGTCAGGTGGTGGAGATGAACCGCGCGCCTGCCGAAGGCGACCGCATCGAGGTTTTGCCGGCACAGCCGCAGTCCCTGCCCATCCCGCCGCGCTTTGTGCTGGACAATCATCTGGGCAGGCTGGCGGCATACCTGCGCATGCTGGGCTACGACAGCCTGTACCGCAACGATTTTGATGATGAGGAACTGGCGCAGATTGCCATTCAGCAGGAACGCGTCCTGCTGACCCGCGACCGCCGCCTGTTAATGCGCAAAGGCATCCGCTTTGGGCACTGGGTGCGCAGTCAGAATCCGCGGGAGCAGGTTACCGAAGTCGTCCGGCGCTTTTGTCTGAACCACCGTCAGGACGCCTTTCAGCGCTGTTTGCGCTGTAATACCCTCCTGGAAGCGGTAAGCAAGGAGAGCGTGCTGGATCAACTGGAGCCGCTCACCCGTCTGTATTTCGATGAGTTTCACCGCTGTCCGTCCTGCGGTCAGGTGTACTGGAAAGGCTCGCACTACGAGCGCATGCTCGACCTGATTCAGCACCTTCCCGACCTCTGACCGTCCATTTTTTTAAGGGAGCCTCTCATGAATCCGAAAATTGTTGAACGTCCCGCCTTTACCGTGCTGGGATACCGTTATCAGGGCAAAAACGAGAATCAGGAAATTGCTGCCATGTGGGAGCAGTTTCTACCGCGGATGGGGGAGATCCGCACCACCAATCCTCTGGAATCGTTTGGCGTGTGCCGCATGCTGCCCGGCTTACCTCCAGGCGAGTTCGAGTACATTGCCGGGCTGGAGGTAGATGTCGATCATCCCGTACCGGAGGGCATGGTCAAGGTGAACCTGCCGGCGGCGCGCTATGCCATTTTCGAGCACCGCGGGTCGCTGGAAACCCTGCACGAAACCTTTCGGAAAATTGCCCATGAATATCTGCCGCACAGTGGTCTGACCAGGATTACGCCGGAGGTAGATATTGAAGTGTACGATGACCGCGTTTTTCGCGGCTTTTCCCCCGATTCCATCCTGTATATCTACGTAGCGGTGCAATAAATGCACTTGAGCCGCGGCGGTCTCCAGAAGAGGCTCGCCGTGGCTCCTGTTTTAACGGGGAATTTCAGGGCGTCTAGCGGTTGATCAGCGGGAGGAAGAGGGACTTGCCGTTCCCTGCCCACAGACGGTAGCGCACATCCTCGCCCCACAGGCGGGCATCCAGGGCGCGGATTTCCAGTTCGTAGCGTCCGCTGGCGGGGGCTTTCCAGCGCAGGGCAGTGGATTGACCCAGCCCGCCCGCCGATTGCTCGATCAGCGGGGTGGAACTGCCCGCCGCGTACAGGCGCACCTGCACGGCGGCGCCGCCGCCCTGCGAGAGCACGAGCAGGGTCAGGTCTTCGCCCGCGCTGGCATCAAAGGCAATCCAGTCCACATCGTTCTGGCACAGGCGGTGATCGGTGGGCGTGGCATTGAGCAGGCGCACGGGGATGCCGCTTCCGCGGGTGCCGTCCACCGCGTCAAACGCATCGGGCGTGCAGGCGCCGTTGAAAGTGACCGTGGCTTCTGCGCGGTTGGGGTACTCCTCAACATTGCCTGCCCGATCCACCGCGCGCATCTGGAACTCGAACTTGCCCGGCGACATGAGGAACCAGCCGCCGCGCGCCCCGGCAGGGAAGGTGACGGGGTAATTCTGCCATGCTCCGCCCGGGGTGCGGTACTGGAACTCAAAGCGTTCGATGTCGTTCTCGTAGTCCTGTGCCTGCCAGGTCAGGTACACGGCAGTGCTGTTGACCGCGTCGTTGCGGGCATCCAGCGCGCTGGAGGGGGCGGTCTTGTCGGGTTGCAGGTCGGTGATGAGCAATCCGTTGCTCCCGCCGCTGGCGTTGGTTGCCAGGATGTAGAAGGCGCTCCCGCTGGTATCTTCGGTGGGGTTGAAGATTGCCCACCAGCCATCGGCGGGGGTGGTATCGCTGGCGAACTTGACCCAGTTGCGGTTCTGCCAGTCGGCGGGGTGCCAGTAGAAGTCCACCCGGGTAATGCCCCCGCCCATGGGGTCGTCCTGCACCGCCGCTTCGACGATGAAGGGGATGATGGGCAGTTTCTTCGGGTCGGTGGGCTGGGTGAGCGTCAGCGAGAGCGGACGCACGGCGCCATTCTGCACGGCGCTCAAACTCAGGTCGTACAGGTGACTGGCGTCGCCCGCGCCGGGGTGATTCCACGCCCGCACGCGAATGAAGTAGGTACCGGTGCGCGGCAGGCTGGTGACGATGAGCGAGTCGGTGTTCTCCTGAACCTTTTCATCGTCGTTTTCGTCTACCACGTCCACGCCGCTGGAATCCAGCAGGGAGACAAAGGTATCCAGCACACTGCCGGGTTTGTCGTGGAGGGCATTCAGGTCAATGCGCACGGTGGCGCCCGCCGAACCGCTGAATGAGTAGAAATCCACATCCCCGCCGGGGCAGATGGTCAGGTCGGTCAGGGTCTGTCCGATGGCAATGGGCTGAGCGGTGGAGGGGCTGTTGTTATTGTCGGCGCAGTTGGGCGGCTCCACACCCGTGATGCTGACATCGTCCACTGCCCAGCCGTAGCCGCCGTTGTTCAGCGCGTCTACGGTGTCGAAGTGGAAGCGCAGGCGCACGGTTTTGCCTTTGTAGGCGTCCAGCGAGATGGCGGGGCTGTCCAGCCAGAGGATGTGCTGAGAGTCGTCGCTGAATCGATACAGGTCGGTAAAGGGTCCGCCGTCCACCGAAATCTGCACCATTCGCTGATCGTAGTAACCACTCCCGAAGGTCTGGATGGAGTACGTCCAGCCCTCCACATCGCTGAAGGATTTGAAGCGCAGGTACATGGTCTGACTGGCGGGCAGGGAGATGGGCGGGGAGGTCAAATCTCCGGCGCGGTAGGTGGAGTCGTTGAAGGAGGTGCCGTTGGTGAACGCCCAGGCTTTCGTTGAAGGCTTGCCGGTGCGCTCCACCTGACGCACGCTCCACAGACCCGTTGCCGTCCAGCCAGAGGTGTCGCCCTCGAAGTCAAAGGTCACCGGCGCAGTGACGGGCGCCGGATTGGGCAGGCTTGCCGCGTCTACGGTGAAGGTCAGGTCGGTGTTGTTGGTGGTGCCCTGTCCCTGTGCGGTAACTGTCCACTGATACGTGCCCGGCGGCAGATTGCCTACCGACCAGGTATGGGTGTTTGCGGCGGGCATGGATTTGACCACCGTTGTTCCCTGCATCAGGCGGGCGGTAAAGGTGGACGCGCCTTCCCCGCCCGTCCATGCCAGCACCAGCGAGTCGGTGCTTTTGGGGTTGGCGGGGTTGGGTGCGGCGGTGGAGTTGCCGTCGGGGTCTATCAGGTTGCCGGGGAAGGTCAGGAAGGGCTCATCCACCTGACTGGTGCAGGGCTGTACGACAATGGAAGAGACCGTTTTCGCGCCGATGCGGTTATCGGCGAGGTTGGCGTCAGAGGCGTTGAAGGTCTCGCTCCGCCCGAAGGGGTTGGCATTGTCAGGATCGTAGAGGGTGGCGCAGGTGCCGCTGGCAACCTGAATGGACTGAATGGCGTTGTTCAGCGTGCCCAGCGCGCTGGCGTTGTGCTGTCCCGCGCCCAGTTTCAGGCAGGCGCCGCCGAACTGTGCGTCGGCGTACACGCCAATCTGTCCGCTGGAGGGGGTACAGGCGGGAGCAGGCGGTGGGGTGGAGGAAGAGGAGCAGGAAGCGTTCTTGAAGATCTGCCGCAAGCCGGTAAAGCGGTCTGCCCAGTTACCTTCTACATCGAAGATACGCACTGCCAGCGCAAAAGGACCATCGGGGATGCCCGCGCTGCACAGATCAAAATCTCCGGCGAAAACGCCGTTGCCCACACTGGCGTTGCCCAGCGTGCGCCAGATGCCGTCGTAGTTAATCAGCACCTGCACGCGGGCAATGCCCAGATTGTCGCGCGCCGTGCCGCTGACCGAAAGGGTGCGCGTGGTGAGGGTTGCCCAGGGGAAGGGTGTATCCAGCGAGCCGGTGGGCGGATTGGCGCCCACGTTGCTGGAGGTGAGGTAGTCGTCATCGCCGCCGCCCTTCTTGCCGTCGGCGCCCATGGAGCATTCTGTGCCGTAAGAGGGGTATTTGATGGTCTCGGCGCAGGTGCGCGGCTCGCCGCCGTTAAACGGCACATCGCTGAAGAGAATGCGCACCGAAGCGCCCCACGAATAGGCGCTGTTGGTGGGCGAGGTGTACACGTGGAAATGCAGGTGATGATCGGTGCTGTAACCGGTATCGTCCACGTTGCCGATGTAGGTGCCCTGCGGTACATACGTGCCAATGGTCAGATTATCGGGGATGGAGTTGTAGGCAAGGTGATAATAAAGTTGATACGTGGTGGGAACGGTGGAATCGTCCTGCAGAACCAGGTAGTTGGTGCATGAGGTACTGCCGTTGGGGCAGGACTCTTTGTAGGCTTTCACCACCCCCCCTTTGGATGCCAGCAGGGGGAACATGCGGTTGGAAGAGTCGGGATTCCAGAAGTCGTAAGCGTAACGGCAGTAGGTTTCGGAGCAGGAGTTGTAATCCAGAAAATGACCGATACTGCCGGTAATTTTGATGTTCAGCGCCTTAGACCAGGGCAGTTTGTAGCCGGTGAAGGTCTGCGCGGCGGCTTTTTCCATGGCTTCCTGCTGTTCAAGGTAGAACTGCTCCACCCCGGGGTCGCGCAGTTCATCGGGCAGGCTGGTCAGTTCACGGGCAAAATCGCGGGCGGTCTGCAGGGTCACCTGCCAGGCGTCGGACTGCGCCAGCAAGCCCCGCTCATTGCGGGCAATTGCCAGCCCCGGTTCGGTACCGATGAGTTCGCCCGTGTCGGGGTCGCGGAAAGCCAGCCATACCAGCGCGGTGCGCCCGTCGTTGGAGTAGAAAATCTCGTTGACCTCGGTTTCGTAGATCATCATTCCCAGGGCGCTGGGGCGCTTTGCCTGCACCTCGCGGGCAACGGCGGTGCGCAGGGCTTCCTCAACGGCAGGCGGGGGCGGGGTCTGGGCTTGCGCCACCCCGGCGCGGAATCGCTCTGCCGATTGCAGAATCATCCACAGGAAGGCGGCGGCAATCGCCAGCGTCAGAGCAGATAATCCAAATAAACGTCTCATGCCATCTCCTTAACTCTTCACAGACAATTCCCTCGGTAAGGCGTGCGGTGGAGGTGGGGAGAGGGCTTCAGCGGGACAGCGCAACGATAAAGGTATCCAGTGCGGTGGGAAGGTCGGCGTTTCCGGTTTTGACGGCGGTATCCATCTCAAAAAGGGTGCGGTAAATGGCTTCCAGTTGCGTGATGGAGAAGCGCCGTGCCTGCTGAAGGCTTTTTTCTGCCACGTAAGGGGAGGCGCTGATGCCCGCCTGCACGAATTCTGCCGCACCTTTGCCCTCGTCGAGCAGTTCGCGCGCCAGCAGGAGCAGGCGGAACTGACGCACAATCATCCCAAACAGGCTGAATTCATCCTCTTCCTCCAGCAAACGATGGAGCAAGTTCTGTGCCAGACGGGCGTTGCCTTCGGCGAGCGCGTCCATCATGGCAAAGAGACTGGCTTCGCCGCCCTGCGCGGTCAGTTCGGCGACGTCTTCGATCTCCACAGGGCGTTGAAAATTGACATAGGTGAGCAGTTTTTCAATTTCCTGCCGCGCCGTCTGGGTGTCGTTGCCCACATGACGGGTGAGTTCGGCGGCGGCTTCGGCGGTGAATTGACCGCCCAGCGCGCGGGCTTCTTTTTGAATCCAGGCGGGCATGGCAGAAAGTTCGGGCAGAGCGCAGAGGTGGTAATAGGCGCGCTTGCCCGCTTTCTGCATCCAGGTGCGGAACCAGTGTTTTTGGGGAAAGTGCACCCAGTTGCGCCGCTCAATGACGTCCTCGATGACCAGCACCAGCGCGGTGGTCTCGGGCAGGGCATCCAGCCGCTGACAGAAGCGCTCCCGCGCGGCTTCGGCGGTCAGGCGGGTAAAGGGGTGGGTGAGGATGACCAGCCGCCGCTCTGCCAGAAAGGGCATCGCGCCCGCGGCGTTGAAGATGTCGTCCTCGCTGGCGGTGCGTCCATCCAGACGGGTGAGGTTCAGGTCGGCAATACCGGGGTCGCCCATTTTTTCCAGCATGGCATGGATGAATGCCTGCATGGCGTAGGAATCATTGCCGTGAAGGACATACACAACGGGCTTTTCGCTCATCGCTCATCCCCGGGTCAGCACACGGTGGACAATCAGGTTGTTCTGTGCCTGGCGGGTAATGGCAAGGACACGCATACCGACGGGCGGCGCAGTGGTGATGCGCTGTTGAATCAGGGATCCCAGCGGGTACACCAGAATCAACGCCAGCGTGACCAGCGGGACGATGATGCTCCAGCGTTCCAGCCGCGAGCGCCAGTCGCGTCCCATGTTCAGCGAAGCGAGCCAGCCCACCGTTCCAGCGGCAAAGCCTGCCACGGCAAAGTTAGTGCCGCAGTTGGGGTGAATGGCAAGGCGGTACTCTCCCGCGTTCAGGCGCGCCAGGGCTTGCTCGACGGCTTCGTACACCTCATCGGTGGAGAGGTTGCCCACAATCCAGAAGCCGCGGGTGTCGGAGTAGCCCGCCACCATCAGACGGGGGTTGCGTTCAGCCAGTACCTGTAAGGTGGCGTGTTCCAGAGCATGGTTGCGGCGCATTCGCGCCACGGGAGTCCAGTCTAAAATGGACATGCGTCCTCCATCTTCAAAGGGTTTCTGCGTTATGGGGCGGTCTGCGCCACATCTGCCAGAGCGTTCAGCACGTTCATCAGGGCGGCGTAGTCGTCTCGCAGGAGGATGATGATCTCCTGCTGGGCGCGCTGAATCCAGTGGGGGTCGCCGCCTGCCGCGTGCGCGCGGCTTGCCTGAAGCAGGTGAGCGGCAAACAGTTCGGGGATGGGCGCCTGCTGGGCGCGCAGGATGTGGCGAAAGTAGCCCAGCCGTCCCGCGCTGGTGAAGCGCACCACCTCGGCGGGGGTGCAGAGATGAATCACCTCCAGACTGAGGGGGATGCGCGGCGGCAGAAGGTGGGAAATGTGCCCGTGATCTTCATAGCCCACGTGGAGCAGGTTGAACTCGATGGGCACGGTGCGGTTCTCGCGGTTGTCGCGCACCACCTCCTCGCGGATGTTGCCCGTGGCGGCTAACTGACGCACGGTGTTATCCTGTTCGATGTGAATGTTGTACACCAGCCCGTACACCTGATAATGATCATCCACGGGCAGGCGTACCAGACTGCCAAAGGCAGGCACATTTTCCTGCGTCACCCGGCAGCCCACCAGACTTTCCAGAGTGGATGCGCCTAACAGTCTGCCAAAACCGGTATTCATGGTCATGCTCTCTTACCTCCGGCTGATGTTGTCTTTATGGCTCTGTTTATGAGAAACCTGCCCGGGTTCGGCGCCGCGGCGGCGGATTTCCATGGCAAGCATGTTCTCCAGCACCTGCCGTTCGTCGTAGTGTACCACGGCAATCTCGTGAGCGCGGTGCAGGGCATATGGATAGGGGTGCGCGCTCAACTGGCGGCACTGATCCAGCAAAATGCTCTGCACCAGCGCCACCCGGTCGGCATGCTTTGCCACGAAACGGGGAATTTCCACCCGCACAATGTAAGGATTTTCCTGCTTGCCCACGTTCAGGTAGAAGAAACACAGCGCCAGGTCTTCATCGTCCATGCTGAAACGCTTCGCCGACAGGGAGTGGATGCCAAACAGCGCCGAACGTGCGCCCGGTGCAAGGATGCGGGAGAACAAATCCACATCGCGCACCCCCCACAGAGGGCGTTTCTTTCCGGCGTCTCTGAGGCTTTGCGCCTCGCGCAGGATGACCAGTTCCAGCAAACTGACGACGTAATCGCTGCGCGGGCGGTCCACGTAGCCCGCGGTGATGATGCCTTCTTTTTTCATCTGCGAAAGCACGCTCAGATAATCCTCGAACGCCTTCTGCAGGGTGTCATCCTGCTGGGGCTGGCGGTACAGTTCCAGCGGACCATCGGTGAGGGTGATGAGAGGGCATTCCTTCTGGCGGAATTCCAGCGCCTGTGTCAGCAGAAGACCGCGCTCGCGCAGGTCGCGCTGCAGGGCGAGCATTTCCTCGCCCAGAGGGACGTGATTGGGGTAGAGTTCGTCGAAGAGCAACATCTCGCTCTTCACCCGCTCCAGCGGACTGGCGCCCGTTTGAAAGGCAAACAGCCCCGTATTGATGACGCCAAACTCCACCGCGCGGTGAGGGTCGGGGGCGATTTGCGAACCGTCGGCGGCAAGCAGTATCCAGTGCTCCGGAGCGGGTTGTTCATCAAAGGAACCGTTCAGTGCTTCATCAGAGGGTTCGGCACAGCGCAGGTTGGACGCCAGATGGCTGACCTGATTGAGTAACTCGCGCAGGTCGTTCTGCTTTTGGGAATATTCCTCAAGCAGGTTCAGGGCTTTCTCCAGCAGGTCCTGCTTCTCCTGTGTGCGGCTTTCCAGTTGGGTCAGTTTCTGCTGAATTTGTTCGCGAATTTGCTGAAAATTGACGGGCATACCGGTTTAACCTGTTGTTTCGATTATACTGTTTTTTGGGAACTTTTCTGCGCTCCCTGCGTCTTATTTCACAGAACGAAAAAAACGAATTTCACTTCAAGGAGTTGGTTATGAACCTCAAACGGATCTCTGTATTTTTCCTCCTGCTGGTCATGGTGGCACTGGTTGCCTGCCAGGCTGCGCCGGTGGCGGCAGGCGGCGGTCAGCCGCAGGTGCGCACGCTGAGCGTGAACGGCAATGGCAAGGTGTATCTCACCCCCGATGTCGCCTACATTAACATTGGCGTCCAGAGCCAGTCGGAGAGCGTGAGCGATGCGCTCAACGAGAACAGCCGCAAAGCCCAGGCCATTGCGGATGCGCTCAAAGAACTGGGCGTGGAGGAGAAGGACATCCAGACCTCGGCGTTTAACATCTACCCGCAACAGCAGTACGATCCCGACGGCAAGATGATCGGCATCCTCTACATTGTGGATAACACCGTTAACGTGACCGTGCGCGATTTAACCGTGCTGGGCAAACTGCTGGACGCCGCGGTGCGCGCGGGCGCCAATAACATTTACGGCATCACCTTCGACGTGGTGGACAAGACCAAAGCCATCACCGAGGCGCGACAACTGGCGGCGGCAGACGCCCGCCGACAGGCTGAAGAACTGGCGAAAGCGGCTGGCGTGAAACTGTCGGCAGTGCAGAACATTTCCTCTTACGTGAGTTCCGGACCGGCGCCGCTGTACGACGCTAAAGGTGGAGCGATGGCGATGGGGCAGGTGCCCATTGCCGCCGGACAGATGGTCATCAGCGTGGATGTGAACATCACCTACGAAATCCAGTAACATTCTTGCGTAAGTTTCCCCTCTTTCATCCCCTCCCACTGTCCCGGGAGGGGATGAAGGCTTGTTTTAACGCAGTACATCTTCCAGATCTTCCAGGTCGGTGCGCGAGGTCAGATCCACACTCAGCGGGGTGACAGAGACGACACGGTCGAACACCACTGCGCGGATGTCATCGTCGGGGGCGGTGTCTTCCAGACGCACGCGGGGCGAGGCGGAGACAAAGCCCTTCTGATCCCACCCGCCCTGACGGATGAGATAGGGAATATAGTAGCGGTGGCGCGACTGGCGAGTGACGCGCCAGGGGGTTTGCGGGGTGGCGCCCAGGGGCACATCCACTTTGAGCACGTCCACATCCACCGGCAGGGTGCGGGAGAGCAGTTTTTGCGCAAACAGGGCGGTGAAGTGCGCCGCGGTGGAGAAGTCCACCTGCGTGTAGGCGTAATACTCCTCGCCCTCGATGGCTTGTGAGACCGCCAGCGAGGGGATGCCCATGGCGCCGCCTTCCAGCGCCGCGCCCACCGTTCCGGAGATGGTCACGCCTGTGCCGATGTTTTCGCCGTAATTGATGCCCGAAACCACCAGTGCAGGCGCGCGCGGCAGAATTTCCAGCACGGCATGCAGGACACACTGTGCGGGGGTACCGCCCAGTGCGTAGGCGCGCACCGCTCCACCGTTCAACGGGAGAGTCACGGCTTCGATTTTGCCATCGCTGTTGGGCGGTAGACTGCGCCCCATGCTGGTCTGCTGTTCGCGCGGTGCAACCACAATCACCTCGCCCAGCGGGAGCAGGGCGCGGGCGGCGGCGTGCAGTCCCGGTGAGTGAATGCCGTCATCGTTGGTGAGTAAAATGAGAGGCTTATCCATACCCCTTCCTTCTGAAACATGTGCTTCTGACTGGATGGTATCACAGGTGCCCGGTGCGCGGCAAGAATGCCCCGTCAGTCTGCGGCTTTCTTTAAGAGGAAAAATCATCCCTCACAACATCACAAAGATTGCTCTCTACGGGAAGAACCGCTTTTCTCAACTGACTGTATAATGAAGGTAACCGGTTTGTTTGCCCTGTTTATTCCCTACAAGGAGGTTGCTATGCCCTCGCTGGATCAGGTTTTAGCGGTCATTCTGGGCGGTGGACGCGGGAGCCGTCTGTACCCGCTGACCAAGTTGCGCTCCAAACCCGCCGTTCCCATGGCAGGCAAATACCGCCTGATTGATATTCCCATCAGCAACTGCATCAACTCACATATTTACCGCATTGCCGTGTTGACGCAGTTTAACTCGCACTCTCTGCACCGCCACATCACCCAGACCTATCATTTTGACGTCTTCCACACCGGCTGGGTGCAGATCTGGGCGGCGGAGCAGACCATGGAGCACACCGACTGGTATCAGGGCACGGCAGATGCAGTGCGCAAGCAACTCTTCCAGATTCGCGCCACCCGCGCCGAGTATGTGCTGATTCTGGCAGGCGATCATCTCTACCGCATGGACTACGACAAAATGGCAGCCTTCCACTGGGATCACAACGCCGATATCACCGTGGCAGTGCAGCCGGTGCGTTCGGAGGACGCCCCGCGCTTTGGCATCCTGAAACGAGACGCCGATGGGCGCATCCTTGATTTTGCCGAAAAACCCAAAGATCCCCAGCGCCTTGCCAATCTTGTCAGCCGGGATGACCCCACCCGTCCCTATCTGGGTTCGATGGGTATTTACTTCTTCAAGACCAACATCCTGGCGGGCTTGCTGGAGAGCCACGACTTTGACGATTTTGGCTCGGAGGTCATCCCCTACGCGCTCCAGCACTATCAGGTGTATGGGTACGACTTCAGCGGCTACTGGGAGGATATCGGAACGATTCGCTCGTTCTACGAGACCAATCTGGCGCTGGCAAGCCCCAACCCGCCCTTTAAACTGCACGATCCGGATCGCCCCATTTACAGCCGTCCGCGGTTCTTACCCGGCACGATTGCCGAAGACTGTGTGCTGGAAAACGTCCTGCTGGCGGAAGGGTGTTGTTTGAAGCGCGCCGAAATTCGCCACTCGGTGATTGGTTTGCGCAGTCAGGTGCGCTCCGGTACGGTGATTCGCGACAGCATCCTGATGGGCGCCGACTACTACGACCGTGGCTGTGCGGAAAACGGCGCCGATGCC
>OGCI01001521.1_pt1 | contig 18960 bp, 23 predicted proteins | sample 1570021 | NCBI WGS metagenome assembly OGCI01 (sample SAMN06264664, study PRJEB24512) | hot springs metagenome | isolation source: Hot spring water | place: South Africa: Tshipise | collected 2015-06-21 | reverse complement strand
AAAAACAAGCATTGAAGCAGCACGCTCTCCACCAGCTTGTAGTCCTCAGCGGATGTTGCAATCAGGGAGCAAGAAAAACAAGCATTGAAGCTGGCCCCACTCTGCGCTCAGTATGAGGCCAGTGTGGCTTCACACTGGCGCCACACTGCAACCACGACGGTTAAGCTCGCTGAGGCCACGGGGGTTAACCCCCGTGCGCTCAGAGTGGCAATCATAGAGATGCTCGTTCGGGGGGTGCTGAGACTGGACGAGTACGGGTTCTACAACAAACGCATGGTGGTTGACGAGGAAAAACGCATCCAAGCTCAGAAATACGGTCGTATGGGAGGCAACCCCATGATCGTGGAGAGGGTTAACCCTAGCCTTAACCCCCGTGAGGCCACAAGGGTTAACTCTCGTGAGGCCATGGGGGTTAAACCAGAAGTAGAAGTAGAAGTAGAAGAAGAGGAAGAAGGTGATATACCGTATGGTATCAGGAAGCCCTATGTTCCCATTGCTACCGCTGCGGAAGAACCACCTACTCCCCCTCCTCCCCCTAAAAGCCGAGAGACTGAGAGCTCTCGAAGCGACGTGGGCGGCCTGGTGGGAGAAAATGGCAAACCGGGGACAGAGGACATCGAGCCCGTGCCGCCGTCGATCATCGAGTGCGTACAGCGGGAGTGGGGTGTGAGTGGCTGGTCACCGGGGACGGAAATATGGGTGAGAGGATGGCGAAGCAAGGGGGCCAGCGAGAGCCAGATCCTATTCGCCGTGATGGAGGCGGCGAGGCGGGGAGTAAGGAGCCGGGCATATGCGGGGAAGATCGTGGAACGGCTGATGCGGGAAGGCGAGGAGGGCCCGGTGGTACCCATATACGCGGAGGAGGGTGAAGCGATTGTGGAGTGGTGGGATGCCGATACGTGGGCTGCGAGGTGCGGCGAGCTGGATGCGGAATGGCATAAGCGTACCGGGCAATGGCGACTGCGCCCCGCTGCCCGGGCGGCCAAAAACAAAAAATGTCACCCCCCCATGCTATCATCGGATGTGGAGGACAGTGGAGGAATGGAGGCTGCACGACCTATGCGCGATCAGGAGGTGGAGTAGATGCCCCGGCCTGTGAGGCAGCACCCATATACCGAGCGGGAATTCCTCCGCACCATCGTGGAATACGCGAAATTACGGGGATGGCTATGTTACCACGTTATCGATCGAAAGGATTACGCGCGCCGCACGAGTCGGGGATTCCCGGACCTCGTGCTGGTAAGGAATGGGACGTTAATATTCGCCGAAGTGAAGAGCGAAAAAGGAAAAATATCCCACGAACAAAGGGTGTGGTTGAGCGAGCTGGAAAATATTCCCGGGCTCAAAGTCTATGTATGGCGGCCTCACGACTGGCCGCAAATAGAGGAGAGCCTGAAATAGGGAGGGGATAAGGAGGAGATGATGAGCCATGCTAAGCGATGCGAAATGGTCCGCGCTGGAGCCACTGGAAATATTGGGCGAAATACTCGATAAACAAATGATAAACCAGGGAGAAAACATTAGGAATGGGAGGTGATAGCGAGAAAAAACAGTGTGTCGTGGCGATGATGGCAAGGTAAAATCTGGGAGGAAGAGGAGGAGGAAAAAGATGGAAAACACCAAGCTCGAAATGGCCAAAAGCGCACTGGAGTTCGCTCAAGCAGTGGAGCACCTATGCCTGGAGGCCGAGTGGTGCAATGCGGTGACCGCGCAATTTCTCACGGGCTTACTGTCCCGCGAAGGACTGGAGCGTGCCGCGTATGTGGCGTGGGCACCGGTAGTGACGCGGAAGAGAGGAGTACAGAATCGGGAGATATGGGCTGTGTCGGCATCGGCATGCGCAGCGATATTCGCGGTGGCGGCAGCCTGCGCGGAGGACGAGGACACCGCGATGGAGCACGCGAAGGACGCGGCCTCGGCATCGGCACTGGCGGCCATATCGGACGATAAGTGGGAGGCAGAGTGGGCAACAATCGCGGATGAGCGACCGCCGGTGGCGGATGCCATGGGGGAGGCCATAGAGGCGCTGGAGGCTCGATGCGCAGAGACCATACGCCGGTACCTCCCTGCATTGGCCGTATGAGACGATGCTCCTTTCTTTCTGGGGCCCCCGATATCCACGGGGGCCCTGTCGTTTTGCGCCGGGAGGAAGGAATCTGGCCAGCGGAGGTCGAATGTCATAGAGGCGGAGTAGAATGGAAAAAGGAGGTCGGAGGAGATGGGTAAGGATTATGCTGAGCGCGGAGACCGGGCGATGTATAGGCGAGCATGGCTGGTAATGCCAATTATTGCCAGTCTCGCCATTCTCATCGTTCACATTGTTGCCTGGAAAATTCCGGAAACTGTCGTCGATGGTAATGGGGCAGAACCGGTGCGGGAAACTGTGCGGGAGGGCCAATATCACGAACTGCTCGAGCTCGCCGCAATCGGCTACGCACTGGACATAGCTGCTGTCGGGAAACGCATAGACGAGTATCTCTCGCGGCGGGGCTCTCCTATGGCTGGATATGGCTGGGTATTCATTCGTGAATCGCGGAGGACTGGAATTAATCCGCACCTCCCGGTCGCGATAAGCGGCATAGAGAGCTATTTCGGCACGCGCTGCTTCGCCCCCCGCAACGCATGGGGAATGCTCGCCTATCCGCGAGGTTTCCCGTCATGGGAGGCGGGAATCTGCGCGAGCTTCGAGTGGTTGAGGCGTTATTACGGATGCCCGCAATCGCCCTATGATTGCCCGGGATACTGCATTCCCGATTACCCTTGGATGGAAAATGTCGGCAGGATAATTATGGAAATGGAGGCAGCTGCGAAATGAGAATCATCAGGGCGGTTCTCCAGATCCTCGGATTGGTGTTCCTGGCTTTGGCCGTCGCAGTAATGGTGGATGCGGAATTGGCGAGAAGGAGGTGCCAGTTATAAGCCCATGAAGCGCAGCAGGGTATGTATCGTGCGCATGGATGGTCGCGACCTATTCCTCCCGCCCCGGAGTTTTGTCGAGGCGTACAGCCTGTTAGTCGAGCACGTGTATCTCTTGCGGCTCGAGCCACAAGAGAGCCCGCACAAGATGCGCAGACGCGGAACGACCATCCCCGTGCGGAATTACCGGGCCTATCAGAAGCTCCGGAGAACGGACGGCAAGCTTCGCGACATGGCACGGGAAATTTACGATTTCCTCGACGATACATCCCCCAATTTTTACCAGAGCGAGCAAAACCAGAAAAGCCTGCCTAAGCTGGGGATTTGACAAAATTTTGCAGATGGTGTAAGCTGCTATTAAGCTATAATGTTGCACGTTACGCCACCGGGGGGCGGCTCAGTCCGCCCCCTCTCCGTTACGCGGAAGGGCCAGCCAGACTCTGCCAATTCGCGATCCGGCCAGCCAGCCCGCCCACGCGGCCAGAATGGCTCGGGCCGAAAACCTCGCGGAACATTCAGCGACTGTGCGCCTTCCGCCGGAATTGATTCGCCGTCAGGTGGCCAGATTTTGACCTCCCTCCCTCCTGCTCCATCTCCTCCGGGCCTCCCGGAGTCGGCCACCTGGCGGCATTACACCTAGGAGGAATCAGGATAATGCCATGGACACCAGAGGACCGAGCTAAGTACGGCATGCGTTCACAGTTGCGGACGCTGCTCAACAGCGGAGGCATAACCGAGGATGATTACCAAAATTTGGTACGGGCGGTGGAGACCAGCGTCGCTGATTTCGCTCGGGAATGCTACCGCGTGGCGAGCAAGGTATTGAGCCGCATAGAGGAGGCCGTGGACAATCGCGACAGCAAGGACAAATGGCTGCACACCCTCAACGGCACGCTCAAAATCGTGGTGGAGGTTGGGCAGCTCGTTTCAGGCAAGCCGACGGTGAGGGAAGAGAACATAGCGCGAAGCGAACAGGAACTGATGGAGAGGATAGACCGCTATGCCGACATCTACAACCGCTTGGCCGAGCGCGGCAGAATTGTTCGCGTTGGCGGAGCTGACCATATACCAGAATCCGTGGATTCCAATTGAGCCCACGCCGCGCCAGCTGGAATTTCTTGTCACTCCGCATCTTGAGGCCTTCTACGGGGGCGCAGCCGGTGGGGGAAAGTCCTTCGCTCTGCTTATGGCGGCCTTGCAATACGTACAGGTAGCGGGCTATCAGGCATTGATCCTCCGTCGCACCTATCCCGATTTGGCTCTGCCGGGTGCGCTCATGGAGGTGGCCCGAGACTGGCTGCAAGGCAAGGCTAAGTGGGATGGCCAGGAGCATACCTGGAGCTTCCCTTCCGGTGCCACTTTGACGTTCGGCTACCTGGAACACGAGAAAGACAAATATCGCTACCGCTCGAGCCAATTCCATTTCATCGCCTTCGATGAGCTCACCCAGTTCACCGAGAGCCAGTACCGCTTCCTCTTCAGTCGACTCCGGCGGCGGCAGGACAGCAATATTCCGCTGCGCATGCGCTCGGCAAGCAACCCTGGCGACATCGGTCACGGCTGGGTCCGTCAGAGGTTCATTGTGGAGGGCGAGCGGCATGGTCGGATCTATGTGCCTGCTCGCCTCGCGGACAACCCTCACCTGGACGCCCGCGAGTATGAGCGATCATTGGCACAGCTGGACCCGACGGAGAGGCGCAGGCTGCTCGAGGGGGATTGGGACGCTCAGGAAGCAGGAAATAAATTCCAGCGCGAGTGGTTCACCATCGTGGACGATTGGCCTCGCGATGCGGTCCGCGTGCGTTTCTGGGACCTGGCGGCGACTAAGACCAGACCAGGCAAGGACCCGGACTGGACGGCGGGAGTCCTCGTGGCTGGCAGACGAGGACAGTACTGGGTGATCGATGTCCGGCGCGCCAGGACCACCCCGGCTGGCGTGGAGGCCCTGATGCGGCAGACCGCCGAATTGGATGGCCGCGACGTCCCGATCTACGTCGAGCAGGAAGGCGGGGCCTCAGGCGTGGCCTATCTAGATCACCTCCAACGGGATGTCCTAGCGGGTTTTGCCTGCCGGGGTCGGAGGCCCACAGCGAATAAGCAGGCCCGGGCGGATATCGTGTCCTCGGCTGCTGAAGCCGGGAACGTCTGCCTCGTGAGGGGGGACTGGATAGGCGACTATCTGGACGAGCTCGAGCAGTTCCCCGGGGGAAGCCACGATGATCAGGTAGACGCCACTAGCGGCGCCTTCGCGGTGCTGGCGACTGAGGAGGCGGGACCGGTGGCGGCTCCCTTGGGAATAATTGGAAAGTCTAGATGGATCTAAGGAGGTAGTGAAGTGGCCGTAACCGCACGCATGTACAGCCGGTTCCTGTTGAATCTGTGCAACGATGTGTTGCCGGATCTGGATGCCACCGGAACGACGATCAAATGCGCACTGTTGACCTCCGGCTACACGCCGGCCCAAAATACTCACGACGCCTGGTCGGACGTCAGCGCATACGAGGTCTCCGGCACGGGTTATACGGCAGGGGGCGCTGCGCTGACCGGTAAGGTATTGTCAATCAACAACAACGTGATAAGCTTCGACGCCAACGATGTAACCTGGTCCAGCAGCACCATTACCGCTCGCTATGCCGTGGTCTATGAGGTGAGCAGCGGAAAGCTAATTCTCTACGTGGATTTCGGCGAAAACAAGAGTTCCAGCGATGGTGATTTCACCATCCAATGGAATGCCGCTGGCATATTTTCCCTGACGGCAGCTGCGTCCTAAAAGGAGACCGAAATGGATAACCGGAAGAACGCAACCATAAGCGTACCCTGCGCGGGCGTAGATGCTCATGCGGGCAGGGAGGTACAGGAGCAGGAGCAGGCGGAGGCTGAATCTCAGAAGGAATAAGGGGGTAGAATATGGCGAAAGGATTCTACCCCGTTGCCACGCCCAACTCGGAGGATTGCGAGGCGTGGCCAGCATCGTATGCGAATGCGAATCAGAACGCTAGAGTCGGCGTTACGGCTGGCATTGTTCGGAGGATGTTCCTCCGGGTGCAGCTCGATATTCCTGCCGGTGCCACCATCACTAGCGCGAGACTCTGGGTGTTTCGGGCGAGCGTTTCAGGCTCGCCGCCCAACCCGCAGGTGTTTCTGTTAAATTATGACAATTGCCCGGCCTTCACCACGAACCCGTATTCATGGTCCGTAAGCGGTGATCCATCTACGCTGGTCATCGCGGCAAACGGATGGAACAGTGTCGATGTCATCAATCAGGTACAGAGCTTTGTGAATCGCCCAGGCTACAGTCCGGGCAATTACATCGGTTTGACGCTGCGGGCCGACGGTGCGACAAATGAGCATTATCACAATATCCGGCAGTCCAACGACACCTATCGCAAGCGGTGTATTCTCATCGTCACCTATCGCACCGCCACCACAGCGGTAGTATCGAGCGCGGGCGTCCAATTCGGGGACGACACGTACAACAAAGACATCGACAGCACGGGTCGAATTACCGAGACGGGCCTATGGGTAGGCCGGGATGTCGGCCTGCCGTACCCGTACAACAGAATTTTCCTGCGATTCCCGCTTGCCCTTCCAAAATCTGGCAACATATTGTATTCCCAGATTTTGGTCGTGCTGGCAGGTGATGCGTCGAGCTACCCCGGTGTAGAGATTAACACCCTCGCCGATCATAGCGTGTTCCCATCGGGGGAGAGCATCTTCAGCCGCGCGGTCAAAACGGGCCAAACACCGGTATCATGGACTATCGGCAGCGGAACGCTATATGCCAATGAAGACAGAATCACACCCAACCTGAAGGCGCTAATACAGGATCGGGTCAACGAGAGCGACTATAATCCTGGCGGAAGCGATCCGAATAACCATGTCGCGATGCGCATAACATATGTTGGGGACCCGGGGGCGGGCACCATCATAGGCTTCGCATCGCGGGAGAATGCGACAGCTCTTCCGCCCCATCTCCTCGTGGAGTATGAGCGGCGATCCGTCAGCATATCGGCTCCTATAGCCATAGCCACTGCAGCGGCCATTACCCCGCAGGTGGCAATCACGAGGAGCGCAGTCGTACCTGCCCCGGGGGCGGTGGCAGCAGCCGAGGCACCCGCGCCACAGGTAATATTGCCCGCGCAGTGGGATGTCGATATATTCCCACCCACGGCTGTAGCTGTCACTGTGGCACAGGCCGCACAGATAATCGCGGCCTGCAATGTGCGGATTGACGCGCCCGCAAGCGAGGCTAGCTCTGCGGGCCATATTCCGAGTATCGCCACCGCCGCGAATATTTCCGCTCCGGCTGCAGCCGCAATCGCCTCCCCCACTGCGGGAGAAATCCGAGTCGGGGTGGCGATTAGCGTGCTATGTGGTCAGGCCACGGCTATCTCCGCCGCGCCTGCCGTCACTGCCGTCAGCGCTGCGATAGTAGAGATCCCGTGTTCGAGCGGCATTGCCGACACACTATGTCCGTCAATCCATGTGGGGCCGGTCATAGCTGCGCTGACAGCCGGTGGATCCGGAAATATATTCGTGCCAGCCATCGAGATATCGACTGGCATCATAATTCCGATTCCGCTCGCCGATATATCAGCGGACACCCGTTCGCCCGGTGTAACTACCGCGGTATTCCTCACGCCCATCTCGGGCGAGGCAACGGGACTGGCGAGCGCACCGCGAGTGATTGCAGGAACCGGTACTCTGTTCGGGGCCCCGACCGCTGCCGCGATAGCTGAGGGCCCCGCTCCGGATATCGCTATGGGTACTGGGGTTCGGGTGGCGGCCGCTGTCGCATCGGCAGCTGTGTTCGGCACGTCCTGTTCGGCGTCGGCATCCTTGTCCGCGGGAATCGCCGCGGCATATGCTGAGGGCCTGATTCCCGCCCCAATAGTGAACATACTGAGGCTGAGGAAGATTAGCTTCGTCGGCAGCCTGCTTCCCATCTCGTTGAGCGGGCGGAAAGCCGATATATTGCTCCGCGCGGACCGGACGATGGAAATATCTGGTAAGGGTTTGATTTGATGGCAGAGGCGGAAAACTTGCGCGGCGAGGTCAACAAAGCCGCATTGTCAGGAGGCGCTTAAGGGGGTCGCAATGACCGAGGAGAATCAAAATTTCGAAATCTGGCAGGGAGACGACCTGCAGCTCACCTTCGCGGTCGAGGGCGTGGACAGCCTGGAGGGCGTCAACATTAGGTGGGGCTATGCCCCGCTGCCGGGAGGCGCACCGCTGGCGGTCAAGACCATCGCATCCGGGATTGCCGTATCGGGGACGACCTTCACCGTGACCCTCGAGCCTCCAGATACGTTGAATGCCCGTCCTGGCAATTATTTCCATGAGGCGGAAATCTCCGACGACACGCAGACTAGGACAATCGCTATCGGCACCATGACGATACGACCCGCGATCCTGAAAGAGTCGCCATGATACCGATTAGCTTTGTGGTGCCCTATCGATGGCTCGCCGACAGGGCTGGTCGCCTCGAACAGACCTTGCGGCAACTGGGCGAACTGATAGTGACGCCCGACGAGATCATAGTCCCCGTAATGCCGAGCAATGAATTGTGGTGCCGCGCCGCTGCCATCAATAAGGGGGTCGCGGCCGCCATCAACGAGTGGGTTCTCATAACCTCCATAGACCTTGACTGGACCAGTTTCGACATCGATGATTTTCGCAGTCGCTACCTTCGTGGAGACCCGCTCATAACCTTCATGCATCCGGTGCCGGGGATGCCGGAAGCCGAGAAGGGAGGCGATGCCATGGCCTTCCGCAAGTCGAGCTGGAGGAGACTGGGCGGCTTCGACGAAGACTACAAGGGTTGGGGCTGGGAAGACATCGATTGGGTCGAGCGCTGTCGGGAGGAGGGTCTCGAGCTGATCCAGGCGGACATAGAATTGCCGCACATCCCCCACCCCGTCTATGAGACCGCGCCGTACTGGGTCGGACAGCTGGGGCCCTTTTATGAGTGGAAGATGTCGATGAGGGCGGAGAGGAGGAGATGGCTTGAAAATCTTGGTCTACGGGGACAGCCCGGCATGTAACACCGGGTTGGGTATCGTGGCCCGCCACACAGTGAAGGCTCTCGTGGAGGCGGGGCATGAGATCGTCTGCTTCGGGATGAATCACTGGGTGCCATATGTCGATCCCCAACATTTTCCATATCCGATCTACGCGGCAGGCATAAACCCCGAAGGCGACATCTACGGACGAGCCTCGTTCCTGCGGCTGGCAAAGCAGCTAAAACCGGATGTCATCTACAGCTGTACGGATTTCCAGGTGACGGCCCAGTGGCTGAAGGAACTGAGGGAGTTCTACGATGGACCCGTGGTGGATTATGCGCCTGTAGACTGCGATCTCTGCGAGTTCGACGTGCGCCATCTCGACATGGTCACTCGGCTAGTGACCTATACTCATTATGGCAGAGATCAGCTGGCGCGATTCGGCTATGACGCCGAGGTGGTATATCTGGGTTGTGACACCGACGTGTTTCGGCCTCTCGCCCAGCGAGATGAGCTCAAAGGAAAAATATTCCATAACGAGGGCTTCGTCGTAACAGCGGTAGCGCGCAATCAGTGGCGTAAGGATCTGGGCCGTACGATGCTCGCCTTTCGTTTGTTTCGCGATGCCTATGAGGGACACACTCTGCTCTATTTGCACTCGCGCTTGACCGATCTCGGTGGCGACCTGCGATACCAGGCACTATCGGCGGGATTGGATCTCAAGCGCGATGTGGTGTTCGCGCCAGCAAGCTTCAGCGAAGTTACGGGCGTGGAGGTCGAACAGCTCGTAGAGATCTACAATGCCTCTGACGTAGTGATCTCCACGTGCTTGGGGGAGGGGTGGGGCATGAGTACCACAGAGGCCTTCGCCACGCGCACACCGTTCATAGGCCCTCGCCACACCAGTTTCCCCGAACTGGTTGGGGAGAATGAGGAGCGAGGGTGGCTGGTAGACGTCGCGGGCTTCCAGGTATGCTACGGCTTCGACTGCCACCTGCGCCCGGTGGTGGATGCTGGTGGGGTGGCGGAAGCCCTGGCTCGAGTGGCTGCCGGCCAGGACGTGGAGCGCAGGGTCGAGGCCGCCTACCAGTGGGTGCAGCGCTACCCATGGGAGAGGACCGGACGTGAGATAGTGCGGATAGTGGAGGAGGCGGCTGGTGGCTGAGGACAGAAAAAACCTGTATTTGGAGCTAGGCAAGACGGGCATAAACCGCTGGGGCGGGTACCTGGCGGAAGAGTGGCTGCCCGAGCTGAGAGGGAGTCGCGGTACCAAAATTTACCAGGAGATGGCCGACAACGACCCGATTGTCGGAGCCGTAATACGCGCGATTAAATTGCTGTGCCGGCAGGCCTCGTGGCGGGTAGAAGCGGCGGGTCGGGACAGAGAGCACCAGCAAGCGGCGGACTTCCTTCAGACCTGCCTCGACGATATGAGTCAATCATGGCATGACACGCTCTCGGATATCCTGTCCTTCCTGGTGCACGGCTGGTCGTACCACGAAATCGTTTACAAGCGCCGCATGGGCGATCGCCGTGATCCCACGCAGCGGAGCAAATTCACTGATGGGAAGCTGGGTTGGCGCAAGCTCCCCATACGCGCACAATCCACGCTCTACGAGTGGGTCTTCGACGATGAGGGGGGCCTGCAGGCCATGAGGCAATCGGCGCCGCCCGACTATGAGATAGTGACGATCCCCATCGAAAAAGCGTTGCTGTTCCGCACCGAGAGCGCCAAGGGTTCGCCGGAGGGTGTCTCCATCCTCCGCAACGCCTACCGGCCTTGGTACTACAAGCAAAATATGGAAGCCATCGAAGCGATAGGCGTGGAGCGCGATCTGGCCGGCCTGCCCGTGGTGTGGGTTCCAGAATCTGTGGTGCGCGGCGACTCTCCGGAGGACGTGAGCCTCCGCAACCAATTCCTCCAATTGGTCACGCGGATCAGGCGTGACCAGCAGGAGGGAATAGTGATGCCGCTGGCCTATGATCCAGCCAGCGGAAACAAGCGCTATGAATTACAATTGCTCACTACTGGCGGGCGGAGGCAGTTCGAGATAAACGACATCATACAGCGGTATGACAGCAGGATCGCGCAAACCGTCCTGGCGGACTTCATCCTCCTCGGCACCCAGAAAGTCGGGACGTACAATCTCGCGTCGAACAAAGCCCGATTGTTCACCCTAGCAATTACCGCTTTCCTAGACGAGATTCAGGAGGTGATGAATGCCCATGCCATACCGCGCCTCTTCCAGCTCAATGGCATGCCTACGGACAGGCTGCCCAGGTTGGTACATGGAGACATCGACGAAGTGGATCTGGGAGAACTTGCCAGTTTCATCCAGCGGCTTTCCAACGCCGGGGCCGCGCTGTTCCCCAACGACAACTTGGAGCATCACCTGCTGCGCCTCGCCAACCTGCCTGCGGAGGAAGCGTAATGTGGGTGGCCGTCGATCCGATCTCGGTACTCAAGGCCAGCGCTGACTATCCCTTCGACCGGGAAGTGCGCGAGATGGCCGAAGCTCTGGTCGAGAGTCTGCGTGAGCGCATTGGACTGCTCAAGGATATCGACTGGAAAGTTCTGGAGGAGGCGATCGAGCGGAAAAATGTGGCAGCGGCAGTTCGGGCGATACCCTGGCGCAAATTCGACGAGGCGACGCGAGAGATGTTCGAGCGAGCCATACTGGAAGGCATATCGACTGTGGGCCGCAGGGCCGCGGAAATAGACGGGCTGGCCGCCATGGGTTTCTCGTTTCAGCCGATGGATGAGCACGCCATAAACTGGGCCAAGAGTCATGCGGCCGAATTGGTGCGGGAGATCTCGAAGGAGACGCGGCGGGCGCTGTCGCGAGTCGTGACGCTGAATTTGCGAGCTGGCGTCCACCCATACAGGATCATGGAAGATATTGGGTCTATGGTGGGACTGATCGAGCGGCATGTCCAGGCAGTACACAATTTCCGCGCCGCACTGGAGAAGCGGGGCCTGTCCAAGGATGTCGTCGCCAAGCGAGTGGCCAAGAAGATTGAGCGACTGCATAAATGGCGGATGGAAAATATAGCCAGAACGGAATCACTCACCGCAGCCGCAAAGGCGCGCAATATGGTGTGGGAACAGGCAGCCGATATGGGTTTCCTCGATGAGCAACAGGTGAAACGAGAGTGGCTGGTGGCGGCTGACGAGCGGCTGTGCTCGAAGTGCGCCAGCATGAATGGCCAGCAAGCACCGCTACGGGGCAGCTATCCCAACGGGCTCGAACGGCCGCCGGCGCATCCCAGCTGCCGATGCGCGGAGAACCTGGTATTCGCACCCGGATATCGTCCCACAAAGCCTAGGGTTTCGCGCCCGCCGAAATAGGGAGGTTTCATGGCTGTGACCGATACGACTCAATGGCGTGGCCCGGACCCGGAGGAGCCCGGGCCGCTCGAGAAGATGGCGCTCGCCGATATGCGCCCAGACAAATTGCGGCGAGCGAGTGATGATGAGGTGCGCCTGGCCTGGCTGCGCCTCAATCAGTGGTATGCCGCAGCCCGTAGGCGAGGAGATGCCACCGAGACCATCGTGAATGCCGCCATCTGGGTGATGAATGAGCTGTCCCGCCGTGGATATGAGATAGATGCGGCGAGCGAGCTTGCGCGGGAGGTCGAACAAATCCGCAAGGTCGACAGCCCCGCTGTGCGCCTCCTCGAGCAGCTCCCGGAAGAAGTACTCCTGATCCAGGATTTCGTCTCCTTGGTGGGTTCCGCGGTTAAGGAGACGGAGCCCGCCGATATCGATGTGTTGTTCCGCGCTAACAGAGACGAGTCAGGTAATTATTTCCTGTTGCAGGCCGATAGCGTATGGCTCCCCGTGCGCAAGGTGCTCGATCCAGACAAGCGCGGCGGTCTGCACTTTGTTGACGCGCCCCAAGGAAGCCATGACGATTATATACCGATATATTCGCTAGTGCTGAGGAGGGAGGAGCCCACCACCAAGGTGATAAAGGGGACCGCTGAGCGAATGCGGGTGAGTCCGGGTAAGCGCTTCGAGGTCCAAAAACCTCTCATGGCCGGAACTACGGAATTCTTTTCGACCGACGAGCTCTGGCCGTGGGTGGAGGAGAAGCTTGCACAGGGGGTCGACCTCGCCGGCGAAGTCAAGTTCGACGGGTTTCGCTGCGTACTGTCCTGGAATGGGGAAGATGTCTGGATCTGGTTTGAGGACGCTCAGAATGATCGATCGGAGGTCTTCCCGAGCTTGGTGCAGGCATGCCGAAATTCTGGGTACCACTCATTCGTGCTGGACGGCGAAATGCTCGCCACGCATAAGGGCGAGCTCGTCCCGCGAACTCAGCTCATGGAGTTGCTGGCGAACGAGCCCCGCTGCAAGCCGGTCTATTGTGTCTTCGACTGCCTGTACTTCGAGGAGGAAGATATTTCCAGTGAGCCGCTGTGGGTCCGCCGCGACCGCGCGTCCAAGGTGGTAGAGAAGCTGGGTGAGGACTGCAAGCTGTCACGCTCGCTGCGAATCAAAAGCAGGAAGGATCTGGAAAGCGTAGGCAGGTGGGCTGCGTCTCAACCTGGCAGCGAAGGACTGATGGTAAAAAACCTCGGTGGATCCTATGTTTTTGGCGGCTCTGATGATTGGGCCAAGCTGAAAACAGTGGTGGAGCTCAAGGTGGCGGTGCTGGAGGTGAAAGAGGTCGAAAACGGCTACACCTACCGCTGCGGCCTCCTGGCTGCTGGGCCATACGGGAAGTGCGTCGAGGTGGACGGCAAGAACTTCGTCGACCTGGGGAAGACGTTCGTGACGAAGGACCGGGTGGCGGATGTGGGAGACACGCTCAATGTGAGGGTGGAGGAACTGATCGTCATGCGTGGCGACGAAGGCCCAGAGCTCGCATGGGGAAAGCCCACGGTTGTGGGCCCCGATAGGTCGCGTACCGCCTACAGCGCCACACAGGCAGTGGATCTGGCCCGCCGCGGCCACGTACTCAAGAAGGAGGTGGCCAAAGTCGATGTGCCACCGAAGGGGACTGATGGGAAAGCGAGAATTGCTTTCGTGGCAGCCTCCCCAGGGAAGGTTGAAGCGGCCAGACGCGAGCCGCTCTGCGGGCCGTCCGGTGAGATGTTCCGCGAGGCTTACCTCCGCCCACTGGGCCTCAATAAGGACGAGGTGTTTATTACTTACCTCGTCCCCGACCTGCTCGTCGATGATCGTGGGCTGGTGCGCGAACCAAACGAGATGGAGATCGATGCGCGCAGGGAGCAGCTCCTGATGGAGCTCGAGGGGTGCGGCGCGCCACTGGTGATAGCGCTAGGGCAGCGGGCGAAAACCGCCTTGGCCGGGCGATGCGACTTCGTATTACCTCACCCCGTAGCCGTGCGTCGTTACGGCGACAGCGGCGAGCTGGCCCGCAAGCTGGTGCGGATCAAACAAGCCCTGGCTAGCGCGCGCAAAGACGATGAGGGCGACACTCGAGGCGCCAAGGCTTCCAGATATTGGAATGAGCACTGGCATGAAGCATATCCCACCAGCGGGCGAGGCAGATTCATCTACCACCACCACTGGCGGGGACTGAGCGAGGCTGAGGTTGGGCTTGACGAGGAGGCGCTCCTCCGGACTGGCCATAGCCTGCATGGCGACCTGCGTCTCGAGGGCCGCGATGGCCTATGGGGTGTCTCGGTGTTCTTAGGCACCGCCGAGAGTAATCGCAGGGCGGGAGGTGACCGCTTGATTGGCTTGCAATCCGGTGACAGCTTGCAGGTCCAATTCAAACTGCAGCAGCCCAAAGAATGGCTGCGGATCGGCATCGAACAACCGCACATATCGGCTCCCGGGGGTGCGGGAGCAACGGCCAACAAGTTCGCTAAATTCTATGCCCTCGACCACGGCACGTATGAGATGGGTGTCTGGCGCGAGCATATGCTAGAAATATTTCTGCACGGCGAGCGGCTTCAGGGCCGCTATCTAATCGAGTATGCACCTGTAGCCGAAGGTGGGAAGCGGGTCTGGCTGATTAACAAGCCAGAAAACCAGACTCCCTATGCGGATAGGCACGAGCTCGCTGATGTCATGAGTGAGCTTGAGCGCAAAGGCCAGCGGTGGTTGGTTTGGTGTAAGCCCGGTGAGAAGCCGCAACTGATGGATGTACGAGTTGCGCAAAAGGCCGATGGCGGATCCTACACCGCCCGAATACTCAAGGCCGATGACGAGAGGCAGCTAGTCTACGGAGTGGTGCTACAACCAGATGTAGCGGACAGTCAAGGCGATATCGTGCCAGCCGAAGAAATCGAAGAGGCCGCGCACCGCTATCTGGTCCGCTCGCGTGTGGTGGGTGACCGACATAACCGCCTGGCTGCCGCCGAGGTGGTCGAGAGCTACATCGTCCCAGTAGATATCGAGATCGAGGGCCAACCGGTAAAAGCTGGTAGCTGGGTGCTAGTGACACACATATCCGATCCCAGCCTATGGGAGGCGGTCAAATCCGGCACATACACCAGCTATAGCATAGGCGGTTTCGGTCTGCGGGAGGAGGTGATGCCCGATGCCTAACCGGCTATCGGACCTCGAGGTACTCGAGGTTAGCCTGGTCCCTCGAGGGGCCAATGGGCGAAAATTCCTGTTGCTGAAAGAGGAGGTGAATGGTATGGATCTGGAGGAAATCTACGAAGTGATCGCCATGGCGAATGCGGAGGGCGAGGAAGCTCTGGATGAGCTTGTTAAGGCTGGCCTGAGCGAGAAAGCCATAAACGCGGTCAAGGGAGCGCTCCGACTGCTTAGTGCCTATAAGGATGAGCTTCCCAAGGACATCCTCGAGACCTTGGCCGGGATTGCCGGATACGGTTATCCCGCGCCCGAGGTCGAGAAGTCGGCCACCGAGTCCAAGGTGATGAAGGATGATGGATCCCTGGATTTGGCAGCTGTGCCCGAGGATTTACGCCCGGCGATCGAGAGCCTGTGGAAGGATCGCGAGGAATCCCTGCGCAAAGTCCAAGAGCTCGAGGCCGTGATCAAGGCAGAACATGATCGGCAGCTCACGAAAGAGTTCGTGGCCAAAGCGGGTGAATTCCGGAATCTGGCAATCAGACCCGAGGATCTGGGGCCAGTGCTCAAACGCATCAGCGAAGCATCCGCTGAGGATTACAAGCTGGTGGAGAGCGTGCTCAAGGCGGCGAACGAGGCACTCGAGGCCAATCGTCTGCTGGATGAAATTGGCAGCGGCGTGGCGATGAGCGGGTCTGCCGGGCAGCTGGATGCCCGCGCCAAGGAACTGACGCAGAAAAGCAACATAAGCTACGAGCAGGCAGTCGATCGGATACTGCAGGAGAACCCCGAGCTCTACACGCAGTACCTGACGGAGCGACAATAAGGAGGTGAGACAGAATGACTAATCCTACTCCTGGTGACGTGCACGTCAATGCGCCACTGACCAATATAGCGGTGGCCTATATGCAATCGGCCAATCGCTTCATTGCCGATAAGGTATTTCCCGTCGTGCCTGTAGCAAAGCAGTCCGATGTCTATTTCGTTTACGATCGCGGTGACTGGCTGCGTGGCCAGGCCGAGCTGCGCGCCCCCGGCACCGAATCCGCGGGCAGCGGGTGGAGGATCGACAAAACCCCGACGTACCACTGCAGCGTGCATGCCATTCATAAGGACGTGGACGACCAGACCCGAAGCAATAGCGACCAGCTGATCAATATGGATCGGGACGCTACGCAGTGGGTGACACAACAGCTGCTGATCAAGCGGGAGCGACTGTTCGCGCAAGCCGCCATGCGGACCAATGTATGGGGTGCTGATCTAGTCGGAGGCACGGATATCGTCTACTGGGACGACACCAATGCTACACCTATAGACGATGTCGACGAGGCGCGCGACCAGATCGCGGCGGCCACCGGCTTCGATCCCAACGTGCTGGTGCTCTCGCCGGCAGCCCTCAGACTGGCTAAGAACCACCCCACCGTACTCGAGCGCGTGAAGTACACACAGCGGGGAATAATCACCACGGACATACTGGCCGGCCTCTTCGACGTCGAGAACGTGTATGTGCTTCGTGCGGTGGTCAATAGCGCCGCCGAGGGTGCCGCTCCCGACGTGGACTTCATCGTCTCTGACGCCTGCGCTCTGCTCTGCTACGTGGAGCCGCAGCCGAGCATTATGAAGCCATCGGCCGGCTACACGTTCGCGTGGAGCGGCTTGACCGGGTCGAGGGACGGGCTGCGAATCAAATCCTTCCGCATGGAGCAGCTCAGTGCGGACCGCATCGAGGGCGAATTGGCCGTGACCACGAAAGTGGTTGCGCCCGAATGCGGCGTCTTTTTCAGCGGCCTCAGCGCATAGGCCAACATGAGAATCTGGGCTGCGAACCAAAAGCAGGAAGGATTTGGAAAACGTAGGCCTCAGCGCACAGGCCAAGCAACATGAGGATCTGAGCCCCGGCAAGGACTGCCGGGGCTCCATTTCCAACGATTTCCAAAGGAGGTTGACGATTGGGCTGGACATATTCAGGCGTTCCCGGCGCCTCGGCCCTGGATACCGTGCGGTTCCTGATTGGAGACGTGGACGGTGACGAGAAGCTGCTGGCGGACGAGGAGATCCTATACCTGCTCGCTCGCTACCCAGATGTCCGCCTGGCTGCCGCCATGGCCGCACGCGCTATCGCCTCGCGGTTTGCGCGCCAGGTGGACGAACACGTGGGCAGTATGGCGCTGCAGCTTTCCAAGCGTGTCCGCCAATATCTCGAACTCGCGATGGAGCTCGAATCCCGCGTGGGTGCGGCAGCCGGTTGGGTCAGTCCCCACGACGCGCTGTTCGTGTTGGGTGGGAATCCCTCTACTGCGGATGATGCCACGGGGGGCTGGAAATAATGACCATACCGCACGTTCCGCGGGATGTATACAACACCATCGCAACCATAATGACCTCTACAGTAGGGGTGGGTGAGCTGGGTGAAATTTCCAGGAGCCATGGGGCTATCGTGGAATGGCCTGCCCGGCTGGATAAATACCGCTATACGGGCTCGACTTCGGCCTGGGCAGAACAAGGAATCGTGGATATCCCCACGCATAAATTATACCTGCCGCCAGAAGCGGTTATCTCGCCTGGGGACCAGGTGCTGGTAGAGGGCATCACCTACGAGGTAATCGAGGCTTATGAGCCCGGGGGTATGCGGCATCACAAGGAGGTGTGGCTGAAGCGTGGCCAGATCTAGCGGCGTGGACGTGATAGGATTGCCCGGGATCCTCAAGCGGAACAAAGCCTACCTAAGCCGGGTCGGCATCGAGGTCGAGCGCGAACTACAGGTGGCAGCCGAACGCACCGTCAATCGAGCTCGAGAGAAGGTGCCGGTGGACACCGGCAACCTGCGAGCCAACATCCGTGTGGAGCGACCCCGGGAATACCAGCGCGTCGTGCACACGGGCGAGGCAGAGTATGCACCCTATGTAGAGTTCGGTACTGGACCCCACTTCCCGCCCATCGCCCCGCTCAGGCGCTGGGCCTACCATAAACTGGGTGATGAGCGCGCTGCGTATGCGATTGCCAGAGCCATCGCGCGAGCCGGGACCGAAGCCCAACCGTTCATGCGCCCCTCCTTCCAGGAGGAGGCGCCTCGCCTGAAGGTTCGGCTGCGCGAGATAGCGAAGCGGGTGAGCGGGAGATGAAACCAGGAAAGCAGCTACTGTATGAGGCACTCACGAGTGCCACCGTGTCCGGTCTGGTGGGCGGGCGGATATATCATCACCACCCCCCCAAGGAACCTGCCCTGCCCCTCATCACTTACCGCCAGGTGGCAGGCACCGTGGACACGGCAGACGGGGCGCCCGCCTTCGCCAGATCGCGTATCGAGGTGAAGATATGGGGCCAGGGCGGCCTGGAAGATATTGCCATGGCCGTACTCAGTGCAGTCGCCAACCTCCCCTGCCGCATGGTATCCGACGTGGATCTCTATGATTACGACCTGTTGTGCCGAGTCAAAGCGATGGATTTCGAGGTGTTCTCCCCGCTGTAGGGTCAAATCAAAGCAATCCATGCCGGCCTGTTCTTCACGGGTCGGCTACTCTAAGG
>OGCI01001520.1_pt1 | contig 18967 bp, 15 predicted proteins | sample 1570021 | NCBI WGS metagenome assembly OGCI01 (sample SAMN06264664, study PRJEB24512) | hot springs metagenome | isolation source: Hot spring water | place: South Africa: Tshipise | collected 2015-06-21 | reverse complement strand
GTAAGAGTGTTGCAGGCGAGCTACGAGACGGGTGTTGGGCGAGGGTGATGTGGACAGATTCACGCGCACCCGGCTCAGTTCATCCTGCGGGTCTTTCTGATTGACCGCGCAGAAATCGGTGCATTCGCGGTTTTCAAGGCGCAGCCGCCACTCGGCCTTAATCTCGATCGCTCGGGAGGCAGGAGGCGTTTGCCCTGCGCTCGCTTCTGACCATCCACTCAATGCCGCAGCAACAATGAACGCTGCAGACGCAGCAAAAAACAGACGCATCTTACAGTTCCTCCACTTCATGGATTGGCTGCACGACTCTCTGCGATACCACCAGACCATGTTTCGTCGTGCGTACATCTACTCCGTGCTGATACGGAATTATTGGCTTTTAACAGGTGTTGCTTTAGAGAAAATTGTCAGGAGAAATGTGATTGCATGATGTCGTCGCATAAAGTCGGTTTACGCCAAGACTCCGGCCAGCGGTCACACGAAGCGTAAACGAACGGGGCAGGATTCCCGTCTGAAAATGGGAAAACAGAATGAGCAGGCTGGAAAACCAAAGGAGGTAGCAGGACATGTCGCAGAAGATGGACAGGCGCACCTTTTTGAAGGGAGCTGCGATAGGGGGATTCTCCTTCCTGTTCCTGCGCGACAGCAGGATGGCGTTCGGCTTTCCGCAGAACGAAAAGCTGAACATTGCGATGATCGGCGCAGGGGGCAGAGGGCGTGGGAACCTGGACGGCGTACTGAGCGAAAACATTGTGGCACTGTGTGACGTGGACGAACGACTTGCCCATAGCGCGCGTCAGGCGGTGCCGAACGCGAAGTTTTTCTTCGACTTCCGCAAGATGCTGGAGCAGATGCGCAGGGAGATCGACGCGGTGGTGGTCAGCACACCCGATCACACCCACGCGGTGGCGGCTGCCATGGCGATACGCATGGGCAAGCACGTGTACTGCGAGAAGCCGTTGACGCGCACCGTCTGGGAGGCACGCCAGCTGCGCGACCTCGCACGGCGCTACAAGGTCGCCACGCAGATGGGCAATCAGGGAACCGCCTCCAATGAGCTCCGCCAGGGTGTGGAGGTGCTTCAGTCGGGTGTGCTGGGTAAGGTCACGGAAATCCACGTCTGGAGCAACCGTCCTGTCTGGCCGCAAGGCATCGACCGACCCAAGGAGGAGGGTATCATCCCGGACGGTCTGGATTGGGAGCTGTGGCTGGGTCCCGCTCCGAAGCGACCATATCATGAGACATATCATCCGTTCGCGTGGCGTGGCTGGCTTGACTTCGGTACCGGCGCCATCGGCGACATGGCGTGCCACACCATGAACATGGCGTTCTGGGCACTGAACCTGCGAGACCCGGTATCCATCGAAGCAGAGACGTCTGGCGTGAACGGTGAGACCTTCCCGAAGTGGTCTATCGTGCGCTACGAGTTTCCGCAGCGCGGGGATCTGGCGCCCTGCAAGCTGACCTGGTACGACGGTGGAAAGACTCCGCCCGCCGAGCTGCTGATGGGTGAGCAGATGGCGAGCAGTGGCTTGCTGATCATCGGTACGGAGGGGCGGCTCTACAGCCCGGGCGACTATGGTACACCGTTCGTGCTGCTCCCCCGCGAGAAGTTTGCCGGATGGCAGCCGCCGGCGCCGTCTATCCCGCGCTCGCCAGGTCACCATCAGGAATGGATTAACGCCTGCAAGGGCGGACCACCGGCGATGTCCAGCTTCGACTACGCCGCGGCGCTCACCGAGACCGCCCTGCTCGGCAACCTGGCGGTCATCAGCGGGGAGCTAATCAACTGGGATGCGCGTCGAATGCGAGCGGTGAACAGCCCGAAGGCAGACAAGCTGGTGCGACCGGTGTATCGCAGGGGCTGGACGCTTTAGCATACGGTGGCGACGTTGTCAGCGTGGGCAGAGGGCACTCCTCTGCCCAGCCGGTCATTCTGTGCAGAAGAGTGTGGCGCGAAGCCCCAGATTTCCCTTGACAGACCGCCAGGTTGCACTGTATAATAACAACGCGAATGGCGGGGCGCCATCGTCTAGAGGTTAGGACGACGGGTTTTCAGCCCGTAAACCGGGGTTCGATTCCCCGTGGCGCTACCATTTTTCCGGTGCCGAGGTGGCGGAATTGGTAGACGCGCACGTTTGAGGGGCGTGTGCCGTAAGGCGTACGGGTTCAAGTCCCGTCCTCGGCACCAATGTCAGGTGGGCGATTAGCTCAGTGGCAGAGCGCCTCGTTCACACCGAGGAGGTCAGTGGTTCAAGTCCACTATCGCCCACCATTGTCGCATCTGGTGGGTCTATTCTGCTCCTCCTTCCTCCAATCATAGTTCTGGCACCGGGGCATAGGCTGTGTTCCTGTCGTGCAGGAAACCACTTCGTTCGAACGGAATCCGTTTCTGCGCAAGGGTGTGCTGAACCGGTTAGTATCGCCATCATGAGGTACTCGGGGCTATGAAACTCTTCGAAACGCAATACGGTTATTTCGTTCCCGCGGACAATGAGTTCGTGATTATTCGTGCCGACACGCCGATGCCCTGGGTGAACGTCATCTCCAACGGTGACTATGGCGTGGTGGTTTCCCAAACGGGCGGCGGGTACAGCTGGCGCACCCATGCCAGCATGAATCGCCTGACGCGATGGGAGCAGGACCTCGTGCGCGACCGCTGGGGCAAGTACCTTTACCTGCGTGACGCCGATACGGGCGACTTCTGGAGCGCAACGTGGCATCCGTGTGCGGGCAAACTGGCACACTATCGCGTACGGCACGGCTGGGGATACACGGTGTTTGAAGGGGAGCGCAATGCCATCGCCAGCGAGCTGACGGTCTTCGTGCCGCCTGCCGACCCGTGCGAGGTGTGGTTACTGCGTCTGCACAACATCGGCACCGCACCGCGCCGCCTGCAGGTTTTCTCCTATCTGGAATGGCTTCTGGGCACGGCGCCCGATTGGCACCGCGAGTTCCGCCGGCTTTTCATCGAGACGCGCTACGACCGCGATAGCGGCGCACTGTTCGCGACCAGCGTCATGTGGGACATCCCCGGCAGGGGCAATACTCACTGGAATACCGACTGGGACTATGTGGCGTTCCACAGCACATCCCTGATACCGGCAGGCTTCGATGGCGACAAGAGGGCGTTTTTGGGACAGTATGGCGACCTTGATGCACCACTGGCTGTCAGCGAAGGGAGGTCGTTCGGCACGCAGGGACGGTGGGGCGACGGCATCGGCAGCCTGCAGGTAGCGTTAGAGATACCGGCGGGGGAGAGGGTGGAAATCGCCTTTGTGCTGGGAGCCGCCGACGAGCAAGAACATGCCCGGTCGCTGGTGGAAAAATACCGCCATCTGCCCACCGTGCACGAGTCGCTTGCGGACGTACGACGGTTCTGGAGGGAAATGCTCAGTGGTCTGGCGGTGCAGACGCCGGACGACGCCGTGAACCTGATGGCGAACGGCTGGCTGGCATACCAGGCGATCTCCTGTCGACTGTGGGGACGGACCGCATACTACCAGACGGGTGGGGCGTACGGCTATCGCGACCAGCTGCAGGATAGTCTCGTATGGCTGCTGCTTGGTCAACCCAAACGCACGCTGGAGCAGATCCGCCTGCACGCCGCGCATCAGTATCAGGATGGCACCGTTCTGCATTGGTGGCATCCCATCGCGGAGGAGGGACTGCCTTCACATTACAGCGATGACCTGCTCTGGCTGCCGTTTGTGGTGCTGTATTACCTGCACGAGACTGGTGACACGAACTGTCTTCGCGAGGAGATACATTTCTTTGACGGCGGTTCCGCCACATTGCTGGAGCACTGTCTGCGGGCGTTTGAAAAGGCGCTCAGCCGGCGCAGCGAGCGGGGACTACCCCTCATCCTGCAGGCGGACTGGAACGACGGTATGAACGCGGTGGGTGTTGGAGGCAGGGGAGAGAGCGTCTGGATGGCACACTTCCTGCGCTATCTGCTGACCCACTGGGCGGATCTGCCTGTGCTGGACGAGCGGGGTCGACAACGCTTCCAGCACGAAGCGCAGGCGTTGCGCGATGCCGTGAACCGGCATAGCTGGGATGGCAAATGGTACTGGCGGGCAACTACCGACTCGGGCAGGGTGATCGGGTCCTCGCAGAGTGAGCAGGCACGCATCTTCCTGAACGCGCAGACCTGGGCAGTTCTCAGCGGCACAGCACCGCCCGAGCGTGCAGAACAGGCGATGCAGTTCGCCCGACAACTTCTGTACACCGACTACGGCGCGCTCCTGCTGGCGCCAGCCTTTCGTCAGCCTGACTCGGAAATCGGCTATCTGTCACGGTATGCGCCGGGCACACGGGAAAACGGCGGTGTTTATTCGCACGCGGCGTGCTGGGCGGTGCTTGCCGAACGCAGACTGCATGGTGTGGACCCGGCATACCGATTGTGGCGCAGCTTCTGTCCGCCGGTACGGGGCATGCATCCGGAACGCTACGCTGCCGAGCCGTATGTGATGCCCGGCAATGTGGATGGACCCGAGTCGCCGAACGAGGGACGCGGCGGCTGGACGTGGTACACGGGGTCGGCTGCCTGGTATCTGCGGGCGCTGGTGGAAGGTGTGCTGGGCATCGAAGCCACTCTGGACGGACTGCGCGTAGACGCCCGTTTGCCGGAGGGTTGGGAGCAGTTCCGTGTGCAGAGGCGTTTTCGTGGAGCCCTGTACCATATCACCGTGCGATGTGCCCAGCCGGGCGAGGAACCCGGTTGCCTTGTGGACGGGGCGTCGTGGCAAAACGATACCCTGCCGGTGTTCGAGGCGCACTCAGAGCATCGAGTGGAGATAGTCGTTTAACAGGCGCGGCAATCGGCATCCCCCCTGTGGAGGGCGAGGACCCCCGCCTAGCCGATACACCCATGCAGGCTCACCGGCAGGTTCGCCCTCCTCACTCCATGTGTCATTGCGAGGAGCAGAGCGACGAAGCAATCCCCTTCAACTACCGTGAGGCGCAGGAGATTGCTTCGCCTGCCTGAAGGCAGGCTCGCAATGACACTCACTCGGCTCACCGGCAGGTTCGCCCTGCACACTCTACGTGTCAGTGCGAGGAGCGTAGCGACGAAGCAATCTCCTTCAACGACCGTAAAGCGCAGGAGATTGCTTCGCCTGCCTGAAGGCAGGCTCGCGATGACACTCACCTGGCTCACCGGGAGGTTCGCCCTGCACACTCTACGTGTCATTGCGAGGAGCAGAGCGACGAAGCAATCCCCTTCAACTACCGTGAGGCGCAGGAGATTGCTTCGCCTGCCTGAAGGCAGGCTCGCAATGACACTCACTCGGCTCACCGGCAGGTTCGCCCTGCACACTCTACGTGTCAGTGCGAGGAGCGTAGCGACGAAGCAATCTCCTTCAACGACCGTAAAGCGCAGGAGATTGCTTCGCCTGCCTGAAGGCAGGCTCGCGATGACACTCACCTGGCTCACCGGGAGGTTCGCCCTGCACACTCTACGTGTCATTGCGAGGAGCGTAGCGACGAAGCAATCCCATTCGCATCCCGCAAACCGCAACTGATAGCCGACGGTGTTAGGTACAGGCTCCACGTCTTGGTCTGGGAAGCCAACCCCTGCACCTGCCCTGCGAGGGAAGAGTGGTCAGACCCTCTCCCCGTGTCGGGGAGGGGTCGGCAGGGGGGTTGTCAGCGTTTCTGCGGTCAGGTCTGGCGCCTGCAAGGATTTTTGAAACACCCTCACAAACTCCTTGACTTCTGTGCATGGTTGTGCTACAGTACTTCTGCGGTGCTGAATCGGTTAATGGGGTGTTTTTGGTGGCTGATCGGGCATGACGCCTGCATACCGCAGGCTCGGCGAATAGGAAAGGAGGAGAAACAAGAATGAAAAGGCTCGCGCTCGTCGTAGGGCTGTGCCTGTCGCTGTCCGTTTGGGCATGGGCGCAAGTGAGCGATGTCGTCATCCTGAACCGGGTGTTCAATGACGATTCCGACTCCATCACGAACCACGTAAAAGCCCTGCCCATGGTCATCCTGTCCGACACCAAACTGGACGGGGATGGCGTGGCTCCCGAGTTCGCCAATCGGCATATCTGGTTCGTCTCTGCCGATGGCGTCACCCCGCTGGAGGTCCCGCTGGATGTGGAGTGGACGCTGGAGTTTGACCTGACTCTGACCGGCACCCCCATCACGCCGCGGAAGGAGGCAGGTGTGTTCCTCCGAATCGGGATGCCATGGGGTTCATCGGAAGGGCAGTTCATCGTGAACACCGATGCAAACGAGGTGGTGGCGTTCGGCTACCCGTTCCCGTTCTACCGCTTCACGCTCTCGTACAACTCGGGCGAAACCATCCGCATGGGAGTGCGCTTCTTCAAGGACACCGATGGGAGGTACAAGGTAATCTACCGAGCCGGCGACCGGGAAAGTCCAGCAATAGCACTGTCAGACCAGAGCATTATCGTGCAAAGAAACTGGATTACGCCGGGTGGCTACCTGCAGGCGCAGATCAAAGCGGGCGACCCGAATAACGGTGGAGTGGCGGTGTTCAATAACATCAGGTGGAACGGTGTGCTGTTGCAACGCAAGTACTCCATCCGCGGCAACATTGAGCTGCGAGGGTATGGCGGCGACGTGACGCAGGTGCCCGTCGGAGTGGAGCTTCGGCAAGGTGGTGTGCCGGTAAGCACCCAGACCATCACCACCGATTCCGCAGGCAACTATGCAATACCCAATGTGGTTCCCGGCACCTACGATGTCGCCTTCAAAGCCAGCCACTGGCTGCGGGTGGTCGTGCCGAACGTGGTGGTGGCGGATAGGGATGTCACCGGGGTGGACGTCTCGCTCACGAATGGCGACGTCGACGGCGATAACGAAGTGACGCTGTTTGACTTCGGTGCACTGGTAGCGGCGTTCGGCTCGGCACCGGGCGACGCGAACTGGAACCCCGATGCAGACCTGGACGGCGATGAGGAGGTCACACTTTTTGACTTCGGAATCCTCGTCGAGAGCTTCGGTGCCATTGGGGAGGATTAGCGCATCCGGTAAAGCAGCGGAGAAGCGGGCAGGCGACGCCTGCCCGCTTCTTTAACACCTCAATCTAGCGCTTCCGCCGTCGTAATGCCAGCGCCGCAACACCCAATCCCAGAACGGCTATGCTGGCTGGCTCGGGCACGGCGACGATGTTGTTGAACAACGCAGCGCCCGCGTTGCCGGGATTCCAGGCATCGATCTGCACCTGCAAATATCCACCCGGCGTAATCCAGCCGGTAAACAGCCCCTGCGAATCCAGTGCCAGTGCTGGGCTGGAGGTGCCGTTGGCGCAGTAGATCACCTTGTACAGTGCATCAGCTGGGTCCTTGAAGAACTGCATCCCCATCTTGATGGTAGCACCGGCGTTGTACGACAGTCCGTGGTTGGCGTTGAAGCTGTAGAAGGGGAAGGGCCAGCCGAACGCAACCACTTCATGCGCATCGGTATTCACAATAAAATACCCTTCGGAATAGCCCCACGGCATTCCGATGCGCACCAGAAAGCCCGCCTCCTTGCGTGGTGCAACAGGTGTGGCGATGAGGGTCAGATCGAACTCCACCAGCCACGGGCTGGTGAGCGGGATCTGCAGTTCGCTGACGCCGTCTGCCGAGACGAACCAGGCATGGCGGTTCGCGAAATCGGGTGCAGCACCATCGCCATCCACCTTGTTGTCGGTGAGCAGAACGGTAGGCCAGGCGTTGATGTGGCTGGAGATCGAGTCGGGGTCGTCGTTGAACAGACGGTCGATAATCACCGCGGTGTTCATCTGAGCGTTCGCCCAGGCTGCCAGCCCCAGGCTCAACACAGCCACCAGCAGGAACCTCTTCATGCGACTTCCTCCTTTCCCCAATGAATTGGGTTGAGTGGACACACGGCTACGCATCGGAGGCTAGGCAACATCCGACACGTTAACCGGTAAAACAAAGACTACCCAGGTTACCCTTTCCGAGTAGCTCCACTTTAGCACAACCGCGCCAAAGAGTCAAGCATATTTCGCGGTTTTCTCCAGGATTTTTTGCGCGGGCAGGGCAAAATCTCTTGACAAGTTGCGGTGTATGCGCTATACTAAAGATGCATTAACCGATTAACGGGTATCAACATGCGCAGAGACAGGGTCACCATAGCCGATGTGGCGCGAAAAGCAGGCGTGTCCAAAGTCACCGTCTCCTACGTGATCAACGGACGCGAGGGTAAAGTGCGCATCAGCAACGAGACGCGCCAGCGTATCTGGGACGCCATCCGAGAGCTGGGCTACCGTCCGAACGCCGTCGCTCGTGCGCTCTCCCGCCAGCGAACCTATATCATCGGCGTGGTGATGCAGTACGCCGCCATCTTTGGGGGGTGGTCGGGCTTTATACTCGAACTCCTGCATGGCGCGTCGCATGAGGCGATCGAACAACAGTACGACCTGCTGATGTACACGGGCGCCCACGGCGACGACGCCGAGCACGAGGCGAACGCCGTGATGGACGGACGCATCGACGGCGCACTGCTCCTGCGCGATATCGACGACCCTCTGTCCGACATCCTCGCCGATAGCGGTTTCCCGCACGTGCTAATCTTCACCCGCGCTCGCCGTCCCGACGTCTATTACGTGGACTGCGACAACGTCAAGGGCGGTTACCTTGCCGCCCAGCACCTGCTGAACCTCGGACACCGCGCGATTGTCCACCTTCGAGGCAGCTCGCGGTCGGCGCCGGCGCTCGACCGGTGGCATGGCTACGTGCGGGCGATGCGCGAGGCAGGCATTGAGCCTGACGAACAGTGGGTCATCGAAACGCCAGGACCGCTGTCGGATTTCTCGCCGCTGGCGCAGCTGATGAGTTCTGCCGATAGACCGACCGCCATCTTCGCCTGGAGCGACGAGGTGGCGATTCGTGCGATGCAGCTACTGCGCGAGCTGGGTCTGCGCGTTCCGGAGGACGTGGCGGTGGTGGGCTATGACTCCACGGAAATCTGCAACCACACCGACCCGCCGCTGACCAGCGTTCGCCAGCCGGTTTACGAGATGGCACGGGAGGGGGTACGGACGCTGGCGCGTCTTATCAACGGTGAGCGTCCGCGCCGCATCGCCCGTGTGTTCGAACCAGCTCTGGACATCCGGCGATCATGTGGTTCATCCTGAAGCGCGAGAAAACGCTCAGCGTGGCGCGGTCGTCGGAACCTGCTGAATCGGTTAATGTGTAAAGCGAGGTGAGAGGGGATGAATATGAAGAAAGAGGTCAGCCCGCCCGTGGCGATAGCCATGATTGTGGCGGTGGTGGCTCTGCTGATTGTGGTGTTTATCGCCACCAGCGGTGGGTTCAGCCGTGGTACGCGCACCGCCAAAGAGGCTGGAGCCGGACCACCCATGTATCCGGGGGTTATCCCGGGTACGACCAATACGCCCACCGCTCCGATCGCTCCGGAGGCACAGGGGCGCTAGCAGACGCCATGGCAACTCTACACACAACATAAAAAAGGAGGCGAATCCACATGCTACGCAATCGGGCGTTTACGCTCATCGAACTGCTCGTCGTCATCGCGATTATCGCGATTCTGGCGGCGATCCTGTTCCCCGTGTTCTCGCAGGCGCGCGAGAGCGCTCGTGTTACGTCTTGCCTGTCCAACATGAAGCAGATCGGTCTCGCTATCCGCATGTACACGCAAGACTACGACGAGGTTCTGCCCATGCGCCGAACCTGTCCGGGCAGCTGGTGCGCTCAGGGATGCGACGCCAACTGGAAGCACATGCTGTTCCCCTATATCAAGAACTGGGACCTGCTGAAGTGCCCCAGCAACCCGCTGAACCGCACACTGGACGATACCTCCGGCGACATCGACGGTGACGGTACACCGGAGTGTCCGGTTTATCCGCCCAACGTGGTGAAGACCTATCGCAGCTACTTCCTGTACCACGCCTTCTTCAAGTCGGGCTCGTCGGTTGGCTCGGGCGACTGGTGGGCAGGCTTCAACTACGCCGAGAACAACTTCCCGTATCCTGCCAATACGCTCATCGTGGGCGAGCACAAGGATGTTTGGCCCGACTACGGTCCCTGGATGGCGTTTGTGCCCAACTGGGGTGCGGCAGGTGCTAACTTCGGTGCCCGCCACCGCGGCAGCGACCGTGCCGTGAACCTTACCTATCTGGACGGACACGCCAAGTGGACCTCATGGGATGCCGTCTGCACGCACGACAACCCCGATGGCACCAACAAGTGGGGCTACGCCAAGGATGCTAACGGCAGGGTGATCATCGGCGGGATGGACCTGACGTGGCTGGACACCATGTGCAGCACGTATCGTGACGCCGTGCGAAACGGCTTAGTGCGTTAGGCACCCTCCTGGGCGGGTGGGGTCTTCTCGCCCGCCCTGTTTCGCATTTCTCGTCATGGAGGTTGAGGTTTAAAGTTGAATACCCAGCAGCTGATGGACGAAACAGCCAAACGCGCCTGGCAGTTCTTCTGGCGGGAATCCCACCCAGAAACGGGACTCACCAAAGACCGCGCCGACAACTTTGCGCCTGACGACTATACCGTGTCCAGCATCGCCAGCACGGGCTACGCACTGGCGGCGAACGTGGTGGCGGTTCAGCGCGGCTGGGTGAAGCGCGCCGACGCCGAAAGACGTGTTGTACGCACCCTGCGCTTCGTGCTGGACGAGATGTTCCACTTTCATGGCTGGCTGTATCACTTTGTGGACTGGCGTGACGGCAAGCGGGTGTGGAACTGCGAGGTGTCCACCATCGATACCGCGTTGTTACTCGTGGGGGCTTTGCTGTCGGCACAGTTTTTTGGCGGCGAGACCGCACGGCTGGCAGACCGCCTGTATCGGCGGGTTGACTTCGAGGTGATGCGTACCGATGGCGGCGCAAAACCGGAGGAGTTGACGCTGTCGCACGGCTGGAAACCGGAGGAAGGCTTCCTCGGGGGACGCTGGCATTCCTACTGCGAGCACATTATTCTCTATATCCTTGCCCTCGGTGCGCCACACCAGCGCACGCCGGAACGTCTGTGGGATGCGTGGGGGCGCCCGGTGGTGGACTATCATGGGAAGTATGAGCATCTGGCGGGCGGAGCGCTGTTTATGCATCAGATGTCGCATCACTACATCGACTTGCGCGGACGCAGAGACCGCCTCGGCTGGGACTACTGGGTGAGCTCGGTGCACGCCACCCTCGCCAGCAGGCAGTTCTGCATCGATAACAAGACGAACTTGAAGACTTTCGACGACGACATCTGGGGGCTCACTGCCTCCGACGGACCGGATGGCTATCGGGCCTATGCTGCAATCTGGGGGGATCAGCCGGACGGCACAGTCGCGCCCACCGCGCCTATCGGCTCTATCATCTTTACGCCCAAAGAGGCGACACGCGCCATGCAGGCGATGTATGAACGCTACCGCGCGCGCATCTGGGGGCGCTACGGGTTCAGCAACGCCTTCAATGTCGACCGCGACTGGTGGGACAGGGATGTCATCGGCATCGATCTGGGAATGGCTCTACTGGCGCTCGAGAATCACCGCACCGGCGGAATATGGAAGCTGTTCATACGCCGACCGGAGATACAGCGCGGGATGCAACGTGCAGGACTGCGAATTACCCGAGAGCCGCAGCCTCGTCCACTGCACAAGCCTGCCTGAGCGCTCACGTCCGCTGTGCGTTCGCGACCAGCGCACGCGGAGGCAGAAAGACCACGTCCTCCGTCACGGTCTGCAGGGTTTCTACGGGGACGTGATCCTGCCCTTTCAGCAGCTCCCCGATAATTGCTTCCACCGAGCTTTCGGGCGTGGAGGCGCCGCTGGTGATGCCCACCACGCGGTAATCGGTGCGCCACTCCTGCTGAACCTGTTCCGATTCGAGCAGCAGATAGGCGGGCACACCGGCTTCCCGTGCCACTTCCGCCAGACGGTTCGAGTTGCTGCTGGCGCGACTGCCCACCACCAGTATCAGGTCGGAGACCTGCGCCAGTCTCTTCACGGCGTTCTGGCGGTTGGTGGTGGCGTAACAGATGTCCTCTTTGGGCGGAGTGCGCAGGTTCGGGAAGCGTCGCCTGAGCACCGCCAGAATTTGCGCCACCTCGTCGACGCTCAGCGTGGTTTGGGTGGCAACAGCGACGGGGTTCCCTTCGGGCACCTGCACCTGCTCGGCGTCCTGCACGGTCTGCACCAGCGTCACCTGTTCCGGGGCATGTCCCATCGTGCCCTGCGCTTCCACATGACCAGCGTGCCCAATGTACAGGATGTGGTAACCCTTCTCTGCGAAGCGCTCAACCTCACGGTGAACCTTCGAGACCAGTGGACAGGTGGCGTCGATGACTCGCAGGTTGCGCTCTTTTGCCTCCTGTCGAACCGCTGGCGACACCCCGTGCGCACTGAACACCACCGTTGACCCCGGCGGTATCTCGGATATCTCCTCGGTGAAAATCACACCGCGCTGTTCAAATGAACGCACCACGTGCTCGTTGTGCACGATGGCGTGGCGCATGTACACCGGCGGTCCATACGCCTTCAACGCAAGGTCCAGAACCTCAATGGCATACGAAACCCCCGCGCAGAAGCCGCGAGGCGCTGCCAGAATGACTCGCTCCAGCATTTTGGGATTTAACCTCCGCAGGCATTGTACCCGACATCGGGCAGGTGCACCAACCGCGCGGGCGCCGAGATCAGATGACTCATGGAGCCAACCTTTCAATCTGCCAGCCCCCCTCAGGCTGACGCACGTAACGCAGGCGGTCGTGCAGGCGATTTCGTCGTCCCTGCCAGAACTCGAAACTGTGCGGCACCACCCGGTAGCCCCACCAGTAGCGAGGGCGCGGCACATCGCGACCAGCATACTGCTGTTCCACCTCGCTCATCCGATGTTCCAGCCACTGGCGGTTCGGCACCACCCGGCTTTGCGCGGACACCCATGCTGCCAGCTGGTGCCCTCGTGGGCGCGAGGCAAAGTAGGCATCTGCCTCCTCGTCGCTGAGCACCTCGACGTGCCCCCGCACGCGAACCTGTCTCTGCAGTTCACCCCACCAGAACACCAGCGCCGCGCTGTTGCAGTGCGCCAGCTGAATGCCCTTGGCGCTTTCACTGCTGGTGTAAAAGACCAGTCCCCGTTCGTCCAGTCCGCGCAGCAACACATATCGGGCGTCGGGCTGTCCGTCTTCATCCACCGTCGCCAAACACATGGCGTTCGGCTCCGCCACCTGAGCATGCACCGCCTCCTTCAGCCAGCGCTCCAGCTGCCGGAAGGGGTCATCCTCCACCTGCTCTTCGGTTAGCTCGCCGAGCTCGTACGACTGGCGGCGGGTTCGGATGTGTTCTTTCAGGTTCTGCTCCATCTGTTTCCTCCTGAACTTCTCGCACAAACGGTGTCCAGAAACTGCTTCGCCTGCTGACGTATCTGCGCTTTTTCCTGTTCGCTAAACCGGTCGAGCAGCTGATACGGCATCGACATGCGCGCATTGGGGCGGAGTATCCGTTCGTTACGCATCAGGAAGTCCCAGTAGAGGAAGTTGAACGGGCACGCCCGCTCGCCCACGCGACGCTTGACATCGTACACACAGTGCCTGCAGTAGTCCGACATGCGGTTGATGTATGCGCCGGATCCTGCATACGGCTTGGATGCCATCAAGCCGCCGTCGGCGTGCAAAGCCATGCCGTGCGTATTCGGCAGTTCTACCCACTCGTAGGCGTCCGCGTAGACCAGCAGGTACCACTCCTCCACTTCTTTGGGCTCGATGCCCGCCAGCAGGGCGAAGTTGCCGGTGACCATCAGCCGCTGGATGTGATGCGCATAGGCGTTGCGCCACGTTGCCGACACCACCTCGCGCACACAGCGCATATCGGTGTCCCCCGTCCAGTAAAAGTCGGGCAGGGGACGGTGTGCGTCGAAGGTGTTGGACTGGGCATACTCCGGCATCTTCAGCCAGTAGATGCCGCGCACGTATTCGCGCCAGCCCAGAATCTGCCTCGCGAAGCCCTCCACGCAGTGCAGAGGAGCATGACCCTGCCGGTAAGCCGTGATTGCCTGTTCGCACACCTCCAGCGGCAGCAGAAGACCGATGTTGATGTACGGCGACAGCGCAGAGTGGAACAGGAAATCCTGTCCGCTCTTCATGGCGTCCTGATAGTCGCCGAACCGGGGCAGGGCGTGTTGCACAAAGTGGTCAAGCGCCTGCAATGCCTGTTCGCGCGTCACTGCCCAACCAAATGAGTCGATGTCGCCGAAGTGATGCGCAAACCGATGGCGCACCATCTGCATCACCTCTTGCGTGGTCTCGTCCGGAGGGAAGCGCGGTGGCATAGGCGCAACGACCCCGGCGGGTAGTGGCTTGCGGTTCTCCACGTCGAAATTCCAGCGGCCGCCCTCCGGCTCGTCGCCGTTCATCAGCCAGCCGGTTTTGCGGCGCATATACCGGTAGAAGAACTCCAGACGCAGAGTGTCCTTGTGGCCTGACCAGCGGGCGAACTCCGCTCGCGAACAGAGGAAGCGGTCGTCGTGGCGAATCTCCACCGGGATGCCCAGCTCTGCCTGCCAAGCTTGCATCATCTGCCATACGCGCCACTCGCCCGGTTCGGTGACCACCACTCGCTGGGGGCGGTGCCTCTGCACGGCGCGCCGCAACTCACCGGTAAACGAGCCTGTGTTGTCGGGATCATCCAGCGGGACGTAATCTACGGTGATACCTTGCTCGCGCAGACTGTGTGCGAAGTGTCGCATCGCCGAAAAGACAAACACCAGCTTCTGCTTGTGGTGCCGGACGTAGGTGGCTTCTTCCATCACCTCCATCATCAGCACCACGTCCTCGTGCAAGGAGATGTCCCGCAGGGCGCTCACGGAACGGCTCAGCTGGTCACCCAGTATCACCCGAAGTGTGCTGCACGCGCCCATACCCTCAAGCCTTCACCCGCAGTGTGGAGCGACCGCCATCCACCCCGATAACCTGTCCCGTAATCCAGTCCGACTCGGGCGATAGCAGGAACGCCGCCAGCGCAGCAATGTCTTCGGGTGTGCCCAGTCGCTGAAGGGGATGCATGGCGGCAATAGCGGTTGCCATCTGTTCGTTGGAAATCAAACCCTGCGCCAGCGGTGTGCGGGTCAAAGATGGAGCAATCGCGTTCACGCGGATTTTGGGTGCCAGCTCGGCTGCCAGCGCCAGCGTCAGCCCCTCCACCGCGCCTTTCGCCATGCTGATGGAAGCGTGCAGAGCGAAACCCTGCCGAACTGCCACGGTGGAAAACAGTACCACCGACGCGGTGTGCTCGCTCTGTCGGAGGGCAGGTAGAGCTGCCTGCACCGCCAGTGCGGCACCCAGCGCGTTCACGGCGAAGTCTCTGGTGAAGTCTTCCACGCTCAAGCGGTGGATCGGTCGCAGGTTGATGGTGCCCACGGCATACAGCAGTCCATCCAGAGGTGTGCCTGCCTCCTCGACGGCTCTTTGAAAAAGCGCGGGGTCGTTGACGTCGCCCTGCGTGAAGGTCGCGTTCCACTCTCGCGCTGCCTCCTGAAGGCCATCCGCGTTGCGTGCTACTATGTGCAGGCGGTAGCCCCGTTCGTACAGGAGACGCGCCGTCGCCGAGCCGATGCCTCCGGTACCGCCATAGATGAGTATCTTGCCAGCCATCGATGCCTCCTGAATGAGCATAGGTGACCACGCGCCGCGGAACTTTGCGGCACGCTCATTGCTTTCATACGCATAACGCAGGTATAATCAATCCACACGCGTGACTAGCTCATTCAAACAGCCACAGCCGTGGGTTTCACGCCGAAACCGCATTGCGCAGGATAACCGTATACTTAATGTGGCTAACTTCGATGACAGAGGAGCAACAATGGCTGTCGTGACGACGCATCGCAAGTCGGTTATCGCCGCGGATAACCATTTACTGCACCGGCTGCATTCGCTGAGTGGCATCGTTCCGATAGGCATCTTCCTGGTTCAACACCTGACGCTCAACTCCTTCGCGCTTGCCAGTCCCGCGCACTTCAATGCCGTCATCGACTTCTTCAACAAGTCCATGCCCGACCACATCTTGTTTGTGCTGGAATGGGGTCTCATCTTTATTCCGCTGATGTTCCACGCCATCTACGGTCTGGTCATCACGGCGCATGGACAGGTCAACGTGGGGCGATACGGATACTGGCGCAACTGGATGTATCTGTGGCAGCGCATCACCGGCGTCATTCTGGTGGTGTTCATCACCGCGCACGTCTGGAGTACCACCATCAGCCATCGGTTATTCGGCACCGGCATCTACTACGAGGACATGGCAAAGTACTTCGCCAGTCCGTGGGTGGTGGCTTTCTATCTGCTTGGCATCACGTCCGCTACCTATCACCTGTCTAACGGCATCTGGAACTTCTGCATCCGCTGGGGCATTACGGTGAGCGAGCGGGCGCAGCGAGCGTGTGCCAGAGTGTGCGTGGTGATCTTCGTGGCAGTCACAGCGCTGGGTTGGGCAGCGCTGTTCGCATTCCGCTAAAGTCAAGAGAGGTGTAAGGCGATGGCAAAGGGACGCGCTATCGTGGTAGGGGGTGGGCTTGCCGGGCTGATGACCGTGGTCAAAATCGCCGAGCAGGGGGTGCCGGTAGATCTCTTCTCGCTGGTACCGGTCAAACGCAGTCACTCGGTGTGCGCTCAGGGTGGCATCAACGGCGCCGTGAATACCAAAGGCGAGGGCGATAGCCCCGAAGAGCACTTCGACGATACCGTATACGGGGGCGACTTTCTGGCGCACCAGCCGCCTGTCAAGAGTATGTGCTACCGCGCGCCGGGAATCATCTATCTGTTGGACCGGATGGGCGTGCCTTTCAACCGCACGCCGGAGGGCTTTCTGGACTTTCGCCGATTCGGAGGCACCAAGCACCACCGCACTGCCTTCGCCGGCTCCACCACCGGTCAGCAGTTGCTCTATGCCCTGGACGAGCAGGTACGCCGCTTTGAGGTGGACGGGCTGGTTCATAAATACGAAGGCTGGGATTTCCTCGGCATCGTGAAGGATGAGGACGGCAGATGCCGCGGAATTGTGGCGCAGAACCTGCACTCGATGGAGATCCGCGCCTTGCGAGCCGATGCGGTGGTGATGGCAACGGGTGGACCGGGCTATCTCTTCGGAAAGTCCACCAACTCCATCATCAACACCGGTTCGGCAGCCAGCATCTGCTACCAGCAGGGCGTCAACTACGCAAACGGCGAGTTCATTCAGGTGCATCCCACTGCCATTCCGGGCGAGGACAAACTGCGCCTGATGTCCGAAGCCATCCGTGGCGAGGGCGGACGTGTGTGGGTGCCCAGAGACCCTTACGATAAGCGCCGCCCGCAGCACATTCCGGAGAGCGACCGCTGGTACTTCCTGGAGGAGAAGTATCCGGCATACGGTAACCTGGTGCCGCGCGACATCGCCACGCGCGAAATCTTCGAGGTGTGCGTCACCGAGAAGCGCGGTATTATGGGGCGGAACGAGGTATACCTGGACATCACCCACCTTCCCCGCGACCTGGTGGAGCGCAAACTGCTGGGCATTCTGGAAATCTACACCAAGTTCGTGGGCGAGGACCCGCGCGAAGTGCCCATGCGCGTTTTCCCGGCGGTGCACTACTCGATGGGCGGGTTGTGGGTGGACTACGAGCGTACCCCCGACGGGTTCCTGAACCCCGAAAGCACTCGTAATCAGAGCACCAACATCCCCGGCTTGTATGCTGCCGGCGAGGTGGAGTATCAGTATCACGGAGCGAACCGACTCGGTGCGAACGCCCTGCTGTCCTGCCTGTTCGGCGGCGAGGTGGCAGGCAACGCCGTCGTACGCTACATCGACGGACTGGCTCGTACGGCGGACGACGTGCCCTCCTCGCTGTACGACGCCGAGCAGCGCCGACATCAGGAGGACTACGAGCGGCTGCTCAAGATGACCGGCGACGAGAACCCCTACCAGCTGCATCACGAACTGGGCGAGTGGATGACCAATAACGTCACCGTCGTGCGCTACAACGACCGGCTCCAGCAGACGGAGGAGAAGATTCTCGATCTCATGGAGCGCTGGAAGCGCATCAACATCAACGACTCCTCGCTGTGGACGAATCAGATTGTGCCGTTCACACGTGCTCTGCGCAACATGCTGATTCTGGCTCAGGTCATCACCCGCGGCGCACTTCTACGCAACGAAAGCCGGGGGGCGCACTTCAAACCGGAGTATCCCGAGCGCAACGATGCAGAGTGGCTGAAGACCACTCTGGCGCGATACACGCCGGAGGGACCCGATATCTCGTACGAGTCGGTGGATACGTCCCTCATCAAACCTCGTATTCGAAAGTATGACGTGGATAAGAAGGCAACACTGGTCGAGACTGCAACCAATACGCAGCTGGTGGGTGCGAAGGACGACAGAGGAGAGTAGCCTATGGACACTATGAAGAGCGTGGTTCTGAAGATCAAGAGGCAGGCAGCCCCCCAGAGTGCACCCTACTGGGAGGAGTTCGAGGTGCCGTACAAGCCTCGAGAGAACGTCATCACCTGCCTCATGCATATACGACGCAATCCACTGAATCGGGAAGGCAAACCCACCACTGCCCCGGCGTGGGAAGCCGCGTGCCTCGAGGAGGTGTGCGGCACCTGCACCATGATTGTCAACGGCAGGGTCCGGCAGTCGTGTTCGGCTCTGGTGGACGAGGTCGGCAAGCGAGTCGGCGATCGCATCGAAATCACTCTCGAGCCGATGACCAAGTTCCCGGTGGTGCGCGACCTGATCGTTGACCGCAGCGAGATGTTCGAGACGCTCAAGCGCATCCGGGCATGGGTGCCCATCGATGGTACGCACGACCTGGGACCCGGTATGCGCTTGCGCGACGACATCCGTGAGCTGCGGTACGAGTTCTCACGCTGCATGACCTGCGGCTGCTGTCTGGAAGCCTGTCCAAACGTAAATGCTCACTCCAATTTTATCGGTCCCGCCGCTCTGGCACAGGTGAAGCTGTTCAATCTGCATCCGGTGGGTGCTTCCCTTGAGGACA
>OGCI01001517.1_pt1 | contig 18992 bp, 14 predicted proteins | sample 1570021 | NCBI WGS metagenome assembly OGCI01 (sample SAMN06264664, study PRJEB24512) | hot springs metagenome | isolation source: Hot spring water | place: South Africa: Tshipise | collected 2015-06-21 | reverse complement strand
GGCGACGCGGTCACCGTGCATGGCGCCGTGGTGGCAGCAGATAACGTTTCCCCGCGCCCCAGGATGACCATCACCAAAGTGATTATCGACGACGGCACCGGCACACTGGAGCTGGTGTGGTTCAACCAGCCTTACCTGAAGGACAAGTTTCTGAAGATGCGCGGGCAGGAGATTGTCGCGTACGGTGTGGTGCAGAACGGTCCCTATCACTACCAGATGCAGACGCCCGAGTGGGAACCGCTGACCGATACCGACCCTCTGGGCGCGCACCGCATTGTGCCGGTGTACCCGCTCACGGAAGGGCTTCCGCATACGCGACTGCGGCGGATCATGTTCAACGCGCTGGAGACCTACGAGCCGGCGCTGATGGACTGTCTTCCACCCGACCTGCGCCGCCGCCTGAGCCTGATGCCCTTTGCCGGGGCGGTACGCAACGCGCACTTTCCCGAAAGCATGGAGCACCTCGAACAGGCACGGCGACGCCTCATCTTCGAGGAGTTCTACCTCCTGCAACTGCACATTGCCCAGCGCAAAATCGCCGAGACCACAGGCGCGCCCGGTATTCGCTTCCACATCGAGAAGGAGGTTCTGTGGCGCAAACTGCATGAGATAGTGCCGTTCGACCTCACCTCTGCCCAGCGACGTGTCATCGAGGAAATCTGGAGAGACATGGCTCGAGACTACCCGATGAACCGCCTGCTGCAGGGCGATGTAGGCTCGGGCAAGACGATCGTGGCAGCCGCAGCGATACTGGCGTGCGTGGAAAACCGATACCAGGCGGCGGTGATGGTGCCCACCGAGATCCTCGCCGAGCAACACTTCATCGTGCTCTCGCGTCTCTTTCGCAAGCTGGGCATCATCGTCGACCTGGCGGTGGGCAGCTTGACCCAGCGCGGCAAAAAATCGGTGCGTGAGCGTATTGCTACGGGCATCACGCAGGTGGCAGTGGGAACCCATGCGCTGATACAGGAAGGGGTCGAGTTCCGAAAGCTGGGTCTGGTGATAGTCGACGAGCAGCATCGCTTCGGGGTGCTTCAGCGGGCAGCCCTGCGCGAGAAGGGGGAGAACCCGGACGTGCTGGTGATGACTGCCACACCCATTCCACGCACCCTCACGATGACCCTCTACGGTGACCTGGACCTGTCCATCATCGACGAGATGCCGCCGGGGCGCCGACCCGTGAAGACACACCGGAAGCGCGCTCACCAGCGGACGCAGGTGTACGAAGCCGTACGCAAGCTGGTTCAGCAGGGACAGCAAGCGTATTTCGTCTGCCCGCTCATCTCCGAGTCCGAGAAGATGCAGGTGCGTGCGGCGGAGGAGCTGGCGAAACACCTGCAGGAGGACGTTTTCCCCGAGTTGCGTGTTGGGCTACTGCATGGACAGATGAAGCCAGTGGAGAAAGAGGAGATCATGGAGCGGTTCAGGGCAGGCGAGATCGATATTCTCGTATCCACCACGGTGATTGAGGTGGGGGTGGACGTGCCCAACGCTTCCGTGATGGTTATCGAGGACGCCGAGCGGTTCGGGCTGGCGCAACTGCATCAGCTGCGCGGGCGCGTGGGGCGTGGGGCGCATCAGTCGTACTGCGTGCTGATCAGCGACTCGAACGGCGAGGACGCCAACCGTCGGCTGGACGTGCTGGTGCGCACCAACGACGGTTTCGTGATTGCAGAGGAGGACCTGCGCCTTCGTGGACCCGGCGAGATATACGGTACACGTCAGAGCGGTGTGCCCTCGCTGAGAGTGGCAGATATCCTGCGCGATGCGGAACTGCTGGAGCTGGCTCGACAGGAGGCGTTCCGCACAGTGCAGTCCGACCCTGAACTGAAACAACCTCAACACCGCCTGCTGGTCGGCGCGATGCAGCGCAACACACCGCGGGCAGTGCTGGCAACGGTGAGCTGAGGTGTCGCGAATTAAGACGGCAATCTATCCGGGGTCGTTCGACCCCGTTACCAGCGGACACTACGATATCATCGTGCGGGCATCTCGCCTGTTCGAGCGGCTGATTGTGGCAGTGGCGCCGAACCCCTCCAAACAGCCCCTGTTCACGGTGGAAGAGCGCATGGCGATATTGCAGGAAGTTTGTGCCTCATTGCCTAACGTGCAGGTAGAGTGCTTCGAGGGACTTCTGGTCGATTTCGCCATGAAGCGAGGGGCGCAGGTGATAGTGAAAGGACTGCGCGCGGTGAGCGATTTCGACCACGAACTGCAGATGGCGTTAACCAACCGGCGCCTGTGCCCGCAGATAGAAACCATTTTCATGATGACCAACTCGGAATACGTTTTCCTGTCCTCCAGCATGGTCAAGGAGATCGCTCGTCTGGGAGGCAGTGTTCAGGGACTTGTACCCAAAGCGGTGGAGCCGTATCTGTACCGCAAACTGGGCAAGTCCTTGCCGAACAAAGAAGACAACAGGGGGTGATTGAGATAGAGATCCTGCAACTTCTCAAACAGCTGGAAGAACTGGTGGAGAATGCCCGATACATCGCCCTATTGAAGCTGACTTTTGGACTCGATCATGATGAGTTCTTTGTGCTGGTGAACCGTATTCGCGCCTCTCTTCCAGAAGATGTGAAGCGTGCGAGCAATGTCACCCGCGAACGTGACCGCATCCTCGAGACCGCTCGCGAAGAATCTAACCACATTATCGAGCAGAGCCGGGTGGAGGCAGAACGCATCCTCGAGGAGGCGCGCCTGCAGGCGCAAAGGCTGGTGGACCAGAGCGAGATCGTGCTGATGGCGAAGGAGCAGGCGCGGCAGATTGTCGCCAGCGCGCAGGAGGATGCACGGCAGATTCGGCGCGGTGCGGACGAGTACGCCCGCGATGTGCTGAACAACCTGGAAGCAGTGCTGGCGAAGGCAATAGGAACCATCCAGCGCGGCAAGGAGAAACTGGAAGAATCTCTGGAGGAGGTGCCCGTCGGTTCTGCACGTCAATAAACGCATGTATACAAGGAGAATACAGCGTGAATATACTGGTGGTGAACTGTGGCAGTTCGTCGTTAAAGTACCGGCTTTTCAGCGACTCGCAGGAGCGAGCGCGCGGTCTGATCGAGCGGATAGGCAGCGCCGATACGCCCAACCACAGCGTAGCGGTGCATCAGATGTTCGAGCAGCTGAGCCGGACGGATGGAGGTGTGCCGATAGAGGATATCCATGCCATTGGGCATCGGGTGGTGCACGGCGGTGAGCGCTTCACCGGGTCGGTGGTGATTGAGCCTGAGGTAATCGACGCGGTGGAGGCTTGCGCCACGCTTGCTCCTCTACATAATCCCCCCAACCTGCTGGGTATTCGTGCCTGTATGGAACAGGCTCCGCAGGCGGTGCAGGTGGCGGTGTTCGACACAGCGTTCCACCATACTCTGCCCCCGCACGCCTACCTGTACGCCCTGCCCTATGAGCTGCGCGAAAATTACGGCATCCGGCGTTATGGCTTTCACGGCACCTCGCATCGCTATGTCTCCGGACGGGTGATCGAGCTGCTGAAGCAGGACAACGCCCTGCAAACGCCCAGCAAGGTCATCTGCTGTCATCTGGGTAACGGTTGCAGTATCACCGCGGTGCTGGACGGCAAGAGCGTGGATACCAGCATGGGCATGACTCCCGCTGAGGGACTGGTGATGGGCACGCGCTCGGGCGACATCGACCCGGCAATCGTGCTGCATCTTCAGCGTACGCTCGGCTGGGATGCGGATAGGGTAGACCGGCTGATCAACAAGGAAGGCGGACTGCTGGCGCTTGCGGGTGTATCCGACATGCGCGATGTGGAAGCGCGCGCTTCCAGCGGGGATGCGAAGGCACAGACCGCTTTCGAGGTATTCTGTTATCGGATAGTGAAGTATATCGGCGCCTATGCTGCGGCGATGAACGGTGTGCACGCCATTGCCTTCACTGCCGGTATCGGTGAGAACAGCCCGGTGGTGCGCAGTCAAGTGTGTGCCTATCTGCGGTATCTGGGCGTGCAGCTGGACGAGAAAGCGAACCGCGAAGGCAAGGGCGAGCGGTGCATCACCACTGCCGAATCGCGGGTACGGGTGTACGTCGTGCCAACTGACGAGGAGCGGGTCATCGCCGCGGAAACCCGCCAGCTGGTGGAGCACCTACGCCGAGCAAATTGACAAGCCACAACGAGAGGGGGGACTCCCCGTGAGACTGGACCTGACCGAGATTGCCCAGCATGTGGGCAAGCAGATGTCGTATGATGTGGACGAGCCAGCAAGCTCGATCTTGGACCTTCACGTTCTAAGTCCGATCCGGGGGAAGTTGCTGTTCACCAATACCGGCGACCTGATGCTGGTACGGGGGTCACTGCGCGCCAGCGTGGAGCTGGAGTGCAGTCGTTGTCTGCGTCCGTTCGAAATGCCTCTGACCTGTGAGGTGGAGGAACAGGTGGAACTGCGCGCCATCGCTGCCCGCCCGTTCGAGCACCCGCAGGTCACCATGGTGCCGGAGGAAGGCGACACGCTGTTCCTGGAAGGTAACATCCTCGACCTGACAGAGCTCATTCGGCAGATGTTTCTGGTGTCGCTGCCTATCAAACCACTGCACGACCTGGAGTGTCGTGGGCTGTGTCCGACCTGTGGCGCTGACCTGAACGAAGGCGAGTGCACGTGCGAGAAGCCGGTGGGGCATCCTGCCTTTGCCGCTCTGGCGAAACTGCTGGCGCAAATGGAAGAGGCATGATTCCGTGATATAATATATCGGCAATTTTTCTGGAAAGAGGTGAGACAGTGGCTTTACCAAAGAGACGTCATTCTCATGCGCGCACAGCAAAGCGACGAACACACTATGTTCTCAACGCAGCGACTGTCGTGAAGATCGGCCGCTGTCCGACAGGCAACCCCAACTGTCCGGGGGCGCACCTGTCGCACACTGCCTGTCCGGTGTGTGGCTACTACAAAGGGCGACAGGCAGTGCTGGTGAAGCAGAGGCGACGCCGCGAAGGATAAGCTCCGATTTACATGGCGCTCTCCCACTCGTCCATACGTGTCGCAGTGGATGCCATGGGCGGCGACCACGCGCCCCGCGAGGTGGTGCAGGGTTGCGTGGCGGTTGCCCAGCAGATGCCAGATGTGGAGATTACTCTGGTGGGCGACCGGCAGCGCATCCAGGCAGATCTGCGCAGTACGACTCTGCCCCCCAACCTGCACGTCCGCCACGCCTCTCAGGTCATCGAGATGGGCGAAAGTCCAGTTTACGCCATTCGGCGCAAAAAGGATGCCTCCATCGTGGTGTGTGCGCAGATGGTGCAGGAAGGGGAAGCCGATGCCTTTTTCTCCGCTGGCAACAGCGGTGCGGCAATGGCAGTGGCAGCCCTGCAAATCGGGCGTATCCCCGGCATCGACCGACCCGCCATTGCCGCGGCGATACCCTGCAAGAAAGGGCGCTTCGTGCTGATCGACGCCGGAGCCAACGTGGACTGCGACGCCTCGCACCTGCTGGAGTTCGCCATCATGGGCTCGGTGTACGCCGAGGTCATCCTGAACATCCCCAACCCTACCGTTGGACTGCTCAGCAACGGCGAGGAGGAAGGCAAGGGCAATCAGGTGGTGAAGGTGGCTCACAAACTCCTGCATCAGAGCGGACTGCCCTTTGTGGGTAACATCGAGGGCAAAGACGTTTTTGAAGGCAAGGCAGATGTGGTGGTGTGCGACGGGTTTGTGGGCAACGTCGCGCTGAAAATCGGCGAGGGAACCGCCAGCTTCATGGTGAGCCTGATAGAGGCAGAGGTTCGTCGTCACCCCCTGCTGGTTGTCCCTCTGGCGATGCTGCGTGGGGTTATCCGTCGCCTCAAACAGCGTACCGATTACGCCGAGTATGGCGGTGCACACCTGCTGGGGGTGCGAGGAGTGTGTGTGATCGGTCATGGGCGCTCGCACGCCAGTGCTATCGCCAACGGAGTGCGCCTCACCGCGCGTTCGGTACGGGAGCGTGTGGCGAAGCGCATCGAGGACGCCATGCTCGCCCAGACTGCCCTGCTGAGCACCATACCCTTGCTCCTTCAGGAGAACGACGCCGATGCGCAATGATTTGCGTGCTGGTATCGTGGGGCTGGGGATAGGCATTCCGCATTCCGTGGTAACCAACTACGACCTCGAACAGTGCATCGACACCAGCGACGAGTGGATTTTTACCCGCACCGGCATTCGTGAGAGACGCGTGGCGCCTCATGGCATCGCCACCTCGGACCTGGCGGCTCAGGCGGCACTGCAGGCTCTGCAAAACGCAGGCAAAACCCCCGAGGAGGTAGACCTCATCGTGGTGGCAACCGCCACTCCAGACATGCCCTGGCCCTCCACAGCCTGCCTGGTACAGGCGAAAATCGGGGCGAGCCGTGCAGCAGCCTTTGACCTGAATGCAGTGTGTTCTGGTTTCGTCTATGCATTGTGGATGGCTGCGCAGGCGGTGGAAACAGGCGCGTATCGCTGTGTGCTGGTTATCGGGGCGGATATACTCTCCCGTCAGGTGAACTGGGAAGACCGCGCCACCTGCGTGCTGTTTGGCGATGGCGCCGGAGCGGTGGTGCTGGCGCCGGTGGACGAGCCGTACGGGGTGCTAGCGGGCGTGCTGGGAGCAGACGGCACGGGTGCGCCGTTGTTGAACGTTCCCGCCGGGGGCACTCGCGAACCGCTCAGCCCGGAAGCGCTTGCCCAGAAAAGGCATACCATCCAGATGCGCGGGCGCGAGGTGTTCAAGTTCGCGGTCACCATCATGGGAGAGGTGTCTCTGCAGGCGCTGGAGAAAGCTGGTATCCCTTCGGAAGAGGTGGCTCTGTTCATCCCCCATCAGGCGAATATCCGCATCATACAGGCAGCTGCCGAGCGGTTGAACCTGCCGATGGAGCGCGTGTTCGTCAACGTGGACCGCTACGGCAACACCTCTGCTGCTTCCATCCCCATCGCCCTGTACGAGGCTTGGGCGCAGGGGCTTCTGAAACGGGGCAACGTCGTGGTAGTGGTGGGGTTTGGTGCCGGGTTAACATGGGGCGCTTGCGTCGTACGCTGGGTTTAGGAGGATAGAGATGCTTGCACTGGTGTTTCACGGACAGGGGTCGCAGACGCCGGGCATGGGAAAGAGTGTTGCCGAAGAGTTCGCCGTTGCACGACGCCTTTTTGAAGAGGCGGACGAGATACTCGGTTACCGTCTGAGCGCCCTCTGCTTTGAGGGAATCGAGGAGGATTTGCGCCAGACGATACATGCCCAGCCCGCGCTGTTCGTGACGAGTGTGGCTGTATGGAGCGCGCTCGGCGAGCTGGTGGAGTTGACCCCCGTCTGTGTGGCGGGGCACAGCGTAGGAGAGTATGCCGCGCTGGTGGCTGCTGGCGCACTCGACTGGCAGGACGGGTTGAAGCTGGTACGTGCGCGGGCGCAGGCGATGCAGGAAGCGGCGGAGCGTTCAGCGGGAACGATGGCGGCGGTGCTGGGGCTGGACGCAGACACGGTGGAGACGGCGTGTCGGCAGGCGTCTTCCGTGGGAGTGGTGGTGGTGGCGAACCGCAACTGCCCCGGTCAGGTGGTGATTTCGGGCGAAGTGGACGCCGTCGCGCGAGCAGGGGAGCTCTGCAAGGAGCAGGGTGCGAAACGGGTGCTTCCCCTGCGAGTCAGTGGCGCATTCCATTCTCCGCTGATGGCGCCTGCAGCAGAGCGCTTCCGCGAAGCGTTGCAGGCGGTGACATTCCGTACGCCGAAGATACCCGTCGTGGCGAACCGTACTGCTGACGTGCTGGCTGATAACACCGACTTCGTGGCGTTGCTCACCGAGCAGCTCCTGCATTCGGTGCGGTGGGAGGAGAGCGTGCGCCGCATGTGGGATCTGGGTGCAAGGCAGTTCGCAGAGCTCGGACCGGGCGATGTGCTCAGCGGACTGATTCGCCGTACCGTGCCGGAGGCGCAGACGCTGAACGTTCACACGGCGGAACAGGTGCGGCAGACGGCACAGATGCTGAGCGAGTGAATCACCCGCATGTAACGAGGAGGAAAGGTTGAGACTGGAAGGCAGAGTCGCGCTGGTAACCGGCGCGGGAAAGGACAGTCGGGGGATTGGACACGGTATCGCGGTGGCGCTGGCGCGTGAGGGCGCGGATGTGGCAGTGGCATCGCACACGCTGGCAAATGCTTTGAGAGTGGCGGACGCGGTTCAGGCGCTGGGCAGGCGCTCGCTGGCGGTGGAGATGGACGTGTCGCGCGCCGAGTCGGTGGAGGCAGGCGTTACCGAAGTGCTGAACACTTTTGGTAGAATAGACATTCTGGTAAACAACGCTGGCATCACGCGCGATGCTCTGCTGGTGCGAATGCGCGCGGAGGACTGGGACGCCGTACTGGACGTCAACCTGAAGGGGGCGTTTCTGTGCAGCCGCGCGGTGGCGAAGGTGATGATGAAACAGCGTTCCGGCAGTATCGTCAACATTACCTCCATTATGGGGCTGACGGGCAACGCGGGACAGGCGAACTATGCTTCCGCCAAAGCGGGACTGGTTGGGTTGACGAAATCGATGGCGCGTGAGCTGGGTTCTCGGGGCATTCGCGTGAACGCCGTAGCGCCCGGCTGGATTGAGACGGCTATGACGGATGCACTGCCGGAACCGGTGCGCGAGACGATGCTGAAGCAGATCCCGCTGGGGCGGCTGGGCAAAGCGGAAGACGTGGCTGGGGCGGTAGTGTTTCTCTGCGGTGACGAGGCAGGCTACATCACCGGGCAGGTCTTGACGGTGGACGGCGGTCTCGTTATGATGTAGAGCAAAGCCGAACCGAGATGCATTTTCAGCAAACAAACCTGACATACGGAGGCTACGAATGAGCACGTTTGACCGCATCAAGAAGGTGATCGTGGAGAAGCTGGAGGTGGATGAGAACGAGGTGACGCCGGAGGCATCTTTTGCAGAGGACCTCGGTGCCGACTCGCTGGATGTCGTGGAACTGATTATGGCTCTGGAGGAAGAGTTCAACATCGAAATCCCCGATGTCGACGCGGAGGGCATTCGAACGGTTCAGGATGCGGTGAACTACATCGAGCAGAAACTGGCTGCGGGTTGATAGGCGATGGGAACAGCATGGCGGAGAGTAGTGGTGACCGGCATGGGCGCCATTACCCCGTTGGGTCTGGACGTCCCGTCCTTCTGGGAGGGACTGAAAAACGGGCACAACGGGGTGGCGACCATCACCTCTTTTGACCCGACGGGTCAACCGGTGCGCTTTGCGGCGGAGGTCAAGGGCTTCTCCCCCGAAAACTACATGGAGCGCAAGGAAGCGCGTCGCATGGACCGCTTCACCCAGTTCGCCATTGCAGCAACCAGAGAGGCGCTTGCCAGCTCCGGGCTGCAGGTTACTGATGAGAACCGCACTCGCATTGGAACACTGATCGCCAGCGGTATCGGCGGACTGCAGACGCTGGAAGAACAGCACAAAGTCTTTCTGGAGCGCGGTCCCGACCGCGTCAGCCCCTTCCTCATCCCCATGATGATTGCGAACATGGCTTCGGGACAGGTGGCAATTCTGTTCGGCTTGCAGGGTCCGTGCACCACGGTGGTCACCGCCTGTGCTGCGGGCAACAATGCCATTGGCGACGCCTGGGAGATTATCCGGCGCGGCGACGCCGATGTGATGATTGCAGGTGGCTCCGAGGCGGCTATCACCGCTCTGGCGCTTGCCAGTTTCGCCAACGCCCGCGCCCTGTCCACCCGCAACGACGACCCCGAACATGCCAGCCGTCCCTTCGACGCGGAGCGCGACGGGTTCGTGATGGGCGAGGGGGCAGGCGTGATGGTGCTGGAAGAACTGGAGCACGCCATGCAGCGCGGCGCGCCTATCCTGGCAGAAGTGACGGGCTACGCCATGAGCGCCGATGCCTATCACATCACCGCCCCCGACCCCGAAGGCGATGGAGCGCGGCGTGTGATGGAACTGGCGATGCGCAAGGCAGGCATTGCACCGGACGAGGTGGACTATATCAACGCACACGGCACCTCTACCCCCGCCAACGACCGATTGGAGACGCTCGCCATCAAACGTGCCTTCGGAGAGCACGCCCGCAAGCTGGCGGTCAGCTCTACCAAATCCATGCACGGGCACCTGCTGGGTGCAGCTGGGGCAGTGGAGGCAATCGCTACCGTGCTGGCGATTCAGCACCAGCTCGCCCCACCGACGATTAACTACGAAAAACCCGACCCAGAGTGCGATCTGGACCACGTGCCCAATACCGCCCGTCCCATGCGAATCGACATCGCCATGTCCAACTCCTTCGGGTTCGGTGGACACAACGCCACGCTGGTCTTCAAACGCTGGGAGGGATAACGTGCCCGAAATGACCTCATACGAGCGCGTCAAGTGCATGTACGAACACCGCGAGGCAGACCGCGTGCCTGTCACCGATAGCCCGTGGGGAGCCACTCTGGGGCGATGGCATCGGGAGGGTATGCCTGCCGACGTCAGCGTCGCAGAGTTCTTCGGGCTGGATCGCTTTGGCGTTATCGGCGTCGACAACAGCCCGCGCTTCCCGGAACGCGTGGTGGAGGAGACGGAAGACTACATCATCACCACCTCGGTATGGGGAGCCACCATGAAGAACTGGAAGCACCACGGCGGAGTACCCGAGTTTCTGGACTTTACCGTGGTGGACTGGGACAGCTGGCTGAAGGCGAAGGAGCGCATGACCCCAACCCCCGACCGTATCCCCTGGCAGTACCTGCACGACAACTACCGCCGGTGGCGAGAGGAAGGCTACTGGGTCAGGGCGGACCTGTGGTTCGGCTTCGATGTCACCCACTCCTGGGTGGCGGGCACCGAGCGCGTGCTCATCGCGATGGTGGAACAGCCGGAATGGCTGATGGACATGTTCCAGCACTTCCTCGACGTGGACATCGCCCTCCTCGATATGGTCTGGGAAGCGGGCTATACCTTTGACGAGATTGGCTGGCCCGACGACATGGGCTACAAACAGCACCAGTTTTTCTCCCTGCAGACTTACCGCCAGTTGCTGAAACCGTTCCACCGGCGAGCCTGTGAATGGGCGCACACTCGGGGGGCAAGGGTGCAACTGCACTCGTGCGGGGATGTGCGTCCCTTCATTCCCGATCTCATCGAAATCGGCGTGGAGATGCTGAACCCGCTCGAGGTGAAGGCGGGCATGGACCCTGTCGCCCTCAAAGCACAGTATGGTGACCGCCTTGGCTTTCACGGCGGGCTGAACGCCGTACTGTTCTACGACATGGACGCCATGTTCGCGGAGATGGAGCGCGTTATCCCCGTGATGAAGCAGGGCGGTGGCTACATCATCAGCTCCGACCACTCCGTACCTGATAGCGTCAGCCTCGAGCAGTTCCGCGAGTTCGTGCGCAAGGCGAAGGAGCTGGGAAGGTACGACTGAAACGGCGCACCGCCCAGCGGTCTTACTGTGCCAGTTGCTGGCGCAGGATGTTTGCCTTCGTCTGCAGCTCCTTCAGGTGCTCGGCAAGCTGTTTCACCTGTTTCAGGTACACCTCGGTGGTGCGGTCCAGAGTGTTTATGCCCTTCCACGCCTCGTAGCCTGTCGCCACGCCGTGCACGAAATCCACCATGTTACTACCATATTTCCAGGTGATGCCGATGGGATGTTCGCTGAGCGGTGTAAAGCCCAGCAGTAGACCGATGCCGTCCCGAACGTTCTCGCAAACTTCCGCAAGGGTTTTGTTCTCGCGTGTCAACAGGTCAACGAGGTCGGCGAAGGTGCGCGCGTTCTCGAATCGGTTCAGCCAGTTCTTTGTCCGCTCGACGCGCTCTACTTCCTCTGCTGGTATCTTGCCCCCTGCTTTTGCTTTCTCCAGCAGAGCATCGTAGTGCTTGCTCAGCCCGTGCACGCCGAGGTCAATCAGCAAATTACCCGAGGCTTTCATGACGGATTCCATGCCCTCGTCCGCCATCTTCTGCCACTCTTCGAACTGACTCGCGACGCTTTGCACCTCGCGCGTAAGCCTGCGCAGTTGTTCAGTGGTGCGGGCAATCTGTTTCTCCACCTCGGCGAGCTCCTTTGCCCAGCGCTCTCGTATTGCCTGCTCGTCGTTGGTTTCCTGCGACGCGGGGGCAGAAGCGCTCTGAACGGGTTTCGGTGCGGCGTTCGGGCGAGATTCCGATGTGATGCTGGCTGCGTGTGCCACCATGGGTGGGATGAAGACCGGTTCTCGCTGTCTCAGTTCCACGACCATCTGGCTCGGAGAGGCGCCGTCCTGCACGAAGCGCAGCAGGGCGTCCTTCACTTTCGATGCCTGTGCCTGTGCCTGCTTCAGCACGCCGTCTGCCTGCGCTTTCAACTGCTGACGGCTGTTTTCGTCCATCTGCGTGGAGGTTTCCGCTGTCTGCAGGGCAGTCTGTGCGGCACGCACCGCCTCCGCCGACTCCTCAATCGCCTGCAGAGCCTGCAGGGTGAGTGCCGCGCTGGTGGCGGGGTCAGGTATACTGGGTAGTTCGCCCTGAAGGTTGGGCAGGGCGGTCAGGTCGATTTCGCCGGTCATGGCGCGGGCGGCGCGTTCGGCGAGGTCGCGGGCGGTCTCCATGTCGCCGATCATGACCGCCTCGACAGCCTGCTGCGAAAGCACGGCGCTTGCCGCAAGCTGTCGGGTGGTGCTGGAGGTCAGCTCCACCTGTGTGGCAGGCTGAATCCAGCCATCGCCGACCTCTCTGCCGTAGTCTGTGCCTCCCTCGAAGATGAAGCTCAGCGCGGCAGATTCGCCCCTCACCTCGAACGTCGCTGCCCAGAACCCGGGCAGTTCCTGCGGAGGATTGAAGCGGATGCCTGTCGGCTGGGCAGGGACGAGTTTGCGTCCGTTTGCCTGCGCCCAGCGTACCAGCGCGATGACCTTCGTCGCCTCGCGCAGGCGGTGCAGCTCCGGGGCGACTCGGGCAAACTGGTCATAACGCTCGGTAAGGTAGCGGGCATGATCATCCGTCCATGTCTTGAGCGCATTCTCCAGCCGCTTGTCTTCCAGATTGAACCTTTTGAGCCAGCCGATAATGCGCACCTGCGCTGGTTCGAACGCCACCACCATGCCATCAGGTGACACCCGTATCGGCGCCTGTGCGGGCTGCAGCTGGTTGCCGATTTCGATGTCCGCTCCACTGGGAATGATAATGCCTGTGTCGCGAGATTGTCGGTCAAAGTACCCGTAATTGGTGATATGTCCGGGCACTGCAGTGGCGAGGTCTGGGTCGGTGCACAGCGTTTTCAGATACACGTCCGCACTGTAGAATATCCACCCCAGCGTGCTGTGCCGGTCGAGCGCCTTGAACACCGGCTGGACGGCTGGCACGGGCAGGTCGTAGAGCAGAGCAACCGTCTGGGGAGTAAGGGTGTATCCGTTGATAATCCGTTCCAGAAAACGGGCGCTCACCATACCAGTCATCTTTTGCATCGCTTTGGCTACAAGCTGACTATCGGAGATGCGGTTAGCCCGGTATTGCTGGATGATGTTGTTGACATCCTGCTCGGGAACGCCCACACGCCGCATAAGCGCGGGATAGACGATGGTGTTCAGCTGCTTGAGCGCCTGCGCCTGTGAAATCTGACCCGCCTGATACGACTGAATGACCGCCTGCGCCTCTTCCCATCTGCCCCAACGCTGAAGCAGCTCGCGTATCGCCGCTTGCTCGTCTGGGTTAGCCATAAAGTCCGCCAGTTCGTCCCACCCGATCCGGCGCATGACTTTGGCGATGGACAGATGGTGTTGTTGTCGGTCTACCGGTTTGTCTGCCGCAGCGTTTAGGATGAGCAGCGCCTCCTGCGCAGTGATACCGAAGGCGTCACCCAGCCGCTGCGTAAGGCGCCGGCGGTCGGACTCGGCGCGCGGGTCGTTCATGATCAGGTCCATCAGTCGCTTCATCCATTGCACGCCATACTCGTCGTCATGCCACAGGCGGTCCATGTCTGCCTTGATGCGTTTCTTTGCCTGCTCCAGCACCTGCTGGGTACGCGGAGTGGAATCCAGCGAGAAGGAGGGGTAGGGAGAAGCAAGCGCATCGCGCAGGAGATCGTCGTACGGGATGGGACCTCCCGGCAGGCTGGGGTCGTAACTGCCCGCAAAGGTCACCTCGCCCGTGCGCGGATGGATGAAAGCGTATTTGAGCACGTTGATGGCGCCTGTTCGGCGGACTGGGGGCTGGGTATCGGATGGCGCACGCAGGATGGCGGTGCGCTGCAGTCGCCTGTTTCCTCTCTGCACATGCACCACACATACCTGCCCGGGCGACATTCGCCGAATCGTTTGCTGAAGGGCGCTCCGGTTCTCGACGGGAATGCTGTCGACCTGATGGATGATGTCGCCAGGTAGCAAGCCAGCATAGTCCCCGGGCGAACCGGGAAAGACGTCGGTTACCAGTGCCCCCCGAATCCCCCATGTCTGGTCTACTTCCTCGAGCCTGATGCCGAGCCAGACGGAGGGCGGTGTGGTACTGCTGGTAGGAACGCCCGCAGCGGCTGGTGTGGTGCTGAGTGTGATCTGCTTGCCGTCACGCAGCACCACGATGGTCAGCGGGTCGTTCGGATTCAGGAACCTTTGCATGACGCGTGTGGCTGTTGCGCCTTCCAGCACCATACCGTTCACTGTCAGCAAAACATCCCCCTGCCGAATGCCCACCCGCTCGGCAAGGCTTCCCGGCACGACGCTGATGACAAGAGGGTGCTCCACACCCTGGCTGTCCCGCTCCAGACGAAAGGCGATACCCAGCTGCCCGGTGGGGGCGGTTCGCTGTGCTTGAGACACACCGCCGAAAGCACACCCAGCGATCAGCAACCATATCGCCGCCTGGCGGAAAAGAATATACCGCATCTGCTCGCTCCTTCCCGTGTTCACTGGACTGTTCACATTATGGGCAATCGGCAGTGGATACTGCACCTCGCCGTGCACTGCTCCTTCAGCAACCCCGTCGCGCACGACCCGCATGAGGGTGTTGAACAAAGACTGAGCGGTCGTCTTCTGGAAACCGATCCCCCAGCCGCTTCCCTGCGAGGATGTTTGAAACCCCCTCGGCCCGCATTGACTCAGCTGTTTTTCCCAGAACTTTACCGGATTCACGAAAAAAGTTGCTCCGTACCCTTGACAACGCGCGAGGTTGGTGGTAATATCTATTCGAAACGTTTCGCGAAACGTTTCTCAAGAGAGGCGACGATGCCAGCGACCATCAGAGACATCGCTAAACGGCTTGGTATCTCGGTGTCCACCGTGTCTTATGCCCTCAACGGCGGTCCGCGTCCCGTGCCGGAAGACGTGCGCCAGCGAGTGCTGGAGGTAGCGCGCGAGCTGGACTACCGTCCGAACCGCCTGGCGCGGTCGATGGTGACAGGCAAAACGGAGACAATCGCCGTGGTGCCTCCGGTGGTCACGCGCAACATGTTGCGTTCGCCCTACATCCACGCGGTACTCTCCAGCGTTGCCGATGCGGTAGGGGAGCACGGTTACGATATTCTCCTGCACACCTCTGCCACACCGATGGACGATCGACAGCTGGTGCACTCTCTGCTCAGCGGGAAGGTGGACGGCATCCTGCTGATTGCTCCGCTTAGCACGTCGCAGGTGCCGGAGGAACTGCGCCGACGCGATGTGCCCTGTGTGGTGCTGTCCAGCGTGGTGGAGGGCGTACCCAGTGTGTGCGCGGACAACGTGGCGGGTATCTTCTCTGCGATGGACTGGTTGTATGCGCACGGGCATCGTCTCTTCGGATTCGTAGGTGGACCCGAAACCTTTCACGACGCTCGCGAGCGACTGCTCGCTTTCCGACAGTGCCTGCGCGATCTTCACCTGACTTATCGCCCGGAGTGGGTGGCTTACGGGGATTTCACCGCACAGGGGGCGGAGACATGTGCCAGAACCATCCTCTCCGGTGCGGAACGTCCAACGGCTATCCTCAGTGCCAACGACGAGACCGCCGCCGGCGTGCTACAGGTAGCTCAGGAGATGGGTCTGCGTGTGCCCGAAGACCTCTCGGTGGTGGGCTTCGACGACACACCGTTCGCGCAGATACTTTCCCCGCGCCTCAGTAGCATTCGCCAGCCTCTGGAGCAGATGGCAACGGAGGCGGTACGGTTGTTAATGGAGTGGATCGAGCAGAAGACCCCCCCGACCCCGCGAGTCGTACAAATGGCAACCGAGCTGGTGCTGCGCGAAAGCACAACACCGCGTTCAAATCCATCATCCCGTTCAACAGGAGGTAACGGAAAATGAAGCGCAACGGCTTCACGCTCATCGAGCTGCTGGTGGTTATCGCGATTATCGCGATACTGGCAGCCATTCTGTTCCCGGTCTTCGCACAGGCACGGGAGAAGGCGCGTCAGGCGACCTGTGTTAGCAACATGAAGCAGATCGGTCTGGCGACGCGCATGTACCTGCAGGACTACGACGAGACCTGGTTCCCCGCCTGGCACAACCGCCCCAACGGTGATGGGCACTGGTTCTTCCGCGTGTCGCCCTACATCAAGTCGGGCACCGGTGATGACTGGAACACCTACCGGCAGAGTGGTGAAATCCGAATCTGCCCGTCGGGTATCGCCAAGCGATTCAACTACAGCATGAACGGACACATCTGCCCGCTGTGGGGCGACTGGGACGGCTGGGTGAACTATGTGGTGGATAGCGATGCCATCTTCACCCACCCGGCGGAGACCATCGTCTACGGCGACGGCACGCAGATCGGCGCGTGGGGCTACGACACCTCCGCCAACTTCTGCTGGTGGCCCGGTCAGGAGTTCTGCTACTGGGGCAGGTTCCCGCAAGGCGACAGTGACCCGCTGTGGAACCTGCTGGACCGCGACCTGAGTGCCAGCGACTGGAACGGCAACAACTGGGACTTCACCACCAATCAGGGATACGGACAGGTGCGCTATCGCCACAACAGGATGGCGGTCTTTGTGTTCGCTGATGGTCATGCCAAAGCCCTCCGCCGCGGACTGGTGAAGGTGCCCTACAACTGGTCGCTCACCGGCAAGGACGAGAACGACTGGGCGCGCTAGAATCTGCGTGCAACCTCTTTGCCCTCCCGGCGCCTGACGGGAGGGCTTTTCCATACCTGACTGCCCTTGCAAAGCCCCAACGGCTCACGTTATACTGAATACTACTGCATCAGTCCGGGAGGGGTTACACGGATGGAGGATCGATACCAGCCGCAAAAGATAGAGCAGAAATGGCAAAGAATCTGGCAGGAAGCAGACCTGTTTCGTGCGGAGGACTTCAGTCCGAAACCCAAGCTGTACGCGCTGGACTTCTTTCCGTATCCTTCAGGTGACGGCCTTTCGGTGGGACACTGCCGCAACTACATCCCTACCGACGCCTTCTGCCGCTACAAGCACATGAAGGGCTTCAACGTTCTGCACCCGATGGGTTGGGACGCCTTTGGCTTGCCCGCGGAAAACGAAGCCATTCGCAAACGCTCGCACCCCAGCAAGACGGTGCCGCGTTACATCGCCAACTACAAGCGGCAGATGAACATGATCGGCATCTCGTACGACTGGAGCCGGGAAATCAACTCCAGCTCGCCCGATTACTACAAGTGGACGCAATGGTTCTTCCTCCTGCTCTACAAGCGCGGGCTGGCTTACCGGTCCACCGCCCCCGCCAACTGGTGCCCTTCCTGCAAAACGGTGCTGGCGAACGAAGAGGTGGAAGGCGGCGCGTGCTGGCGCTGTGGCAGTCCGGTGGAGAAGCGCGACCTTCCTCAGTGGTTCTTCAAAATCACCGACTACGCGGAACGTCTGCTGAACGACCTCGAGCTGATCAACTGGCCCGAGGGCATCAAGATGATGCAGAGGAACTGGATCGGGCGCAGTGAAGGTGTGGAGTTCGACATGCAGGTCGCGACCCCGGACGGCGACCCCTCCGGCAAGGCATTCCGGGTGTTCACCACTCGCGTGGACACCACCTTCGGCATGTCTTTTGCCGTGCTGGCGCCCGAGCATCCTCTGGTGCGCGAAATCACCACATCTGACCGCATGGAGGAGGTGGAGGCATACATCGCTCGCAGCCAGCGTGAGACGGAGATCGAGCGTCTTTCCACCGAGCGCGTGCGCGACGGAGTGTTCACGGGAGCATACGCCATCAATCCCGTGAACGGGCAGCTGGTGCCCATCTTCATCGCCGACTACGTGCTGATGGGCTATGGAACCGGCGCCATCATGGCGGTGCCCGCGCACGATGAACGCGACTACGACTTTGCCAAACGCTACGGTTTGCCTGTGCCGGTCGTCATCGCCCCACCCGGCTGGAACCGCGAACCGCTGGAGCAGGCGTACACCGGCGAGGGCATCATGGTCAACAGCGGCGAATTCAGCGGGCTGCCCAGTGAGGAAGGCAAGAAGCGCGTCGCTGAGTGGATGGAGGCACAAGGAATCGGTGTGCGGCGGGTGAACTACCGCCTGCGCGACTGGTTAATCAGCCGTCAGCGGTACTGGGGCGCGCCCATCCCGATTGTGCACTGTCCGCGGTGCGGGGAGGTGCCGGTGCCCGAGGATCAGCTGCCTGTATTGCTTCCGCCCGTGGAACACTATCAGCCCACGGGTACGGGCAGGTCTCCACTGGCGAACATTCCGGAATTCGTGAACACCACCTGCCCACAGTGTGGCGGGCGCGCCGAGCGCGAGACGGACACCATGGGCGGGTTCGCCTGTTCCTCGTGGTACTTTCTGCGCTTCGCCAGCCCGCTCGAGACCGACCACCCCTTCAACTCCGATGCCGTGCGCTACTGGCTGCCGGTGGACGTGTATGTCGGTGGCGCGGAACACGCGGTGATGCACCTGCTGTATGCCCGTTTCTGGGTAAAGGTGATGTACGATGCAGGGCTGGTGCACTTCGTGGAGCCGTTCCTCACCCTGCGCAATCAGGGCATGGTGCTAGCGCCCGACCCGGACAACCCCGACGTGATGGTGAAGATGTCCAAGTCCAAGGGCAACGTGGTGACGCCCGATGCGGTGGTGGAGAAGCACGGCGCGGATACCCTGCGCCTGTACGAACTGTTCGTGGCGCCGTTTGACCAGG
>OGCI01001515.1_pt1 | contig 19001 bp, 14 predicted proteins | sample 1570021 | NCBI WGS metagenome assembly OGCI01 (sample SAMN06264664, study PRJEB24512) | hot springs metagenome | isolation source: Hot spring water | place: South Africa: Tshipise | collected 2015-06-21 | reverse complement strand
TTCGTTTCGCACAGGCTCGCCATGACGTCCTGAATAATCTGTTGTTTCCCTGCTCCCGCATGGGGTACACTCTCGGCAATCAGCACCGCGCGGGCGCGGGAATAAGGAGAACCTGCCAGCCATGCAACCCAACCGCCTCATTCACGAGAAGAGCCCATACCTACTGCAACATGCGCATAACCCTGTGGACTGGTACCCATGGGGCGAAGAGGCTTTCCAGCGGGCAACCGACGAAGACAAACCGATCTTCCTCTCCGTTGGCTACTCGTCCTGTCACTGGTGCCACGTGATGGAGAAGGAAAGCTTCGAGGACCCTCGCATCGCCGATATCCTGAACCGAAATTTCGTCTGTATCAAGGTGGACCGGGAAGAGCGCCCAGACATCGACGACATCTACATGACGGCGGTGCAGCTGCTGGCAGGACGCGGCGGCTGGCCCATGTCGGTGTTCCTCACGCCGGAGGGTGAGCCGTTCTTTGCGGGAACCTACTATCCCGCCGAAATCTTCGCGCAGATCGCCCGACAACTCGCCGACGCCTACCAGAACCGTCGCGATGAGGTGCTTCAGTCCGCGCGGGAGGTGGCAGGTGTCATCCAGCAGGTGATGGCGGCGGAGTACGAGGGGATGGAGGGCGAGCCCGATCCCCGAATCATCGGGCGTTACCTTCAGGAGATGAGCCAGCATTTCGACTCCGTGCATGGCGGATTTGGCACGGCTCCCAAGTTCCCACCGAACACGGCGTTCCCGGTGCTGTTCTGGCTGGCGGAGAATCTGGACAGCGAGCAGGCGATGCAGATGGCGACCGGCACACTGAACGCGATGGCGCTGGGTGGCATTCGCGACCACATCGGCGGCGGCTTCCATCGCTACTCTACCAACGCGCAGTGGCTGTTGCCTCACTTCGAGAAGATGCTGACCGACAACGCGCAGCTGGGATGGGCATACACCGAAGCCTACAGTCTGACAGGCAACGCCCTTTACGCCGAAGCGGCGCACGAAGTTTACGAATGGGTTCTGCGCGAGATGCGCGTGGAGGGTGGAGCTTTCGCCAGCGCGATGGACGCCGACAGCGAGGGAGAGGAGGGCAAATACTACACCTGGACGCTGGGCGAAATACGCCAGTCGCTTCCGCCAGCCCTTGCCGACCTGTTCTGTAACGTCTACAGTGTCCGTCCCGATGGCAACTACCGCGAGGAAGCCACCGGACAGTTCACAGGCAGGAATATTCCTCACCTTCGCGCCCCGATGCATGAGATTGCAGCCGAGCTGAATATGACGCCCGTGGATTTGAAGGAGAAGATGAAGACCGCCCGTGCCCTGTTGCTGGAGAGTCGGCTTCAGCGTGTGCCTCCCCTGCGCGACGACAAGGTGCTGGCTGGCTGGAACGGGTTGATGATCGAAAGTCTTGCCTATTCGGGCATGGTGCTGGAGAAGGAAGAATATGTGAACGCGGCACAGCAGGCAGCGCGATTCATTCTGGAACACATGATCGATTCGGATGGGCGCCTCCTTCGGCGTTATCGCGACGGCGAGGCGAAGATACCTGCCTATCTGGAGGACTACGCTCTGCTGGGCGCGGGACTGGTGTCGCTGTTCGAAGCCACCGAGGATGAGACCTGGCTGGCGGAGGCGAAGCACATCGCGCAACGCATGATTGCCGATTTCTGGGACGACGCCCATCGGGCGTTTGTGAACACCGCCGACTACCACGAGAAGCTCATCGCGCGGGTGAAGGAGGTGCGCGACCGCTCCACACCCTGCGGTAACGGCTCGGCGGCGCGACTGCTGGCGCGACTGTACAGCATTACGGGCGACGAGAACGCCGGATACTTTGTCTATCACGCCCTGCGCTCGCTCTGGTCGCCCATCCAGAGATATCCGCAGGGGTCCGACAGCCTCATCCATGCGCTGTTGCTGATGGCGGGCGATACGCTGGAAGAGGTGCCCGAGGTGGAACCAGCGGAGAGCACGGCACCACGTTCCGCGCTGCCTGTCAACGTCGATATGCACATCATGGAAGGCGGCGTGATGATACGCTTCCTGATGGAGCACGGCTGGCACATCAACGGTGCAGAGGGCTTGCCCGAAGAACTGGTGCCCACGCGCATCCAGGTTTCCAGCACGCTGCCGCTAATGTTCGGTGAAGCGATGTTCCCGCCAGCCGATACCCTGCAAAGTGGAGAGCAGACCATACCCGTCTATCGCGGCGAGCTGAGGGTGGTGGTTCCCGTCATCGGTATCGGCGAGGTCACGCAGGATACCGGTGAGATCCGGGCGCGGGTCACCTGCCAGCCCTGCACCGACACCGAATGCTCCCTGCCGCAAACGGTGGAACTGGTGGAACAGGTGCGCTTGCAGATGCGACACGACGCCGGTTAGCCGCTGACAACGGGTCCGCCAGAGCCGCGAAGGAAAACGGTTCGCTGAAGATTAACCTAAGCCCACTATGGCGGTTCTGGAACAACGTGTGAAACCCGTCGAGGAAGCGCCGGTAGCGATCACCTTCACACCGCACCTGCGCTTCCTGCGCGCTCTGCTTATCAGCCTGATACTTCTGCCCATCAACGCCTACTGGGCAGCGGACGTGCTGGTGGATGTGATTTTTTCTCTGCTCGTTCCTCCGATGTGTTCGCTGATGGTGCTGGCGTTTGTGAACGTCTTCCTGCGGCGCTTTGCGCGTCGGTGGGCGTTCAGCAGTGGGGAGCTGGTGCTCATCTACGCCTTCCTTTCGGTAGCCACAGCCATTTGCGCCGAGTGGATGAACATCGTTTACCCCTACACCTATTCCTATGCCATACTTGCCGACCAGAACCCGTGGAACCGCGAGAACATCCTGCCGCGCCTCCCCGACTGGTTCTTCTTCAAAGACGCCAGCCAGCTGCGGGATTTTCAGAGGGGTGGGTTTGACCTGCCTTACGCGCTGACGCGACTGAACATTTTCGTGAAACCACTGATGGCGTGGACTCTGCTGTTCGGGCTGGTGTGCACCGCAATGCTGTGCATCAACACCCTGATGCGCGACCAGTGGAGCCGTCGCGAGAAGCTGGCGTTCCCTATCATTCAGGTGCCGATGCTCTTGACCCGCCCCGACGCGCCAGCGTGGAAGAGCCGCTACCTGTGGGGAGCCTTTGCGGTGATGTTCGCCATCGACATACTGAACGGTATCAGCTTCCTCTACCCCTCCGTGCCGATGATCAGGGTTCGCTTTCTGGCGGATGTCAGTCAATGGCTTCCGGACCCACCGTGGAACGCCATCGGCTGGACGCCGGTGGGCATCTTTCCCTACATGAGCGCCATCGCAGTATTTATGCCCAACGATTTGCTGTTCAGCTGCATCTTTTTCTTCTTCCTGCGCAAGGCAATCCAGATTCTCATGGCGATGTACGGCTACGAGCAGGGGGTGTTTGGTGGGGGATGGCTGGTACCCAGCCCGCCCTATTTCAGCGAGCAAACGTGGGGCGCTTTCTTCGGGCTGTTTGTGGGCGCGGTCATCTCCTCACGCAGCTACCTCCGCGAGCTGTGGCAGCACATTAAGGCGAACACGGCTCCCAATCCACACGAGTTGCGTCCGCGCTACGCCCTCTTGGGCTTGATCCTGTCGCTGGCGGGGCTGGGCTATGTCGGTTTGCTTTGCGGGCTGTCGCCGTGGCTGGTCATTGCCTACGTGGGCGTTTTCCTCGTCTTCAGCACGGCGCTCACGCGGATGCGCGCCCAGCTGGGACCGCCCTCGCACGAGATGGCGTTTATGGGACCGCATCAGCTGGTGCTGGGCTTTGGCGCGAACCAGATGCTCACACAGGCGGATACGGTGCGTATCTACCATCTCTTCTTCATCTTCAACCGTATTCACCGCTCCCATCCCATGCCCTATCAACTGGAAGCGTACAAGATGGGTGAGAGCGTGGGCGTGTCAGCTCGGTCGCTTTTTTGGACGATGCTCATCGCCATCTTCGCAGGGGTTGCAGTAGGACAGATTGCCTACATCTACCGGGGATACCTGCGCGGCGCGCCCACCGCCTGGGGCGAGATCGGCACCGCCACGAGGCAGATTATCGAGCAGCCGCACCCGGTCAATGTCGCCGCCATTCTGGCGGTGGTTACAGGCTTTGCGGTGGTCATGCTGTTGGACGCCGTTCGCTTTCAGGTACCCGGCTTCCCTCTGCACCCTGTCGGTTACGCTCTGTCGATGAACTTCGGGGTGGACTACTTCTGGTTCGGGCTGGTTATCGTGCTGATCGTGAAATCCTTCGTGCAGCGCTACTACGGGCTGAAAGGCTATGAGAAACTGCGCATGGTCGCCATCGGCATCATTCTGGCGGAGTTCACCGCCGAGATGATCTGGTCTGGAATCACCATGAAGACGCAGATCGCCACCTACAGCATCTCGATCAACGGTCGTCTTAGCTGGCAAGAATAGAGGAGGGAGTAGCATGTACACACTTCAGCGCACCGGCATCGAGGCACTGGACAGGCTCATAGGAGGCATTCCGCAGGGCAGTCGCAACCTGATCTACGGTCCACCGGGAAGCGGGAAGACGGTATTTGCCATGCAGTTTCTCTGGACCGGTTTGCAGGAAGGGGAGACCGTATCTTACGATGTGTTCGACCGCCCCTGGACTCACATCCGCCGCTATTTCGCCTCCTTCGGCTGGGACATCACCCCATACGAGCAGTCGCGCAAGTTCATCGCGATTCAGGCGTTTCCGCACTTCGACGAGTATCCCAGAGACCCGCATGTGCGCTACTTCTCGCTGGCGGACTTCGATACGATGAAGCAGATCGACCTCGAGCTCTCGCAGGCGGGCGTGACGCGTTTCGTCGCCGGGGATAACTTCGAGCATGTCTTCACGGCGCTGACCGAAGAGCAGTGGATGCTGGTGGAGCACTGGACGATCAACTGGTCTCACTACGACGGCATGACCAACATCGACATTATGACCGAGGTGAACCAGCGCGATCCGGTCACCAACCGACTGATGGATTTCACCCTCTCGCTGGCGCATAACATCTTCCGCTTCCGAACGCGCGAGGTGGCAGGGAAGCTGCGTCGCGAACTCCGAATCGAGAAGATGGAGGGTGTGAACCATCCGCTGGACTGGTTGCCCTTCGAAATTACCCCACAGGGCATTGTCCTGCACGTATAGGGAGTGGCGCTATGGGAGTAGATGTTCGCATGATACCCGTTTCGCAGATTGTGGAGGACCCCGAGCAGCCCCGGCGTGATATGGACCCGGAAAGCCTTCAGGGATTGGCGGACAGTCTGCGTCAGCACGGCATGTTGCAGGCGATCGTGGTCAAACCGCTGCATCACGTGAACATGTACCAAATTGTGATCGGTGAGCGGCGCTGGCGTGCGGCGCAGATGGCGGGGCTTTACGAAATCCCCTGTATCGTGCGCGACGTGGACCCCGAAGAGGCGCTGACCGACCAGCTAATCGAAAACCTTCAGCGCGAGGACCTGCGCCCGATTGACCGCGCCCGCGCACTGCAGAACGCCAAGAGCCGACTGGGGCTGACCAACCGCGACCTGGCAAGTCGGCTGGGTATCAGCGAGCGCATGGTGGGATACATGCTGGAAGTGCTCGACCTGCCGGAAGAGATTGCCGGACAGGTGGTGTCACGCCCCAATCGCCCTGCCGAAGGCGCCATCACCGAGAAGCACGCGCGGTTCCTGAAGCAGCTGAACGAGATGCCAGACGTGCAGGCGCAGGTGGCGGAGAAAATCAAAAGCGACCAGCTCAGCACCGATGAAACGGCGAAGCTGGTGAGGGCATTGCGTGCCTCGCCAGAGCGAGCAGAGGAGATTCTGCGTGGCGCCGCGCCCGACTGGGCAGAGTGGGTCAACCCCGAACTTCCGCCCTTGCCGGAGGAGGCACCTGCCCCGGTGGCACCCTCGGGAGGAACGGCTGTCGCTCCCACCGTGATGACTGTGCCTGCGGGTTCCGCGCGGGAGCCCGCCGAAGTGGTACGCGCAGCGATCGAACTGCTGGGTGATCTGGAGCCTGCACGGATGACCCCCGAACAGCGGGTGGAGACGGTGGAGGTGCTTCGCTCCCTGCTAATTGTGGCGGAAACGCTGATCGACCAGTTGATGGAGGAATAGTGCCAGTACAAAAAAGCGGGGTAGCAGTGAAAGGAGAGCAAAGCCTGCTACCCCGAGGAAGGAAGGTGAACTCGGTTCGCTACTTCGATTATCGGCTGCGAACCCGAGTTTCTCTAGTATATTATACGCTAGATTTACGATAAAAAGCCTGCTTTTTCAGCCGACTTTTGGTAAGATTACATCCATAGCCCGTATCAACACCAAGACAACGTCGGATGGAGTATATCACAAAATACCAGTTTTGTCAACTCAAGAGCTATCCTCATGAAATTACCTGCGTTCGGGCGCCCAGATCACGCAAAAAGACAATAATACCTTAACCTTACTGCCTTGCCTCCTGCAGTGTAAACGACTAAAATAAACTGGTTAATTTCTGCAAAGGAGGAGCTTATGTCTGCATCACGCAAGGCTTTTACACTCATCGAGCTACTGGTTGTTATCGCGATTATCGCGATACTGGCGGCGATCCTGTTCCCTGTTTTCGCGCAGGCGAGAGAGAAAGCACGCTCCGCCTCCTGTTTGAGTAACCTGAGGCAGTACGCGCTGGCAACACTGGCTTATGTGCAGGATTATGATGAGTACTTTCCCCAGAGCGTCTACAGCATGGATAACCGCATCCTGATGCCCGGCTCGGGTGACCGCGTGTTCACCGTTTTTGATGCCACCATGCCTTACGTGAAGAACGTGGACATTATGGTGTGCCCTTCGCACCGTCCGGGTATCGATTTCGTGGCACTGCTGGCGCCTTTGGGGCTTCGCGGAAGCGGAACGTTCCGGTATTCGTCCTACGCCATGAACTTCGCCCTGTTTCAGGACCCTGCCCTCCCGCCGGGACTATTCGACCAGGACCCCGTGGTGAGCCTCGGCGCGGTTGGCGAACCAGCGAATACCACCATGTTCTACGACAGCACTTACGTGGCATTCGGCGGCACACCGATTGACCCCATCTGCGCCCGACCGTCCGGTGCCTTCGGCTGGGATAACTTCCCCGGTCATCCGCGCCACTCCGACGGTTTCAACGTGAACTTCGTGGACGGGCACGCGAAATACTACTCGCGCAAAGGCACCATTCCGGGCACCTCCACGGGCAATGTGCCCACCTACACACTGCCCTGCGACCTGTCAGGCATTCCCGGAGGAACGCCCAACACGTAGGAGCTATTAGGGGGCGCGCACCGTCGCGCTCCCTTACTTGACTCTTGCGGAAACTGCCTTCAGAACTGTCAGCCCTCCATCCACCGCGGGGCGGTCATCGCGAGGCACCATCACCGTCACGAAATAGCGTCCATTTGCCCAGTAGAACGTGGTGGCGCCATCGGACTGCACCCAGAAGCCGGTGCCGGTCATCTTCAGTGGTTGGGGCTTCGCGTTGCGGCTGGCGTTTCGCCAGTATTCCACGAACCGGCGCGCAGAGACTGCGTCCCTCATGGTGTGTGTGGTCACCGTCACGTACAGGTTACCGCGCTGGTACAGCTTTTGTGCCGCCTCCTGCACACCGTTGTTCAGGTAGAGCTGGTAGCCTCCGTTGTAGATGCTGGTCAACCCGTCGCCCCTGCCGTAGAGATAGGACCCGCTGACCTCTTTCCAGCCTTTCAGCTCGGCACCGGGAAGCAGTCGGGCGCAGGGGCTGTTTTCCCCTTCCGCCCACGCCAGTGATGTCAGCAGCAACCCAAAGGTCACCAATATCCATCTGCAGTGACGCATCGTTACACCTCCGTTGATACCTTACGCATATTGTATCACTCCCTGCGCCCGACAAGCAGGAACCCCTGCGGCACCGGCGTAGAGTGTATGAGAAAACGCCGGCGCGAACAGGAGGACACAGGATGGAAATCCCTTTCCGGGACGAGCGGGTAACCACCGTCCGACACGGTGAAATGCATCTGCCCACGCACTCCTACGCCTCTCGACAACAGTGGGAGGAGCGTGTGCGATGGTTGCGGGAGCAGATTCTGAGCAGCGCGGGACTGCTACCCCTGCCACCGAAGACACCGTTGCGTGCCCGCATCTTCGGGCGAATCGAGCGGGAAGGCTACAGCGTGGAGAAGGTGTATTTTGAAAGCTTCCCCGGCTTTCTGGTCACCGGCAACCTTTATCGTCCTCTTGGGCGCAAGCCCCCCTTGGCGGCAGTGCTCTGTCCACACGGGCACCACCCCGAGGGCAGACTGGGGAACGATCCGTCGGATAACAGCAAGGACTCGATGCCGGGTTCGTGCATCAACATGGCGCGTCAGGGATATATCGCCTTTTCGTACGATATGGTGGGCTACAACGACAGCCTGCAGTTAACGCATCAGCGCATCGCGCAGGAGTGGGAGTTATGGGGTATCCACATGGTGCGCCTGCAGTTGTGGAACAGTATCCGCTCGCTGGACTTTTTGCTCTCGCTTAAGGAGGTGGACAAGGGGCGAATCGGCTGCACGGGTGCGTCGGGTGGGGGCACTCAAACTTTCCTGCTGACAGCAGTAGACCCTCGTGTGACCGCATCTGCACCGGTGTGCATGGTTTCCGCGCATTATCAGGGCGGATGCTTCTGTGAGAACGCGCCGGGGCTGCGGCTGGACACCAACAACGTGGAGATTGCAGCGCTGGGTGCGCCTCGACCGCTGATTCTGGTGTCTGCGACTGGCGACTGGACGAAGAATACCATGGAAGAAGAGTATCCCGCCGCGCGAGCGCTGTATGCACTGCTGGGGGCAGAGACGCGCGTTTCGGCAGTACGCTACGATGCCGGACACAACTACAACCGCGCCAGCCGCGAGGCGGTGTATGCTTACTTTGGTAAATGGCTGGGTGGGGAGGCGCCCTCCAGCGAGCCGCCCTTCACCGTTGAGCCAGCAGAGGCTCTGCGCGTCTTCCCCGATGGCAACCTGCCGGCGGGTTACGCTCGTGGCGATGCCGTGCTGGAGTCCCTGCGCCAGCAGGATGCCGAGCTCCTTCGCGCCCGCTTCCCGCGCAGCGTGCAGGGTATTCCCGCCTTCCGACGCTGGATAGGGAGCGCATGGATGCACACGCTGGCGGTAGAACCTCCGTCGTCGGGAGGCGTGGAGTTGCTGCACGAACAATCGGTCTCTGAACCACTGCCGCATCGTCACGTGGCATTCCGGCGCAGGAACACGGCGGAGGTGGTGCTAGGTGCGCTGTTCCAGCCAGAAGGGCGCCGGTCGGGGCGTGCGGTATTGCTGGTGCACCCGGAGGGCGGCGCGCACTGGCTTCGCGGGGAGACACTGCTGCATCGTCTGCTGAGTGCGGGACACACGGTGATGACCTTAGACGCCTTCGGCACCGGGGAGCATCTGCGACGATATGGCAAGCGCGAAATGAAAGTCAACTTTGCCGAGACCTTCAACCGAACCGACGCACAGTGGCAGGTGCAGGACGTGTTGACCGCGCTGGCATTTTTGCGTTCCATGCGTGGCGTGCGGCGGGTTGCCGTCATCGGCGTGGAGCGAGCCGGCTGGTGGGCATTGCTGGCGGCGTCGTGCGATCGCAGGGTGGACGCCGTGGTCGCGGACCTGAACGGTTGCGACGGCACGAACGCGTTCTACATGCGCAATGTATGGATACCTGGCATCCGCCGACTCGGCGACTGGATGACGGCAGCACTGCTGGCGTATCCCGCGAGGGTGCTGGTGCATCATCTATCTGGGGAGGAAGCGCGTCGCGCGGTGCTTTCGCCATTTGCGTCGGTGGTTAGCGTGGTGCCTTCGCCGGTATCGGAGGTGGAGGCGCTGCACTGGGTGACGCGATCGCGCTAGCCTTAAGCGTCCACCTGCGGTGCGGCGGATAGACGGTCTACAGGCAATGCTGGAATCACTGGCGTGTTTCGGTTATACTTGCTTTGATAGAATACCGCAGGACGGGGGGCGTCTTTGGCGGAACTGAGCCTGTATCATCCGTGGGCTTGGGTGGGAATACTGCCCGTTGTGGCTCTGCTGGCGTGGTGCGGGGGCATCTGGTGCCGAAGTGTGCGCCTGCCGATGGTGGACGCCACAGAGCGTCTGGCGTTTGGGCTGGCGCTGAGCACGGGCGTGCTGGGCTATCTGGTGCTGGCGGTTGGGCTTTCAGGATGGCTGAACGCATGGGTGCTGTGGGCGATACTCGCGCTCATTGTACTCTCCGCCCTGTGGCTGAGGGGTCGCTCGGGCGCCGTCGCCGAGCAGAAAGTGAACTGGCGGCAGTGGGCGCTGGGAGCGGTGGTCGCCGTGCTGATTCTGCCAATGGTGGCGTCGCCACCAGCTGCTACCGACTGGGATGGGCTATCCTACCACCTGGCTGCACCGGCAATCTGGCTGCGTGAGGGGCGTATCGGTTATATCCCCTTCATCCACCAGTCCAACTTCCCCTTTGTGATTGAGATGCAGTATCTCTGGGCGTTGGGAGTGGGCGCCGGTGCTGGCGGAGCGAAGGTGTTCCACTGGGCGACCCTGCTGATGACACTGGGGGCGGTGTTCGCCTTTGCGACGCGCGCGCGAATGCAGGGGGCAGGGGCATGGGCGGCGGCTGTGCTGGTGTCGGTGCCGGTGGTGTTGTGGGAGGCGACGGTCGCCTACGCAGACATGGCAACCGCGGCATACACCACGCTGGCTTTGCTGGCAGGCTGGAATGCTGCGGTAGAGTCTGATTCTGGCACACGGCGCCGCTGGCTGATGCTCTCAGGTGTGATGGGCGGCTTTGCGCTGGGCACCAAGATGACCGCGCTGGGTAGCGTGGGTATTCTGGCTTTGCTTCTCGCCTGGCAAGCCGTTCGGCAGAAACAGGTGCGCTTGGCGGACATCGCTCTCTTTGCGATGGTTGCTGTGCTGGTGGGTGCGCCGTGGTATATCAAGACTTACCTCTACACCGGTAATCCGGTATACCCCTACTTTTATGAGACATTCGGCGGGCGCAACTGGACAGCGGAAAACGCACGCATCTACCGTGAGGCACAACTGGCTTTTGGGCTGGGCAGGGAGCCGTACAAACTGCTCATGGCTCCGTTCAATATTACCTTCTTCTGGAGTCGTTTTTTTGACCCTTTACCCTTCGTGGGTTCGGTGGGTTTCGTGTTTCTGGCAGGGCTGATACCTCTGCTGTTTGCCCGCCGATTGCCTGCGCCTGCAAGCTGGTGGGTGCTGTTTACGCTTGTGTCGCTGGTGTTCTGGTTCGTTCTAATGCAGCAGGTGCGCTACGTGATGGCAGTCTTTCCGCTGGTGGCGCTACTGTGCGGGGGACTGGCGGTGATGAGCGCGCATCGCTTCACGGCGCGAGCGATGCAGGCGGCGATTGTGTTGCAGGTGCTGTGGTGTGCGGTGGGGCTGTCGCCGTTATGGAGCCGGTCACTGACGGTATGGCATGAGGGCAGCTCCGCCTACCTCGAACGTGCCCTGCCCGGAGTATGGCAAGCCAGCCAGTGGATAAACCTCAACACTCCGCCGGAGGCAGGCGTCATCCTCTTCGATGAGACGCGAGGGTTCTACCTGCAGAGGCGCTACCTTTGGGGCAATCCGGGACATCACACGCTGATCGACTACGCCTCGTTCACGGATGGCGATATGCTCGTGCGCGCGCTTCACCGTATGGGTTACCACTACGTGATGCAGAACCTTGCCTTCGTGCCCCCCGATTCGGAACGCGAACACTGGCGACGTATCCTGAACGATGCCATTGCGCGCGGGGCGCTGGTGGAGCGGTTTCGTGAGCGGTCGGTAGTGGTGTTCGAAATACGTCCGCGCCCCATCGCGATAGCCAGCCAGTAGGGGTATAATGGGGCTGGATACCGCCTGGGAGCTGAGCCAATGAACCGATTCGCGAAGTACTGCTGGGGCGCGCTGGTATACAACATCGCTGTCGTGCTGTGGGGAGCGTTCGTGCGGGCAACGGGTAGCGGCGCTGGTTGCGGGAGCCATTGGCCCACCTGCAACGGTGAGATTATCCCACGTCCGGAGTCGGTGGAGACCCTCATCGAGTTTACCCATCGTGCCACCAGTGGAATAGCGTTGCTGGCGGTGCTGGCGTTATTCGTGTGGGCGTTTCGCACCTATCCGCGCCGACACATCGTACGGCTTGGGGCATCGCTGTCGCTCTTCTTCATCATTACCGAAGCGCTGGTGGGAGCGGGGCTGGTGCTTTTCGAGTGGGTCGCACACAACACCTCTGTGGCGCGAGCGATTTCAATGGCGGTGCATCTGGTGAACACCTTCCTTCTGCTGGCAGCGCTTACGCTCACCGCATGGTGGGCATCGGGTGGTGCGCCTTGGCGGTTGAGGGGGCAGGGCAGGATGCTGCCGGTGCTGGCTGGGACGTGGGCGACGATGCTGTTAACGGGAATGACAGGCGCGGTGATTGCGCTGGGCGACACGCTGTTTTTGGGGCTGGGCATTCGCCCGGAAGAGTCGCCTCTGGTTCGCACGCTGGTTGCCATCCGTCCGATCCACCCTGTCGTGGCGGTGCTGGGGGGAGTATACCTCTCGATGGCGGGTATCTGGGTGCTCAACCATCGTCCACAGCCTGTGGTTGCCCGTCTGGTGATGACGCTCATGCTTCTGTTTGTCGTTCAGCTGGTAGCGGGTGCGGTGAATGTGGTGTTGAAGGCGCCGGTGTGGATGCAGATTGTGCATCTGCTGCTGTCGGATATCCTGTGGATTGTGCTCGTCCTGTTGTCGTCTGTGGCGCTATCCACCGCTGGAGAGGAACAGCCGGCGGTACAGGCTCCTCCCGTGCCAAGCCCGAGCGTGCCTTAGGAGTGAACATAGTGACGGGACGCCTATCCGGTGCTGACCAAGGTGTTGCCGTCTGAGTTTCGCGCCGAATGATATGCCCTCGTGCGCACTTGCAGGATCGCACCGTTATTCTCAGAAATATAGTCTCGCAAAGCAAATCGGCGTGGGAGGGATAGGCTCATGGAATGTGAAGAGTTTTCGTTGCTGGCGCACATCTCCGATCTCACGGTGGAGCGCCACATTCCGTTCAACGTCATGTTCGAGCTGACGCATCGGTGCAATACACGGTGCAAACACTGCTACCAGCACCATCCCAAACGCGCCGACGGCGAGCTGACCACCGAAGAATGGTGTCGGGTGATGGACGATCTGGCAGAGGCGGGTACGCTGTACCTCACGCTCACCGGTGGGGAAGTGCTGCTGCGCAAGGACTTCTTCCAGATTGCCCGTTACGCCCGCAGGAAACGTTTTGCGCTCAAAATCTACACGAACGGCACGCTCATCAAGCCCAGAGTAGCCGAAGAGATTGCTTCCCTGCGCCCCTTTACCGTGGAGATGAGCGTGTACGGCTCCAACGCCGAGACGCACGATGCGATGACCCAGGTGAAGGGCAGCTTCGACCGGGTTGTCCGTGCGGTGAAACTGCTGGTGAGCCTGAAACAGCGCGTTATTCTGAAGTGCCCGCTGGCGACTTCCAGCTTTGGGCAGTACGAAGACATCATGCAGATGGCTGAGGAGCTTGGCGCGGAGTACCGTTTTGACCCTACCATCGCCCCGATGAACGACGGCGATATGTGCCCCACCAACCTGCGCATCGGCGTGGAGGAGCTGATGAAGCTGTACGACGACGAGCGCGTTTTCAGGAAGAAGGGGTTGCCGTCGATGGGTCCCGATGATAAGGTCAAAATGTGCGACGCAGGGCGCAACAGCATGGCGGTGAATCCGTGGGGCGAGGTGTACCCGTGCGTTCAGATGCTTATCCCCTGTGGCAACGTGCGCGAGAAATCCATACTGGAAATCTGGTATGGGTCGCGTGAGCTGCGAAACCTGCGCAACATCACGCCCGACGACCTGAAGCAGTGCCAGACGTGTGATGTCAAGCAGTATTGCAGTCGCTGTCCGGGACAGGCGCTGCTGGAAGATGGCAGTCTCACCGGATGCCAGAGCCGCGCGCGCACCATCGCTCGCATCCGAAAGCGGCTGGCGGAACGACAAACAGCCGCCCCCACCGGGAGCGGCTTACTGCGTGTAGTGGCTTAGGGTCTGAACTCGCTATGTTCCCATCTCCCATGAGGTGAGGTACTCCTGCTGCTCTGGCGTCAGCGTGTCGATGCGGATGCCCATTGCGTCGAGCTTCAAACGGGCGATCTCCCTGTCCAGTTCGATGGGCACGCGGTACACCTGTTTCTCCAGCATGTGCGCGTGCCGGTGGATGTACTCCGCGCTGAGCGCCTGATTGGCGAAGCTCATGTCCATCACGCTGGCAGGGTGTCCCTCTGCAGCTGCGAGGTTGATCAGCCTGCCTTCTCCCAGCAGAAAAATCTTGCGACCATCCGGCATCACGTACTCATCCACGAACTCGCGGATGCGCCGCCTCGAGACCTTCATCCGCTCCAGCGCCTCGATGTCGATCTCCACGTTGAAGTGTCCCGAATTCGCCACGATAGCTCCTGATTTCATCACGGCGAAGTGCTCTTCGCGAATGACGCTGATGTCGCCGGTCAGGGTGACAAACACATCTCCCAGACGGGTAGCCTCTGCCATCGGCATCACCTGATAGCCGTCCATCACCGCCTCCAGCGCACGCAGGGGGTCGGTCTCGGTGACAATCACGTGCGCGCCCATGCCTTTGGCTCGCATAGCCACGCCGCGTCCGCACCAGCCATATCCCGCCACCACCACTGTCCGACCTGCCAGCAGGATGTTCGTCGCTCGCAGAATGCCGTCGATGGTGCTTTGCCCGGTGCCGTAGCGGTTGTCAAAAAGATGCTTGGTGTCGGCGTCGTTGACGGCGATGATGGGGTAGCGCAACACGCCGTCCTTTGCCATGGCGCGCAGGCGGATGACGCCGGTGGTGGTCTCTTCGGTGCCGCCGCGCACGTTAGCCAGCAGTTCCTGCCGCTGTGAATGCAGCGTGGACACGAGGTCTGCTCCATCGTCCATTGTAATGTGCGGCTGTGTGTCCAGCACCGCGTGGATGTGTTTGTAGTAAGTCTCGTGGTCCTCGCCCTTAATGGCAAAAACAGGGATGCCATGATGTTTCACCAGCGCCGCAGCGACATCGTCCTGCGTGGAGAGCGGGTTGGACGCACACAGCGCCACCTGGGCACCGCCCTCCTTCAGCGTGATGGCGAGGTTCGCCGTCTCAGTGGTGACGTGCAAGCACGCAGCGAGACGCACTCCCTCCAGCGGCTTCTCGCGTGCAAATCGGTCACGGATCATGCGCAGTACGGGCATGTCCTGCTCTGCCCATTCGATGCGCAGCTGTCCGGTATCTGCGAGCGAAAGGTCTTTCACATCGTAGTTCATGCAGGTTCCTCCGTGATGGCGTTCTCAACAGATTGGCACAGGCGCTTTACACCGTTCCCACATGGTTGTTCTTGCGCACCGGGTCGACAATCACCCCATCGAACACCGCTGCGTTCGACTTCACGCGGCAGCCTTTGCCCACCACGCATCGCACGAGCATTGTATCGCGCATCACCACAGCCCCCTCCCACAGGATACTCTCCTGCACGGTGGCATTGTCTTCCACGACGCAGTTATCGCCGAGCACGCTGTACTCCAGCACCTTCGCGCCGGGACCGATCTCGCAGTTGTTTCCGATGACCACCGGATAGCCGATCTCCGCCGAGGGGTCGATCTTCACATCCTTGCCAATCCACACGTATTTGCGCGTTTCCGGATATGCAATGCGCAGGGCGACTCTGCCCTGCATGGCGTCCACATGCGTCTGCTGATAGGTGCGCAGGTTGCCGACGTCCTTCCAGTAGGATGAGGTAAGAAATCCGAAGAAGGGGCGGCGCTGTTCCAGCAGGAGGGGCAGCAGGTTCGCGCCGAAACCGTAGGTCACTCCGCGCGGAATCAGGTCGAAAATCTCCGGTTCGAAGACATACACGCCCGTGTTCGCTGCGTTGGAGAAGATGACCTCGCCGCGAGGCTTCTCCAGAAAGCGCGTGATGCGCCCTCGTTCGTTGAGCAGAGCAATACCGTACTCCGAGGGGTCATCCACCAGCGACAGGGCGATAGTAGCGATCGCGCGCTTCTCCTTGTGATAGCGCAGGAGGCGTGTCAGGTCAAGGTCGGTGATGTCGTCGCCGCCGATGACGATAAAGGTATCGTCGAAGAAGTGCTCGCACCGCTTCACGCTACCGGCGTCACCCCACAGCCGATCCTCTTTGGAGTAGTGAATGCGCACACCCCACCGCGAGCCATCGCCAAAATGGTTTTCGATCTGCTCGCCCAGATAGTATAGGTTCACCATGATGTCGGTAAAGCCGTGTCGCTTCAGCAGTTCCACAATATGCTCCATGACGGGGTGGTTTACAATCGGCACCATCGGTTTGGGTACGTTGCGGGTGAGTGGGTCGAGGCGAGAACCCACTCCTGCTGCCAGAATCATGGCTTTCATTGCCTGTGCTCCTCCTCGAATTGCTGCACCATTGCAGCCACGTAGTCGATCTGTTCTTCGCTCAGCTCAGGATGCACTGGCAGGGAGAGCACCTCCTGCGCGGCACGCTCCGCGTGCGGGAAATCGCCAGGACGATAGCCTAGGTTCCGGTACGCTTCCTGCAGATGCAGCGGCAACGGGTAGTAGACGGCGGTGGCGATACCATGCCGTTGCAGATAGCGCTGCAAGGCATCGCGCTGACGGTGGCGGATGGTAAACTGATGGTAGGTGTGCAGGTTGTCGGGAGCCGTCTCAGGTAGAACGGCGCAAGTTGCGTGCAGTCTCTCGAAGTAGCGGCGGGCGTTCTGCCGGCGACGTTCGTTCCATTCGTCCAGATGGGGGAGCTTCACCCGCAAAATAGCCGCCTGTATCTCGTCCAGCCTGCTGCAGTAGCCGGGCACGCGATAGAAATACGGACCACCCTGTGCACCATGGGCGCGCAACTGACGCACCCGTTTCGCTATCTCTTCCATGCTGGTCAACACGATACCACCGTCGCCAAAGGCACCGAGGTTCTTGGTGGGGTAGAAGCTGAGCGCAGTCGTGTGCCCCACCGCTGCCACGCGCAAGCCGTTCTGCTCTGCGCCTATCGCCTGCGCCGAGTCGTTAATCAGATAAATCTGATATCTCTGTGCAATCTGCCACAGTACATCACGAGGAGCCATCTGCCCGAACAGGTCCACCGGCAGTAATGCGCGTGTGCGGGGGGTGATGGCGCCCGCGATCGCCGAAACATCGATGTTGTAGGTGCACGGGTCGATGTCCACGTAAACGGGTCGAGCGCCCAGCCGGACGATGACCTCGGTGGTGGCGCCGAAGGTGAACGGCGTGGTGATGACTTCGTCACCGGGGCCAATTCCCAGCGCTGCCAGCGAAAGCTCCAGCGCATCGGTTCCAGAGGCTACCCCGATGCCGAACTTTGCCCCACAATAGGCAGCGACTTCCTCTTCAAGGCGCTCGACGTTCTCCCCCAGAATGAAACGCCCGCTCACAAGCACGCGGGCAACCGCCGCATCGATCTCCGCCTTCAGCGCGTGGTATTGCGCCTGCAGATTGACTATCGGCACCTGAGTTGTTGTGTCCATTCAGCTTCCTCTTACCAGTTGGTTCCTAACCGGCTTTCCAGACCGATTCGGGTTCCTGCGGCCATCACCGCATCGCTGATACGACAACCCGCCCCGATGGATACGTCGCAGTCACAGATGACTCGGGTCAGGTTTGCTCCCTCAGCGACATGCACCCGTTCCAGCAGCACACAGTCCTCCAGCACGCTTCCCCGTGCGATACGACACCCCGCGCCGATCACCACCGTACCGCGCAGGTGTACGTTCTGATCAATCACCGCACCTTCGCCAACATGCGCCATCGCGCCTGTGTCCAGCATCGCCTGCACCGAGGCGTTTTGCATGCACCACAAGCCTTCCGCATGAGGCGTGCCCGGCAGGGAGATGTTCGTCTTCCCCTGCAAAAGGTCGTTGGTGACCTTCCAGTAATGCGTGGGACCTGCTACATCCACCCAGTAGCCTTCTGCCGGGGCGCCATACAATCCCTCGTGCCCTTCGATCATGCGCGGATAGATTTCCCGCTCGATAGAGACCATTCGTCCCTCGGGGATGCTCTCCACCACCTCGGGCTCAAGTACATAGAAACCGGCGTTGATGTAGTCCCAGCCGGTTCGCTCCACGTTCGGGTTTGCTGCAAGCGCCTTCTTCTGTTCTTCTGTTGGCTCTCTCCATGCCAGAACCCTGCCGTCAGCGTCCAGCTCCAGCACACCGTAGGGGTTCGGGCTGGGCACCGCCTTCAAAGCGATGGTGGCGCGGGCACGCCGTTGCTGATGCAGGCGGATGATCGCGCTCAGGTCGAAATCGGTCACGATATCGCCGTTGAACACCACGACGGTCTCGTGCCTCCACAGGCTCCTGGCAGCATTGCGGATAGCGCCAGCCGTACCTAGCGGCTGATCTTCCTGAGCGTAGCGCATCCTCACGCCGAACTGGGAGCCGTCGCCGAAATGCCGCTCGATGGCATCTGCCATGTAGTTGGTGGCAAATACAATCTCATCTACACCGTGCGCTTTCAGCAGAGAGACCTGATACTCCAGTAACGGGCGATTGAGAATCGGCATGAGAGGTTTAGGACGGGTGTAGGTGAGCGGACGAAACCGGGTGCCAAATCCGCCAGCGATAACGATCCCTTGCATCCCATCACCTCCCAACCGTATTCCATCTCCTGTTTTCGGGTAGAACACCCGAGAGATTATACTCAGCGGATAAACCGTTTGTAAAGTTGCAAAGAGAATGTTGAAGAGGTCCAACCTTGTGTCATTGCGAGGAGCGCAGCGACGAAGCAATCCCCATCACTGCACGGCGTTTGCAGGACGTGCCAGATGTGTCGTCTAATACCGTAAAGATAGACTGGAGGGTGCTCCCAATGCCGGTACCAGATAGCGCGCGCGTTGTGTATGAGAAAAATCCACTGGCAGAGGTCATCTGCCAGTTGCGCTACCCGACGATTTTCAGGATAGGG
>OGCI01001514.1_pt1 | contig 19008 bp, 15 predicted proteins | sample 1570021 | NCBI WGS metagenome assembly OGCI01 (sample SAMN06264664, study PRJEB24512) | hot springs metagenome | isolation source: Hot spring water | place: South Africa: Tshipise | collected 2015-06-21 | reverse complement strand
AAGGAGGAGTGTGAAGAAACATATTAGACGGTAAAAACATTTGGAGAATATGAAGTACGTGAGACAAAAGACAAAGAGTATGAACTAGCTAAGAGAGGCATTGCTATCGGTATGTTTCAGGAGTACGTATTGAAGAGGAAAGAGCCCTATTTTCCCTGAGCCACGGAATGCTACTTGAAGTTTCAGAAAAAGGGGTTAGAAGAATAGTTGTTCCTGAGAAAGCAACCCTTATGGGAATGATAGCCTCTGATGGGAGCAATGTTTTATATCGAAAAGAACGATCGAAGGGAAGATATTGCACTGAATACACAACCCGGTTTTACTCAAAAGACAAGGAACTTATAGAGATGTTTGATAGATTATCTGAAGAAATATATGACATAACTCCGCACCATTACACCCGAAAGAGGAACAGTCTGATTACTGCACAAATATACAGCAAAGGGATCTTCTATGATCTTGACGACCTTGACCTAAAGCCGAGACCTTACGAATTTCACGTACCTAGGGAGCATCTAGATAGCGAGGGAAAAAAGGCATTTTTGAAAGGCTTCTTCTCTGGAGATGGAAGCATATCTCTGTCTAAGGGCAGAATTACTGTGATGGGAATCTACTCGAAATATAAAGAAGGTTTGGAAGAATTGTGCCAGATTCTTACAGATGTAGGTTTCCATCCTTATGAAATTTTAGAATATCAAAAACCGGGGGAAGAAACGTGTTATTATTTTTTAATCCCAGCAAAAGAGTATGTAAAATTCATGGAGGAAATAGGGAGTTATAGACCTAGGCATGTGCTTATATTTGAGGAGTTCAAGAAGAAACTGGAGGAAAGAGAGGAAAAATGACAAGAGCCCGGGTTTGGGGGGGTGAAGACTTTGAACTTGCAGGAGAGAATGCGGAGAAGTATTTGAGCAAGCGGTGGAAAGACACGACCGAAGAGTGCTCCATCGCAATTGACTGTAGGAATGTTGATGAGGGCATAATGTTTGGAATCACTGTATACATGAACTACCCCAAAGATGTAAGGAAATTGGTAGATGATCTACTGATGTAGCCTTAACTGAAGGAAGCAAGGTATACTTCGTTACGGTTAAACTATACGATCACGTGGTCTCAGAAAAAGAAGTCCATAGGAATGACCTCCCACTGTAAACGAAGCCTACAGAAAGCGTGAAAAACATCTCTTACAAAAATTTAGAGGTCACCCAAAGGTCAAGGCCCTATTAGATGAAACTAAGGTGCTTGTAATGTTTTCTCCAATCACTATACTTTGTGAACTGGAGTCTGAGTGCGGCAATAAGGTGATTGCTGATATCGGTAATTATGATTTTGAACACGTTTTGAATTTTCTCCATCGTCATGTAAATGAATTGATTAAACGGGGGGTAGCTACTCGCTTACTCGGATATGATTTGTGGGGCGACCCAGAGGAATTGAGAGTTAATGATTTATACGTTGAAGGAAAAGAAGTATGCCTATTGCTTGGCCCTCCAGCTGCTAAATAATTTTCTAGAAAAGTGGACCGGAGGGGACTCGAACCCCTGACCCCCCGAGTGCAAGTCGGGTATTCTACCACTGAACTACCGGCCCCAACACTAGCCTCCTCCTAACGATATATAATGTTTTCTCCTTTTTTATCTGTTGGAAACAGGTGTAGAGGTTTGCAAAAGATTTAAAATATCACATGGGAATTTGACTGGAGACTAGGGTCGGGATCCAGGCTTGAAAATGGCCGTTGTAGCGTAACCAGGTAGCGCGGTGGCCTGTGGAGCCACTTGTCTGGGTTCAAATCCCAGCAACGGCCCTCAATCAACATAAGCATCTCGTGTAATCAAGGATCTTTCTTCAGAAGAAACTTGAAAATAGCTGGGAAGAACCTTCTTTAGGATGGAGGAGGTGGAGGTGGCGGGAACGTTGGTGGAGCACGCGTTTTCCTCCTCAAGAACAGTATAACGAACGCCACAACTACGACAACTAGCACGATTGCCGCATACATCCAGATTGGAATAGCCTGAAGGTTAAGCGTGTATTTTTGAGTAGCCGTGTTGCCTACATTGTCTGAGGCTTCAACGCTCCATGTGTGGCTTCCTTCAGCGATACTGAACGTTTTAGTGTAGGCGTCTCCGTTTTTAGTCATAGTGCCTTGGAGCGCCCCGTCGACGGTAAGCTTAACCTCTTTTATGCCTGAGCCCGTGTCTGTGACCGTTACCGTAAACGTTACTGGTGTTGTGCCGAAGTATTGAGTTAGGCTTCCAGTTGGCGATGCACCTGTTATAGAGGGAGGAGAATTATCCAATATCACTGTCAAAGTCTTCTCTACCTCACTGTTTCCAGCTTTATCAATACTGTAATATCTTATGGTACGGGAACCATCAGGATACGGAAACAATGTGAATGTCGAAGAGTAGGTGTACCACGCGCCTCCGTCAATCCTGTACTTGGTTTCCTTAACTCCGCTAGCATCATCACTCGCGGAAAGCGTGAAGCCTGTTAAAGAGGAGACGTAAGTTGTTGCATCACTCCGATACTGTGGTGAACCTATGTTGATCATGGTTACTGGAGCAACCGTGTCTCTAATGGGTGCATACAGGATAAAATCCATATAGGCCTGAGAGGACGAGAACCCAGGGATCGCTGCAATTAATGCTCCATCCCTAGTGTAGTGCTTTACGTCACCAAAACCTGCAACCCAAACCGAACCATCAGTCTGATTAACTTTAACCGTCCATCTTGCTTGGGTTTCAACCCGTTTCACCAGATTCCCCTCCCTATCATACTTGTATAGGCCATTTCCTATTGCCAGCCAAAGGCTGTCGTCGTTTCTGTCAACGCTCACGCATAATGGTCTTGTCGTAAAATCGATTGTTTTAACAATATCACCATTAGGCGAAATCTTTAGTAGCCTGTCTTTGCTTCCGACTACTTCAGGATGCTTTCCTTCACAAATCCAAGCTGAACCATCGGAAGTAAAATCTACGGATAATGCTGTCCAAGCTACGGGGTCAATTGAAAACTGCTTGTTGAAATTCCTGTTTAACCTTGTGATGTTGGCTCCAACTATCCAGATGGAATCATGATCATCAACAGCAATATCAAATCCACCGTAACTTGTTTCTTTAATGATGTTACCGCTCTGATCCATTTTTAAAACTTTATTTCCAAAAATGGTTCCGTCTGTCAGGCCATATATCTCTCCGTTTTCTGAAAAATAGATGGAATTCATGCTACGTGACATCATTACGGATACTTCGTCTCTTGTGAAATCGTATTTCACCAACCGATTTGAAACCATATCCACTATTAAGCATTCAAGCCCACCGTCCTTTGCCACCAATCTTTTAGCTGCTCCGATCGACTCACAAATACCGAATTTTGCTATTGTCCTTACCTTTGTATGATCAGCAGGGTTTATTATTGTGAGCCTGTCCTCGAAGGGGGGATTTCTGATATCTGGATCATTATCTTCCAAGATGTAGACCATTGGTGGCACTGGCATAGAGCCGCTTACATTCATGTTCACGGCCGATTTGGGGAAACGGAAATCAGCAATATAAGGAGAAGAACACAGCCTCCAAAGCTTCGGTAATGATGCTTCTTAAGTGGAGGACTATTATCCATCTAAAACGACCTCCCAATGAAAAAATGCCGACAGCACTATTTAAATTTTTCAGGCTAACTTACAATGATTGCCCATAACGAGAAAGGTAAAAAATGTGTCGCAGCTAACGGAGACATTTGAATTTCCCTACTTCTAAACCAACTTTCTTCGAGGCCCCGACACCATTATCCTTATTTTTAAACCTCAATCCGATTTTTTCAGCGAAAGTGTTTTAAACCCTTTATGGAAATATTGTTTAAGCCTCGGTAACTCAGCCTGGTAGAGTGGCAGCCTTGTAAGCTGTTAGTCGAGGGTTCAAATCCCTCCCGAGGCTTTCTTAAAGGCTTCGCGAAATAAGATGTTTTCTAGTGAAAAAAGCCCCAGGCGAGATTTGAACTCGCGACCTCATCCTGTTTGTTTTCCACCATTACCAAGGAGGCGCTCTAACCAGCTGAGCTACTGGGGCTGCCAGTATTTCTAGCTCTAGATGTTTTAAGCTTTTCCGAATGTTTTCCTATGAACGTGTTTGCAGAGCGACATTGCTCAAGTTATGCGGAGAAGGATTATTTGACGCAGATAAACTGTTTTTCCTACAAGCAGTCTCCACTCCTGTTTTTCAAAATTTTTCTGAACAAATTAGTAAAGAAGATTGTATTGAAACCAATATAAAAAGCCATATAAGTCAGTCCATACACTCCAAATGATGCAAAAGATGCTTGTTCAGGATGTTAAGGACGAGGGGACTTCAGAATCCGAGACGCTTGTTTCCGAGGTCCTTGAAATAATGAAAATGATGAAAACCGTTAGAAAGAAGATCGTTGAATCGAAAAACGGGGGAAGCGAGGATCCTCCTAATGCGGATGTTGAAAAATTAGAGTCTTTCCTACAAACCCTCAGGCTTGAGATGGTTAAAAGAAGCATAATGCTCGCGCAGAAACACGGCGTACAGTTCAGGTCTTCAACAGCACCTGTTCTTTTAAACGGTGGAAGCAAGGTTTCTTCCAAGGAGCCTGATTTCATCCTGAGCGACCTTTCGAGGCTAGAAGAAGAGTTGAACAAGGCTTATCGTGTTGCAAGGGAAACCCTGAGCAATCTGGGTCGGCTGGTTTGAAGAGATGAGTGGAAGCCTTGCCGATCTGAGGAGGCTGGCGTCCGAAAGGGTTCTGTCTCACATCGAATCCGGGATGATCATAGGAGTTGGGTCTGGAAGCACGATTGGAGACTCTTTTCTCCCACTGCTGGCTGAAAAAATTAGGGTGGGAAGCCTTAAGGATATTTCCTTAGTCCCATCTTCGCGTCAAATAGAGTTTAGGCTTCTGGAGGAAGGTTTGAAAACAACGAGCCTTAACCAGATAGACTATTTGGATGTCACGGTGGATAGTGCTGACCTTGTTGAAAGAGAATCGTTGACCGCGATAAAGGGTGGCGGCGGCGCCCTGCTTTTAGAGAGGGTTCTTAACGCAGTCTCAAAGAAAGTAGTACTGGTTCTTGATGAGAGGAAGGTAACCGAGAAGGTTCCACCAGGCTTCCCAATACCTGTTGAGGTTCTTCAAGGCCTGGTTCTCTTCGTCAAAAGGAGGATTGAGAAAACACTGGGAGTGGGCCCTAGGATCAGAACTGGAAGCGGTAAGGTGGGGCCTGTAATAACTGACTTCGGTAACGCTATTTTAGATGTCCCTTTGCCGGAGAACCGTGGTCTAGACTGGCTTGACGACTTTTTCAACAATACTCCAGGAATTCTGGAGAACGGTATCTTTAAAGGCATCGTGAGCTACGCTTATGTAGGGACGAGCAACGGAGTATTAGAATTGGAGAGGAGAAGACAGTAGAGATGGAGCCTGCAAGCAGCATGGAGAGAGTGAAGCTTCTGCTCAGAGACTCATTGACAGACATAGATCTAGTATCGTATGATCTTGACAAGATCGTTAGGAACCTGAAGAAGAAGGACAGTGAGTACCTTGAAAAGATAAGTTTTCTTCTGGATAAGAATGATCATGATAGAGCGAAGGCTTATGCTCAGGAAATAGCTATGCTCAGAAGGGTTGCGAAACTGATTTACCAGTCCAGTCTTCTTGTGCTAACTATTAAGCTCAGGCTTGAAACCATGGTTGAATCTGAGGAGCTTTACGGTATGCTTCCGCAACTTGCGAGACTGCTTTCCAGAATAAGCGAGTCGAGCCCGCTGCCGAACCTTGAAAAAGATTTTGTCGGGGTTAAGACGAAGCTTGAGGAGGCTGCTTCCATAATAACTAAGACTACTGATATTAAGGCTGAAGCTGTTGATGTTGAAGTTGACAGAGTGATTAAGGAGGCTGAGAGGCTTGCTTTGATGAAGCTTGAAAACACTTTCCCGAAGGTGCCTCAAAGCCACGATCTGAGAGAGGAGGCTAAGCAAAGGGTTTTAGAATATCTTAAGTCGAACATGGATTCTTTCAGCATAGAGAAGTGTGCGAAAGACCTTTCGATGGCGAAAGAGGAGGTTGAAAGCCTGTTGAACGAGCTCGTTAGGGAAAAGAAGGTAATAATAAAACGTGAAGAGGAGCTTGTTTAAGCAGAAGCCCTTTCCTTCCTCCAATCCTCCATCTTAGCCAAATTCTCCTTACTTATACTGCTACCCCTATTCCTTATCGCTTTAACAAGATCCTCCATGCTCACAGGTCTAGGATTCCCCTTCATGGGATCACCCTGTTCAAAGAACTCTTCTATCGTTATTTTAAAAGCGTCCTTACATATATTCTCAATATCGTGAGCAGAATATCCTTCGGTTAAACGCGCAAGCTCATCAAAATGTATTGGAGTCTTAAGGCTGAGCTTAGAAATGAAGTACATGAAGAGCCTCTTTCTTGATCTAATGTCGGGGGGAGGAACATACAGCCTCTCTTCAAACCTTCTAAGGAAGGAATCCGGTAGGAGCCACGGGTTGTTCGTGGCCGCTATCACGTAAACATGTTCAACGCGCCCCTTGCTCGCGAGGCCATCCATCTCCTGTTGAAGCTGCAGCCTCGCCCTTGACTCACCGCCTGTTTCATAAATATGGGTTCCCACAATGCTTTCAACCTCGTCTATGAAAAGTATAGCCGGCTCGTTGGAGCTACTGTTCCTCCTCGCGTTTTCGAAAAGCTTAGATATGTTCTTCTCAGACTCTCCGAGCCATTTCGAGAGTATCGAAGATGCTTTAACCAAGTAGAAGGTTGCCCTGATGCTGTTCGCTAGGGCTGCCGCCAAAAGAGTTTTACCACATCCAGGGGGGCCGTAGAAAAGGATTCCTGTGGACCAGGGAAGCTTGTAAACATCCGGGCGGATTGTGGGGAATATTATATTAACATAGAGCTTCTTCTTAGCCTCCTCTAGATCCACTATATCCTCCCATCTTACAGAAGGCTTCTCTATGAGGACAACGTCCTGGAGCCACCTGTCCTCCCCCTCCTTAGCCTCGGTTTTATTAACGTAAACAACTTCATCCTTCCTCCTAATGAGGCCTTCTAGCTTCTCAACTCTTTTCTGGTACTCCCTTATTCTGTCCAAGTAGACTCTTTTAATGCTGTCGTTATCGGTTAGCGTGTAAAGCTGCATAAGTATTTCAATAGTCTCCCTGTAAAGCCTTAATGCAGACTTGTAGTCCCCTTGACTATCTACTGTTACTGCCTCATGAGCCTTTCTTATTGCATTCTTCTCAAGCTCGCTCCGCCAGCTCAAGCTGGACACTCCTCTTCCTGATAAATCCTCATAAAGGATTCCTATTAAGTTTTATCTACTTTAAAATAAAGTTTTATACATAAAATATTTAAGCTACGGTATTAGAGCACTTACTGATAAAGATGAGCCCGTTATTCGGCAGGAAACAGCCTCAACCGCCTCCGCAACCTGCGGACCAACCTGCGCTTCAAGACACTATGAGGGAAGCAGTTGCAATGCTTAAAGTTCAGGAGCAGAATCTTGACCGAATCTATCATAGGATTAAGACTAGAGACGAGCAGCTTTTCAAAGAAGTTGAGAAAGCCCTGGTTGAAAGAGATAATTCCCGTGCCCTAGTGTATGCGAACGAGGTTGCTCAGGTAAGGAAGATGGGTAAGATAATTCTCAGCAACAGGCTTGCCCTTGAACGAGTAATACTCAGGCTTGAAGACACTATAGACTTCAAGGAGACTCTGAAGATTTTGGGTCCGATTGTCAATGTGGTTAACAGGGTTGGAAGCGAGATAAGGAACGTCGCCCCCCAGGTGGCTGATGGTCTTAGGCAGATAGAGGATGTAATGAACCGTGCGATGATACAGGCTGGCGAAGTATCTGGTTACGAGACCTATATTTCGCCGGACAGTGAGGCAGACCAGATTTTGAAAGAGGCTTCAGCCCTAGCTTCACAGAAAATGAAGTCCAGCTTCCCTGAAATACCTGAGGCCGTTAGGCAGCAGATGGAAGAAACCGGCTCCCGGTCTCAATGAGGCTCAAGGGCTTCACCTGACTAGTGTAAGCGGCTGTCGAATCCTTAGTGCAGCTTATTTTCAAAAATAGTACCAACCTGCCTCTTGCAGAGGCTTTGCTCCAGTTGAGAAGCAGCCGAATAGAGGCTTGGCATCCTTGTTCTTTCTTAAACAGGCTTAAAGGCACTGCCAGCGAAGGAAACCGATAAATAGACACTCTGAAGGAGGAATAGGGTCATCCAGATGAGTGGGAAAATAGTTGTTTCAAGAAAAGAGATTTTGCATTACGCTAAGCTTTGTAGAATCTCTTTAAGCGAGCCTGAGGTTATTAGGCTTGAAAAAGACGTTAATGAAATATTGGAGTATTTCAACACTATAAGAAGCCTGCAGCTGGATGTTGAGCCCATGGCTTACGTGACTGGTTTCCATGAGTTTCTTAGAGAGGATGAGCCGGCTGAAACCCTTGCAGAGGAGGATGTTTTCAAGAATACTACGGAGAAGGATGAAAAATGGTTTGTGTCAGGTCAGGTGCTTGGGTGAACAGTATTTCAGAACAGGCCTCCGGAACCCGCGAGGATTCCGCTGATCCGGTGGAAAAGGTTTACAGAGCCCTTGAAACCCTAGAGGAAGCCCGTGGGTTAAACGCTTTCATAACTGTTGACAAGGAGGGCGCCCTCAGAAGGGCGGAGGATCTTAGACGCAGAATCAAGATGGGTGAGAAAACAGGTAGGCTGACTGGGCTCCTTGTGGCGGTTAAAGACAATATTTCTACAAAGAACCTGAGGACAACATGCTCCTCCAGAATGCTTGAAAACTATGTTCCGGTCTACGATGCTACTGTTGTTGAAAAGATAAGAAGAGAGGACGGTATAATAATCGGTAAAACAAACATGGATGAGTTTGCAATGGGTTCCAGCACGGAGACCTCTTTCTTCGGCCCTACAAGAAACTTTTTCGATCATTCTAGGGTTGCAGGGGGCAGCAGTGGTGGAAGCGCGGTTGCGCTTACAACAGGGGCCGTGGAGCTTGCTCTGGGAAGCGACACCGGTGGGTCAATAAGGAACCCTGCTGCCTTCAACTCCGTGGTCGGGTTAAAGCCGACTTACAGCAGGGTTTCACGTTACGGTTTAATAGCTTACGCGAGCAGTCTTGATCAAATAGGGCCGATGGCCAGAGACACTTTGTCCACAGCCCTATTACTTCAAGCAATATCTGGGAGCGACCTAAGGGATTCTACAACCTCCAGCCAGAAGCCCCAGAATTATGTTGAAGAGGCTTTGAGAAAAACGGAGGGACTTAGGGTCGGCATTGTAAAAGATGGGTTTACGAACATTGATGAAAAGGTTTCGGAAAAAGTTTACGACGCGATAGGGGTTCTAGAGAAAATAGGGTGCCGGGTTGAAGAGGTATCCATGCCTTTTCTGAAGCATGCCCTCCCAGCCTACTATATCATAGCCATGGCTGAGTGCTCCAGCAACCTAGCTAGGTTCGATGGAATACGTTATGGAGCAAGACGTGTTGAAGGCAGGTGGGAGGACCGAGTTGTTAAGACTAGGACTGAAGGCTTCGGGGATGAGGTGAAGAGAAGAATATTCCTAGGGACTTTTGTGCTCTCGGCGGGCTATAAGGAGGATTTTTACATGAAGGCTTGCAGAGTCAGGGGGAAGATACATGACGATTTTAAACGTCTATTCAAAGACTTCAGCGCTTTAGCTACGCCAACCATGCCTGTTCTGCCCTGGAGGATAGGGGAACTAGTATCTCCGCTAGAAATGTATATGATGGATTTTGAAACCGTTGCCGTCAACCTAGCTGGACTGCCTGCGATAAGCGTTCCAGCTGGCTTTGTCAACTCGCTTCCCGTCGGCCTTCAGCTTATAGGGAACCATTTTGAAGAGGCAACCCTGCTCAGAATATCCTATGCCTATGAGAACGAAACAGGGTTCACCAGATGGCTTCAGACCCCTAGCTAGCCTAGGAAAGGTTAAAAACAGTTTCAACACTTTTTCTGAAGATGGTTCAGAAAGCACCTATGCTGCTAATACCTGGTCCAATAACTCTTCCGGAGAGAGTTCTGAGGGCGATGGCTAAGCCAATCATAAACCATAGGGGGGAGGATTTCCACAGGCTGTACGATAAGGTTGAGGAGGAGTTGAAGTATGTTTTCAAGACTGAAAACGACGTCTATATTATAAGTGGCTCCGGAACCGCTGGGGTGGACATGGTTTTCCAAAACTTCGTTTACGAGGATGAGAAGGTGTTAATACCCGATTTCGGAAACTTCACTGAGAGGATTGTGGAAAACGCTTTGAAGGTCGGTGCTAAACCCGTTACTGTCAAATCAGACTGGGGAAGCCTACCAGGTTTCAGAAGCATAGCAAACGCGATTGAGGGTGAGGATGTGAAGAGCATCTTCATAGTGCATAACGAGACCTCTACAGGAGTAACTTTCAGAATGATGGAGGAAGTTTCTAACATAGTTAAAAACAGGGATATACTGGTTTTCGCAGACACGATTTCAGATCTTGGCGTTGAACCATTCTACACCGATAAATTAGGTGTTGATGTTTGTGTGACCGCCAGCCAGAAGGGGCTCGGCGGGCCACCGGGATTATCCTTTGTCTCAGTTAGTAGAAGAGCTTTAGATAAGGGTTTGAACAACCCTAGGGGGAGAAGCTTCTACCTTGATGTTAAAAAGGTTAATAAGTTCCATCTTAGGAGGGAGACGCCTTTCACTCCTGCAATACCATTGATATATGGGATTGCTGAAGCACTTGAAATATTAAGGGAGGAGAGTTATGAAGAACGGATAAAGAGACATGAAGAGAACGCTAGAATGATATATGAATTCTTGGAATCTGAAAACATTGAGATCTTCCCGCGCGATAAAAAATACTGGTCTGCATCAGTAATAGTTTTCAGAAACAAGGGGTTGAACGCTGAAGCAATAATCAGAAGGCTGTATGAAGAACATGGTGTATTAATAGCAAGAGGAATGGGCAGGCTGAGGAGTGAAACAACCAGAATAGGCAATGTTGGTTACGAGGGGAGGAGGGAAATAGAGTATTTCCTTAATTCGTTCAAAAAAGTTTTAAAAGCCGCTAGCTGATACTTCCAATTGAAAGGCAATTTATAATAGTGATCCTCCCTTTCTTTAAACCAAAATATTCAACGCTAGGATTACATGTTTAAAATAAGTAGCAACGCTTAATTACCGTGTCTTACTCATAGTCGTGTCGAGGCATGAGAAATATGGAAAGCATGTTCTCAGGCAAGCTGTTCCAAATTAAAGTAAAAAACTCTATGTGGTGGCTTTATTCTGCACAATGGCCTGGGTTTCAAATCGGGTCATTGACATGCTGTCTTCGCTTAAGCAACCAGACTCACTACCCTGACGAGCTTAGAATAGAGAAGCTTGGGAACGAAGATGGTTTAAGAATGGTTTGGATGTTTAGTCAGGCTAATGCTAAGCTAGTTCAGGAAATTGCATTTCATTCAAACCATCTCAAAATACAAAGCTTGTTTACAAATCTTTCTAGTAAGGCTGCCTGTCTCAACGAGTTGGTTCTGCTCGAATCCACGGAAGCGGGTAAAACCTTGTTTGGAACAAGACAGGAGGAGGCTCGGGTTTATGAGGATGGCGGGTATTGGGGGCGTGTTCGTAAGCTAAGCCGGAGCCCTACATCTGCAACTGAAACAGCAGAGCAAGAGTCGAGTGGAGAGGCTTCCGGCTCCTCACAAATCTGTTGGGAAATCTATAACCCACTTGACAGAATAGCTTTTCTAGCGGGTTTCTCAACCTTTGAAAGATGGCTTGGCGTAATTAAAACAAGGTACAACGCATCCATGGGTGTTACAGAGTGGGCTATGCACTTTGACGCCGGCGATCTAACTGTTGACCCTGGACAAACCATTGTCCTAGAAGAAGTCGCGCTAATGCTTGGGCGAGATCCGTGGCAGCTGTTAGAGGAATTCGGAGACCTAGTTAAGGAAAAATACAGTGTTAAGCCTTTAAAGAAGCCTCCGGTAAGCTGGTGTAGCTGGTACCCCTATCGTTTAAGCGTTAGCGAAGAACGCGTCTTGGAGAACGCTAGGGTTGGGGCTGAGCGTTTAAAAAGCTTAGGGTTGAAAAATATTAAGGTTGATCTAGGCTGGGAGAAAGAGTATCTGCCGAGCTCTTATGAGGAGAATGAGCAGTTTCCTCACGGGTTGAAATGGTTGTCGGAGAAACTTGAGGAACTTGGTTTCAACCTTGGAGTCTGGAAGGCGCCCTTCACCATCAGCGAGTTCGATCCGGTTGCTGTGCAGCACCCTGAGTGGCTTCTGGGAGACGAGAAGGAGAAGCCGGCTCCATACTGGACTTGGTTCTGGAAGCCGCATGGAAAGGTTTATGCTTTAGACCTGACGCATCCGGAGGCACGGAGTTATCTATGCGAGAAAGTAGCCTCGCTAGCCGAAAGAGGAGCGAGGTACTTCAAGTTTGATTTTCTAAGCGGCCCGTGTAGCCCTAGTCTGCGCAATCGTTATGACTCGAGAATAGTGGCGGGAGGCGGTGTGGAGGCTGCACGTCTAGGATGCAGAATAATTGCTGAGTCGCTTAAAGACATCGATCCAGAATGCCTGATGCTCAACTGTAACTCGTATGAACCATGCGGCCTAGGGTATTTCCAGTTGCTCTACACTTGCAACGATACTGGTAACACTGGCTACGTAACGTGGTCTTTCATGAAGGAAAACTTCAGGTCAGTCGCGTCCCACCTGTGGAAAAACCATAGGTGGGGAATAATTGAGCCCTCCTGCCTCTGTGTCGGTCCACCCGGCTCTCTGGAGGAGGCTAGGATCCGTGCTACAGTAGCGTACTTATCCGGTGGTGAAATCGACATTGGTGACGACCTGACTACTCTGCCGGAAGACAGGTGGCAGGTACTATCCGTATTGCCGCCAAGCGGATACTCAGCTAAGCCGGTGGATCTTTTTGAACCGGTTCCAGTCGAACAATTGTCATATGAAGATATGAGTCGCAGCGGTTGTGAAAGCAAGACGGGAAGCATTGAGGAAGATGGGGGAAACATATGGTTGCTGAAAGTAAACTCTGAATGGGACAGCTGGATCCTTGTTGGCCTCTTCGCCTGGGAGCCTCCGAGGACTAAAAACGGGAGGGAGCACCAGATAACTAGGTTTAACATTCCGTGGAGCCTCTTAGGACTAACCCCTGATAAAAAATACTGGATCTACGAATTCTGGTCAGGCCAGTTTCTCGGGGAAGCCCCCTCGACTTCTGGACCAGTAGGCTACGTGCATCCTGGGGATGCTGGAAAATTAATATGGAGCACTACGAAAGATGCTCTTCAAGTCGCCTTCTTCGGGCCGGCGGTTAAGTTGTTAGCAATCCGAGAAAAACGGTCACACCCATGGATCGTTGGAACAAGTTTTCATGTTAGCAGCGGTGGGGAGTTGCGGAACGTAAACTGGGATGAGGCGAGGAGAGTGTTGAAGGGCGAGTTGCAGCGGCCGGCGGTCCAGCTGGGCTTCATCGTTGTAGCCGGTTTAAACACTGGGCCGGTTAAAGCCACAGTGGATGACCGTCCGGCTCCTGTTCACCGTGGAGCTAACAATTCCTTGATAATCTCAATACTTCCGGGGAAAGATACCACGCGGTGGGAAATAGGCTTCGAAAAATGATTAGTTAACGCTAACTCTCTAAAGAGATCTCTGCCATGTAAATATCGGATGAGTAAGGTGAAACTCCTTGCATAACCCCGCTGAGGTACGCATGCTGCGAATAATAGCTGATTAAAAGCCTCCCTGGTTGACTGGATATCAGGCCAGGGTAGGCGGCATCACCGTCTGAAGGCAGAGCTAAAAAAGGCGTTACGCCTTCTCTTTCAATCAGGAAGATCCCCGTGTTTCCCGGCGGCGTTAACTGCATTCTCCACATTGTGTTGGTTCGGCGTCGCCCCGCAATGTACAGCTGGCCTCCGTTTTCGCAGAAGACTGGGCAATGAAGAGTAGTTCTAAGATCCATGCGATCCCATTTCTCGTATGGCGGCTGGGAAATGTACAGCAACGAGTGATCCGGGTTACGGCTCGAACGGGCGACGCACCAGAGTTCTCCGTTAGAATTGAAGAAAAGATCCGCCTCATTCGGCTGATCATCTACGCCTGCAACTCTGGAAAACTTTTTCCAGGTTAAACCGTTTTGGCTGGTGAGAAAGTCCAGAAAAGACCTGTGTTTTTCCCTCGGGTCCTCCCAACCGTATGCTGCACAGTAGAAGCTTCCCTTGTGAAACCTCACTCTCCACAGCCATGTGTTTTGACGATAGGTTTGAACCGGGTTGGACCAGTGAACCCCGTCGCGCGTAACACAGACATGAGAGAGAAGTGGCCCGAACTCCTTGTCAGGCCACCCTTCAGGCTTAGGCAACCATGTTCCAAAATAAACATGTAAGCCTTCTTCCGTTGGGCAAAGCTTCGGATCCCTGTCGTCGCCAACAGACTTAATGAAGGCTGCCTCATGCCATTTCTCCAAGTCTACTGATCGGAGAACAACGATACCGCCGTCTGGAGAAACGTGGGCTGAGCCTCTGCGGAAGACAAGCCAATAATAACCTCTCCAGAAACAGAGATCCGTGAACGCGTTATGCCAGCCGTCGCGTACAATTGTACGATGCCAAAGGATTTTCGGCATACCGTATCCGTCTGCCCCCCCCATTTTAAGTTTTTAATTTGTAGCCAAAAAATAAAAAATCAAGTGGCTTGGCCCTAACACAGCAAAAATTATTTTTTAGCCTTAAGAGAGGCAGCTGGTGAGAATACTGATCTGAATAGAACAGAGTTGCTTAAACAACATTTACATAACGATGGTTTTTCGAATACAGAGTTAAAAAAAGATATTCGCCAGTGTTTAGAGAAGTGATGCTACCCCGATTCCGAGGAGAGTCAGGATCGCTATTATAACTGCAAAGATTATTGCCGCAAGAATAGCTATAACAAGAGCTTTTAGCCATCCACAGTCGAAGAAGTGTTTGATAAGTGCCAGCCAAATTATAAACGTGACCAAAGTTGCAACCCAGCCGCGGAGGAAAAAGCCGATGATTGCGCCTAAGACCACTCCTAAAATAACTATCCAAATTGCATCGGTGAACTTTGCCTTGCTTTTTCCTGCAAGAATTCTTCCTGCAATCCACAATACCGGAGCAATTATTATGACGCTCACCACGATCTGTATCAGAATCCCTATATCCATTTTCACCTTGCCTCTAAACATCTACTTTTTAAGCTTTACTACTTTGAGAAAAGGCGGTGCTTAAGAAGGAAAGAGAATACTGATTCAGCTTCCTAATGTTCCTTCTTAAACGCTTAATGGCATGTGTTCCAGAAACTTTTCCAGACATCCCAGAGAACCCTTAGCTGAGGCATTCAGCAGTAAAGAAACGTCGAGGGCGGGATTTGAACCCGCACGGCCCGTGTGGGCCACGAGCTTAGCAGGCTCGCGCCTTAACCAGGTTTGGCTACCTCGACATGAATCTAATTACTGCAAGTACGCAGCTGGATAAAAATTTATCTGTTTGTCAAGCATGACAAACTTATTGGCATAAGAGCAGAATAGGGGCAAACATGCCTTTTAACATACTTCTCTTTTTAGTGCACACAAAATCTAAATCCCTTAGTTTCCTTGCATTCTGAGCTTCCCTCATTTCAGTCTCTCTTCAATTGAAAGAAGATGCATATGAATATTCTCCACCAGATATTAGAGAAGCAGCGTGGAATGTAATGTACAACGTGTTCTTACTTTAAAAACCCTGCCGTGGTTGTATACTTCTTAAAATATGTCTTGCAGAATGTTGTCTCATAGAGAACGTTATAGATGAAAATCTTATCTTAAAGAAAGGATGTGCAGGACGATTAAGTTCACATACAACTAGCATCTTCTATGAAAACAGGATTAGACCGCTTTTAACTTCTCTTGCAGGATAATGTTAAGTGTATCTGGAAGAGGAGTGGTTAAACCTTTTGTTTCATAAAAGGCTTCATGCCTATATAAAGTACTTCCAGATGGATGTCTTTCGGCGAACCTTACCACCGCTTTTAAAAGTTTCAAATCCTGCCTCCGACACCTTTTTCACAGGTTTAAACAGGATAATACGTTAGCAACGTAATTCTAAACCTCCTCAAGTTGATGGAACTTAATCCTTACGAATGGCCGAATGAAATTGAAGATAGGAAAACTTGGTTTGAGATGCTGTTAGGCAAGATTATTCCCTCTGACTAAGGTAAAAAGAATACCGTTTAATATTTTAATACTCGGAATCAGGTTAAAGCCCCGCATGGAAAAAAGGAAGGTTGTTAAGAGGGACGGCAGAATAGTGGATTTCGACCCGAATAGAATCAGGAACGCTGTCGCAAAAGCCATGGTGAGCGTGAAACACTATGATGAGAAAGCCTTAGAGAAGGTTGTTAACTACGTGTTAAACGTTTTAAACGAAAAATACGAGGCTGGAGAAACTCCGCATGTTGAGGCTATACAGGATGTGGTGGAGTTCGCACTTATGAGGTTCGACCTTTATGATGTTGCGAAAGCCTATATTCTTTACAGAAAGGAACATGAGAAGATAAGGGAGGAGAAGAAAGCTCTCCTGCAGAAAAGCTTTGTGGACGAGGTTGATAAAGAGTTTTCGGTTAACGCAATTAGGTTACTGGTGAGCCGCTACCTGCTTAAAGATGAGGATGGAAAACTTATAGAGTCTCCCAAACAGTTGTTTCAAAGGGTTGCTCTAACAGTCGTAATACCGGATATTCTTCATGATCCGAGGGTTTTCTCTAAAGAGGGAGAGCTACAGGTTTTTCCGAAAGAAGAGTTTAACCTCAGCCACTATGCGAATAAGCTGGGTCTTGGAAAGAGTGGAAATGGGTATGCCGTCATCTGGAATGAGTATCATTTGAACCGTATGAAGGTGCTCTACGATGAGCTTAATTCGCAAGGCAAGATTAGGATTTCCTGGAGCGATTTTCTAACGATGCTTCTTTCAGGAGAGTTCGACAACTATTATGACAATTTTAAGGTCTATTATGATCTTATGGTTTCTAAAAAATTCATGCCAAATTCTCCAACGCTTTTTAACGCGGGGACGAGGCTTGGCCAGCTCTCCGCATGTTTCGTGCTTGATATTGCAGACAATATTGAATCCATTATGAACGCTGCAACCCAGGCGGCGATTATCTTTAAATCTGGCGGAGGCATAGGCATTAACTATTCTAAGTTAAGGCCTGCCGGAGACATCGTGTTTAGCACTTCAGGAGTGGCTAGCGGCCCGGTCTCCTTCATGAGGATAATAGATACTGTTACAGATGTGGTTAAACAGGGAGGCAAGAGGAGGGGCGCGAATATGGGGATTCTCGAGATTAATCATCCGGATATAGAGGCGTTCATAACGGCTAAGTCTGAACGCGGGAAGCTTGAAAACTTTAACATATCCATCCTCATAGAGGAAGGCTTTTGGAACCATTTGGAGAAAGACACTCCGTACCCGCTCGTAAACCCGAGAGATGAGAAAATTTTGAAGACGGTTCGGGCTCGAGACATTTTCTGGAAAATAGCGGAGATGGCTTGGAGAACAGGAGACCCGGGTGTCTTATTCTTAGAAAATATTAACAGAAGAAACATACTGGCGAAGCATATAGGAGTTATAAAATCCACTAACCCATGCGGCGAGGAACCCTTATACCCCTACGAGTCCTGCAACCTGGGGTCGATAAACCTTTGCGCTTTCATGAAAAATGGGGAGGAAGGAACCTTTTTCGACTGGGAGGAGTTCAGCCGCATTGTTGGAATCACCTTAAGGTTTTTAGACAATGTGATAGACATGAACAAGCTGCCTTTAAGCGAGATAGATTATGCGACCAAGCTGACTAGAAAAGTTGGCTTAGGCTTGATGGGTTTGGCTGACCTGCTTTTCGCCCTGAGAATACCCTACAACAGTGAGGAAAGCTTTAGGCTGATGAGCAGGATAGCGGAGCATCTAACTTTTTACGCTATGAAGGAGTCCTGCAGGCTTTCCAAGGAGCGCGGTAGCTTTCCGCTTTACGCTAACTCGTCTTACCCCGATGGCGAGATGCCCGTTGAAGGCTTCTACCATAAGGATTTGCAAACCCTTCCTTGGCATGAACTCCAGCAGGAGATAATGAGGTTTGGAATAAGGAATGCTGAAGTAACCACTATTGCGCCAACAGGTTCCATCTCCATGCTGGTCGACGTGTCCTCCGGCATAGAGCCTCAATTCGCCCTTATATATGAGAAGAGGGTTAGTGTCGGAACCTTCTACTATGTGGATGTTGAGTTCGAAAAAGCGCTTAGAGAAAACGGGCTTTATGAGGAGAAGATGCTTAAGCTGATTTCAGACAACGGTGGTTCACTCGTAGGTCTTGACTTCCCGGAGAAGCTGGCTCGCGTATTCGTGGTTGCTTACGACATACCGTGGTGGGACCATGTGAGAGCTCAAGCGGAGTTCACGAAATGGATTTGCGCCGCAGTTAGCAAAACCATAAACATGCCGAACTGGGTTACTGTGGAGGATGTACAGAAAGCCTTTATGCTGGCACGCGTTATGAGAATAAAGGGTGTAACTATTTATCGTGACGGCTCCCTCCCGTATCAAGTCCTAGTCACACCATCTTCGAAACTCGGGAAATACATAAAAAACATCAGCAATTCGACGATTGAAATTGCTAGATCTCTAGGGGTTGAAATAAAGGAGTTTGAAGAAGAGTATGGCTATATCCCAGATCCAGATCTTGCAGAGATTGAAATTTCTGATGAATGGCTAAGAGACCTGAGTTTTGGGATGCCAGAGCTTCCGTACCATAGGGTGGAGAGGCTGGCAAAGGATTATGGCATAGGTAGGAGCCAGGCCAGGATAATAGTTTATGTCGATAAAGCTTTGGCAGATTTTTTTGAGAGTTGCTGCAAGATCTATAAAAATTATCAGAAGC
>OGCI01001512.1_pt1 | contig 19016 bp, 12 predicted proteins | sample 1570021 | NCBI WGS metagenome assembly OGCI01 (sample SAMN06264664, study PRJEB24512) | hot springs metagenome | isolation source: Hot spring water | place: South Africa: Tshipise | collected 2015-06-21 | reverse complement strand
AATGGGTACGCAGGGTTGGCCCTTTTGGAAAAAGAAGCGGTAGATCTAGTGATCCTCGACGTGTGGATGCCCAACATGGGGGGGATAGACGTGTTGAAGAAGATCAAGGAAACCTACCCCTTCACCGAGGTGATCATGATTTCCGGGCACGCCAATATCGATCTAGCCGTGAAAGCAGTCAAGTTGGGGGCCTTCGATTTTCTGGAAAAACCTCTCAGTCTGGATCGGGTCCTTACCCTTACCCGAAACGCCCTCGAGTTGGAGAAGCTCAAGAGAGAGAACCTCCAGCTTAAACAGGCGGTCCTCTCCAACGACGAGATCATTGGCCATAGCCCGCCAATGCAAAAAGTCAAGGAACTGATCCAGCAGAGTGCCGCTTCCGACGCCCGGATCCTCATCACCGGCGCCAACGGTACGGGGAAGGAACTGGTAGCGAAGGAGATCCATCGCAAGAGTAGCCGGGCCCGGGGGCCCTTCATCGAAGTGAACTGCGCGGCAATCCCGGAGTCCCTCATCGAAAGCGAACTGTTCGGCCATGAGAAAGGAGCCTTTACAGGGGCTGTCTCAAAACGGAAGGGGAAATTCGAACTAGCCCATACGGGCACCCTGTTCCTCGATGAGGTGGCAGACATGTCCCTCAGCGCTCAGGCTAAGGTGTTACGGGTCATCCAGGAACTGCGGTTTGAGCGGGTAGGTGGAGAAGAATCCATCACGGTAGACGTCCGACTGATCGCTGCCACCAACAAGAATATCCAGGAACTGATTCGCTCGGGGAAATTTCGGGAAGATCTGTACTTTCGACTGAACGTAATTCCCATCCACATGCCCTCTCTTTCGGAACGAATCGAAGATCTTCCCCTTCTCGTAGAGTATTTCATGGGAAAGTTCAAACCCGAACACGCCCCGTCTCCAAGAACCTTTTCTCCAGAGGCTATGGAATTCTTGAAAACCTATCCTTGGCCTGGGAATGTCCGCGAATTGAAAAATTTCATCGAGCGTATTAATATCATGAGTGATGAGGATTGTATTTCCTTGGAAACGGTACGGTATTATCTAGGATCCATGGATCTGAAACAATCCGATCCGGTACTGGGAAAGTTTGCCCAGTTGCCCCTAAACGAGGCAAAGGAACAGTTTGAAAAACTGTACCTGGAAAAGAAACTGGAAGAATGCAACTATAACATATCCAAAACAGCGGAATTGATAGGTATCTATCCCAGCAACCTGCATAGCAAACTCAAACGGTACGGAATTCACATCGAACGATGAAGACACTGACGGTTCGGCAAAAACAAATTCTCGATTTCCTGAAATCCTACATCGAACAGCACCACTACGCTCCTTCCATGCGGGAAATCTCCGAACGTTTTTCCATTTCCGTGCGAGGAGCTTACGATCATATAAAGGCTCTAGAACGCAAGAAGTATGTAAAGATCGATTCCAACCACTACCGATCCTTGGTCCTGGTGAATCAGGAACCCTACCGAACGGAACAGGTCGTCCGTATCCCCCTACTGGGTTCCGTGGCGGCAGGGAAACCACTCTTTTCAGAGGAAAATTGGGAACGGTACATCGCCATTCCTGCTGAACTCATTGGAAGGGGAAATCACTTTGCACTGCGGGTTCAGGGGGATAGTATGATCGGGGCCGGAATCTTCAATGGAGATCTGGCCATCGTACGACAACAATCGGATGCCGAAAATGGAGAGATCGTGGTAGCCATGGTGGAGGATGCGGTTACATTGAAACGGCTCTACAAAGAAAAGAATCGCATTAAACTCCAGTCGGAAAATCCCGCCTATCCACCCATCTATACCCAGAACCTCCGTATTCTGGGCCGGCTGGTTCATCTAATCCGCTCGTATGAGTAAAATTCCCCCTGTCCTCCTCCTTCTGGGCCCAGAACGAGGAGAAAAAGATGCCTATATCCAATCCTTATTGAAAACGATTCGTACCCACACGAAGGATGAACCCGAGATCCATAAACTGTATTCCTTTGAGCGAAGCATTCACGATGCCCTCTCTATTCTCCGAAATGGTTCCCTTTTCACCAAGAGCAGGGTGGTGTTCTTTGAAGGGGTGGACGCCCTCAAACGAAAGGAAGAACTGGAGCCCCTCCTGCAGTACATCCGAGCTCCTGCCTCGGATGGAGTACTCCTCCTGTTGAGCGATCGACCCTCGGTAGAGAAAAAACTATCCGACGCCCTTCCCGAAAACCAGAAAAAAATCTTCTGGGAATTGTTCGAGAATCAGAAAAAAGAGTGGATCCAGAACTTCTTCCAAAAGGAGGGGATTTCCATATCCTCGGAAGGGATCGACATCCTTCTCGAGCTAGTGGAAAACAACACTCGGGATTTACGACAAGTATGCGAACAATTAGCCGATTTTTTCCGGGAAAAGGGGAAGATCCTTGCAGAGGACATTGAACAGTTCCTCTACCATTCCAAACAGGAAACCGTTTTCACCCTGTTCGAACGAATACTGGAGGGACGCCTGGAAGCTTCCCTCGAAATCCTCAATAAGCTGCTTCTGGAAGGGGAAGTTCAGGCAGTAGGAATCTTGATCAGCCTCACGTATCAGCTACGCACCCTAAGGGAATACCTTCGCTTACGAACGGAGAACTATAGCCCTCAGGAAGCGTGCGGGAAACTTCGCATCCTTGGGAAACGGACCCAGCGAGCCTATGCCGTCGGAGAAAAGAACTACTCTCTACAGCAGGCGGAACAGATGGTTGCGCTCTGCGCTGATTTCGACGAGTATCTCCGGGCGTATCGAACGGACTATCATACGATTCTATTGGAACTGTTCCTCTATGGATTGATCCAGAAGAAAGGGAAAAGCCCTTTAGAGCTTTGAGTGTTTCAGCTTCCTTGAGGGAAGGATCGGCTCCTGTTAGGAGCAAGCTACCCCTCCTCCCCACAAGCTTCGGGGTACTAACTATCTCCTTTCCTGCCACGGTTCTGCAGGGCCTCCACTACTTGTGATGCAGTGGCTAAGGGTACTTGCCCTTTTCGAACGATCTCTTCTAGGGGTGCCTCGGCAATAGCCTGTAGGGAACCGAACTGTTGGAGGAGTTTTCTAGCCCGCTTTTCTCCGATCCCAGGGATGGAAGTGAGAGAGGATAGATCTACCTGCTTTTCCCGCAAGCGGAGGTTGAATTGGGTGGCAAACCGATGGGCTTCATCCCGAACCGCCTGCAGGATCCGCAGGGCCGGAGAACCTTCAGGCAGGATGATGGGTTCCGGGGAACCGGGGATAAAGAGCTCTTCCTGTCGTTTGGCCAACCCCACTAAAGGCACTTTCTCTAGACCTAACGCATCGAGAATAGATCGGGCTGCCTGGACCTGTCCCTTCCCTCCGTCCACTAAAATCAGATCGGGAAGCTCCTTCCCCTCATTCAGCCTTCGAGTATACCTCCGGGCCACCACCTCCCGCATGGCCTCATAGTCGTCGATGGCTCCTTCCAAGGTCTTCACATGGAACCTTCGATACTCCTGCTTATCCGGTACCCCCTTGTGAAAGGACACGAGGGATGCTACAGGATGTTTCCCTTGGAGCTGGGACACGTCAAACCCTTCGATCCGGAGGGGAGGTTTCTCCAGCTTCAGAACTTGGCGCAGATCCTCCAAGGCCGATAGATCCCCTTCGGCGGCGATCGACTTTCGTAATTCGTGTTCCGCGTTCTCCTTTACCAGGTTCAGGATGGCCACATCTCGTTTGGACTCGGGCAAACGGATTTGTACTTCCTTACCAAAGGCTCGCCGAAGGTATTCCTCTAAGGAAGATAATTCAGGTGCCCCTACCAGAAGGATCTTTCCGGGAATTTTGGAAGCATCGGAATAGTAGAGAAGAAAAAATTGCTCGAGCACCTCTGTCGTTGTTCCCGTGAACGGGCCCCGGTATACCTCCCGGCCCTGCAGGTTCCCGCCCCTCATTCGGAACAGGAGAATCACGCACCGTTCCCCTGCTGCAACGCAATGGATATAGTCCCGAGCTTCTTCGTCAAAATCTACCACTCGCTGGATTGTCTCGATCTCCTGTACGGATCGAATCAGATCCCGGTACTGGGCCGCCTCTTCGAACCGCATCTCCTGAGCGGCTTTCCTCATCTTCTCTTCCAGGTCGGACAGAAGGGAAGCCGTTTCTCCCGACAGGAGTTTCCGAACTCCTTCCACATGCTTCTGGTATTCCTCTTGGCTAATCTTCCCCGCGCAGGGAGCCGAACACCGACCAATGTGGTAGTACAGGCAGGGAGATTCCCGAGGTTTCAAAGCCCCTCGGCACTTTCGAAGGGGATAGAGCCGTTCTATCAGTTCCAGGTACAGATCAAGGGCTTTCACATCCGGATAGGGGCCAAAGTACTCGGAACCATCTCTAAGGATCCTGCGGGTCCGGTATACCCGGGGAAACTCTTCGGCCGTGATCCGGATTACGGGATACGTTTTCCCATCCTTCAAATTGATATTGTACTTCGGTTCGTGCTGTTTGATTAGATTATTCTCTAAAAGAAGGGCTTCGTACTCCGTTTCGGTAATGATGTAATCGATGGTTCTGACCTTTCGAACGAGGGTAGCGGTTTTTATGTCCTTCCCCCCAACGAAGTAGGAGCGTACCCGTTTTTTCAGGTCCTTTGCCTTACCAATATAGAGGATGGTTCCCTTGCCATCCTTCATCAGGTACACTCCGGGATTAGAAGGAAGGTGATCGATTTGGGGGAGGCTCTTTTCTTTTCCCATAATCACCGATAATAATGTAACGACGAACCGTGAAAAAAGAAACAGCCCTGCTCAGTACAGCACTATTCCTCCTCTCCTTACCCCTCTACCCGATAGATTCAATCCTGCGGATCGGTGGAAAGGAAGGGTTTCGGAATATCGGATCATCCTCTAGCGTGAGGATCCGTTCCCTGCCAGAAGGGGGAAGTGAACTCGTCCTTCGGGATATGCAGCAATCCATCGATGGATCGACTGATCTATACCTCTCCTTCGATTCTCCTTCCCTCGAGGAAGCCACGGGAAATTGGGTCGTACAGTCGAACACCGCTCAAGTAATAGAAAAAAACCGTGCCCGGGGAAACGGCTCCGGCGCCTTTTTCCCCGAATCTCGGGTGCAACTTTTCCCCAAGCGGGACACCTTCTTTTCCGCTGGGATTATCGAGGGAGGGTTCACCATACAGTTCTGGCTCTATCCCACAACCCTGGCAGAAGGGGAAGGAATTTTCGTGTATCGGAAACCCCCATCCCCTCGGCAGGAATACCAGGAAGTGTCCTGCCGGATTTCTGGTCGTACCCTAGTGTGGAGTTTCGTGAATTTCTTCCAAGGCCAAAGGGGTAAACGGATCGATGTGTCCCTGCGAGGAACGACTCCCTTGGTTCCAAGGGAGTGGAGGCATCACACCCTCCGCTACGATGCCTCTACCGGAATGATCGAATACCTTCTGGATGGAGAGCCGGACGCGGTTGTGTATGCCACCCCGAGTGGGCGAGAGGAACGGGCTGTGTTCTATCCTTCCACGGAAAAAAGTCCCCACGTGCCTTTCCTTCTGGGAGATGGATACAACGGTCTCATCGATGAGTTCACGATCTTTCGCCGGTATCGAGAATCGGTCTCTTTGAAGCGGTATTCCGCCGAAGGGGGCTGGTTCGAAACCCTGCCTCTAGACCTTGGATACCACGATTCCCGATTCATCAAACTATCCCCGAGACAGACCCTGCCGGGCAATAGTGCCGTTTTCTATTATTACCGACTAGCCAACTCCTTTATCGAAATCGGGAAACAGGAATGGATCCCCTTAGAGCCCGAAAAGGATCTAGGAACCAGAGCGCGGGGCCGATACCTACAACTTCGGGCCGAACTGTACCCGGATGGGACCTCCTCTCAATCGCCTAAGATCTCCGAACTCCTTGTATCCTATGAACCAAAAACTCCCCCTCCCCCTCCGGCTTTCGTACAGGCAATTCCAGGAGACGGGGAAGTCCTCCTTCGCTGGTCTAGGGTCAGCGACCTGTCCGTGAAAGGGTACTTTGTGTACTACGGTTGGGAACCTGGCGTGTTCAAAGGGAACGATAGTTCCCTTGGCCCTTCTCCCCTTAAGGTAGGGGACCAAACAGAGTTACTGGTTACCGGACTCACCAATGGCAAACTTTACTATTTTTCGATATCGGCTTATGATTCCAGCGAGGATCCCCTGTCCGGCCGTCTTTCTGCAACGGTAAACGCCAGGCCCTCAAGGATCTATCGGAATGAACGTAGGAACAAGAGCGAGTAGCCCCGAGGCGTTATTGCAGGATGCCCGCAATGCCTTTACCCTCGGAGATTTCGCCACCGCTGAAAAAATTACCCGCCAAGTTCTCGCTCGTCTGCCAAAATCGATCAACGCGTTGATTCTTCTGGGCATGATCCACGGCAAGCAGAAAGAGTTCGACAAAGCGGTGAAAACTTTCCAGCAAGCCCTTGCGCTGGATCCTTCTAATGCCGAAGCGCTGAACAACCTAGGGGTCATCTATCGCCAGATGGGAGACCTGGATCAAGCCCTTTCCACCCTGGAAAAAGCAAAAGAACTAGCACCAGAAAGCGCAGAAATCTGGTACAACCTGGGGAACATCCATAAGAGTCTCCAGAACGTTTCCGCTGCCATCGAAGCGTACCAGAAAGCCATTGAACTCAACCCGGATTTCGTCCTTCCCTATAACAATCTCGGCACCCTGTACGATAGCATCGGGGAATACGAGAAAGCCACCGAAATCTTCAGTAAAGGACTTCGAGCAGATCCCAACCATCCTACCCTTCGATACAATCTGGGAATCGCCTTCGAAATTAAAAAGGAGTATACGGAGGCAAAAAAGCACTATGAATTGGCCCTGCGGTCCCGTCCGGGATGGATCGATGGGTTGAATAACCTTGCCCACGTACTCCAAGAGTTGGGGGATTACGATAGAGCCCTTCACGCGTACAAAGAGATTCTTTCGATCGATGCAACGAACTACCGTGCGAAGAGCAACATTGCTTCCATCCTGGCTGAACAAGGAAGAGATACCGAAGCTCTCGAATACCTTAGAAGTGCCTTAGAAATAAATCCCAAATATCCCAAGGCGATTTCCAGTATCGGTCAGCTTCTTTCAAGAAAACCTCCTTCTCAGGGAATTCTGAAAGAGTTCGAGAAACTCGTTCGCGCCAATCCCGATGCGCTGGAACTGAGGCTTCAATACGCTCGTGCTTTAGTTTCCGTAGGGGAGTTCGTTGAGGCGGAAACAGAGTACCGGCAGGTCTGCACCGCTTTTCCCGATCATCCCGAAGCTTTACGAGGGTTGGGGCGCCTCTACTACCTCATGGGGGACAAGGGGAAGGGGGAAGAGTATTTCCAGAAAGCTCTCCAGTTGGATCCGGCTTCCCACAGATTTCGCCTGGAACTTGCGAAAGATCTGAAAAGTAGAGGCAGGTTCATCGAAGCTAACGACCAGGTTGAAGAGTACCTTAAAAAGGAGCCGAACAACCTGGAAGGTTTACTGTTGAAAGGGGAACTCCTGATTGCCCTGGAAAAGTACAGGGAAGCGATGGATTACTTTTCGGATTTGAATGAACGGTTTCCCCAGAATCCCGAAGTGTTGGCTAACTTTGCCAAGGTATACCAGCTTCTCGGTGAAAAAGAGGCTGCCATTCACACGGTAGATGAACTGGTCACCCTTCAAAGCAGGGGGGCTACTCCTCGAGACCTCAACGCTATCAACGAAAGCCTGGCCCTGTACGAACAGGCGGTAAAAGCCTTCGAACAGGACCGCCAGGAAGCTTGGGAACGGAGTCTCACTAGGCTGAGCGAGCTAGTAAAAAAGAGTACAGAGGAAGAGGAAGGGCCTTTCTATATCGAGGAAGCTCCTCAACAGGAGGAGGAGTCCATTCCCATTCTCGATTTCGGAGGAGAGACAATCTCTAAGGAAGAGGCAGAGGAAGAAACTCCTGAAGAGGAGGAATCTCTAGAGGAAGAAGTGGAAGTCTACGAACGAACTCCACCCTTGATCCAGCTTCCGGAAGAAGGGGAACTGCCTTCGGATCTTACCCGGTTCCGTCCTCCTCCCTTCTTTACCAAAGGAACCAAGCCTATTACTCCGGATGAAAATCCACCTGAACCGATTCGTGTAGCCCCATCCCCTTTAGGGGGAATCCCTCCCCAACCTCAGATGATTCCGGCTCAGGGGTTTAGTCCAACACCTTCCCCCCTTCCGTACAGCCCCCCCTTGGGAACCGCAGGATCTTACCCGCCATCTTATGGAAGCATGGGCTTTCCTCCTTCTACTCCTCCTGCAGGCGGGAACTATCCTCCCCAAGGAAACGTCCCGCCTTCGTTTACTCCCCCTGTGGGCGGTACAGGATCCTACACACCACCCCCTGCACCTATGGCTCCTTCACCCTCCCCATTCCCTTCTCCTCCTCCAGGGGGCCCTGGACCCTATGAAGTCCCATCTCAAGCGCCTCCCATGCAGAGCGCTCCAGAAGCAGGCGAACCCCTTTTCCCCGAAGCGCCACTAGCTTCCGAGGAGGGCGTTCCCGAGAGTACTGAAGGAGAGTCGGCCGGAGAGGAAGCCGCTCAGGAAAGCGCTACGCCCACACCTGCAGAGGAAGGGCGGGAGGAGGCTGGTATACCGTTAGAGGAGGGGGCTCCTCCAGTTGAAGAAGAACTGTCCCCCGAGGAACCCGCTTTTCCCGAACCCGAGACGGAGAAGCAACCGGCAGAAGATAAGACGGCCCAGGAAGGTTATCCAGAGGAACTTGTAGAAGAAGAACCGCCCGAGCAACTGGAATCTATGCAAGAAACAGAGCCTCCTGAATCAGTCGTGCCTCCCTCTGTCGAAGAAGAAACGGCTCTACCCGAGGAAAGCGAACCTCTTCCTGAAGAGGTTCTTGAAGAAAGCCCACTTCCCCTCGAAGAGGAAGCCGGTCTATTGCCAGAGAATACTCCGGAAGAGGCTATCGAGCCAGAAGAACCTTCTATATCTCTTCCCGAAGAAGAAACACCTTCCGAAGCCACACCAGAGATTTCCGAACCTATGGAGATGGGTTCAATACCCCCATCCAGTACACAGCCCGAACCCGTACAAGGTCCCGAACCGTTCCCCAAATCTAAACCCACCTCCCCTCCCGAGCCTATTTCGCCCGTGGCAAAAGCGGAAATAAGTCTTCTGGATTACCTCCTCTCCCTATCCCGGGCCCTACCCGCAGAAAAACAAAAGGAGTTCCTCCAGAGCGACTACCTCCTGAAAATAGAATTCTTGAAGAACCGATTGGCGGGGTATAAAGGTTTCCTAAAAGACAAAGCGCCTATAGACCTAGGACCTCCCAAACTGGTAGGGCCTCTACCCAAATCCAAGGTGAAAAAAACCCTCGGCTTCCTTACAGAAATGGCTCAGTTCTATCCCAACCCTGACGCGGCAAGGGTCCTGCAAGAAAAGATCTACAGAGTACTGGAAAAAATCCCGAACAATCAAAACAAGGAGCCTCAGGGATGACGAACGAAGAAAAGAACCTGCTACATGTGAAACGTTACATCGAAAAGATCCCTGCCCTTCCTGTCACGGTAACCAAGATCCTTGAGATCTGTAACAACCCCAACACCTCCCCCATCGACCTGAACCGGGTAATCAGCGTGGATCCCGTGTTGATGGGGCGGGTATTGAAGTTGATCAATTCCGCGTACTATGGCCTTTCCAACCAGGTAACTTCTCTGGCCCGAGCGATCATCATGCTAGGGATCAATACAGTGAAGAACCTCGCCTTGAGTACTGCGGTCATGCAATCCCTCAGTCCCAAGGCAGACAATCAGGCCCTCAACATGCAGGGATTCTGGAGACATTCCCTCTGTGTGGGGGTTACATCCAAATTGATCGCCAAAGCAAGAAAAATCGATCCGAAAGAGTTAGAAGAATACTTCATCGCGGGACTTCTCCACGATATGGGGAAAATACCCCTGAACAATACCCTGACCGACCTCTACGTTCAAACCCTCGCCAAGTCCGATCGAGAACATTGTTCCCTCCATGTGGCAGAGAAAGCCGTCATAGGATACGATCACCGGGAGATCGGCCTCATTATTGGGGAACAGTGGAAGCTGGGTGGGGGAATTTTGGACACCATTCGATTTCACCACTCTCTCATGGAATACTTTGGTCCCTACAAGAACATAGTATTCACGGTAGGGGTTGCTAACTACTATGCCAACGTGAATGAAATTGGATTTTCAGGCAACCGGTACCCGGATCCTACCCCCGATGAAGTGCTGAAACACCTAGGAATCCAATGGGAACTGTTCGAAGACATCTCGGAAGAAGTGGTCCGGGAGATCGAAAAAGCCCAGATTTTCCTGAAAATCGCCACCGAAGAAGGTTAGGAAGAGGAAAAGGGAATGCCAAAGGGAACACTCCTTCGATTCTGGGGAGTTAGAGGATCCATCCCCTGCCCGGGGCCCACCACTGTAAAATACGGAGGGAATACAACCTGTCTGGAACTTCGCTTTGGGGAACGGGAACAATTGGTGATCATTGACGCGGGTTCGGGTATCCGCCCCTTAGGGGATTTCCTCATGAAGCATGATTTCCCAAAGGGGCCCATTCGAACGGATATCCTGATTTCCCATACTCACTGGGACCATATCATGGGGTTTCCCTTCTTTACCCCCATCTACATAAAAAGTTCCCAGATAAACGTGTATGGACCCGTAACCTACGAGGAAGACACCCTAGACAAGATCATCGGAGACCAATTGCGGTACCGCTACTTCCCCGTTCGCCAGGAAGAATTGGCCGCTACTATCCGCTACCATCAGCTACGGGAAACCTCCTTCCTGTTGGGAGACGAGGTGTTCGTCACCACCAAGTACTTAAACCACCCTATCCTTTGCCTGGGCTACCGGTTCGAGTATAAGGGGAAAGTATTATGCACCGCTTACGACACCGAGCCGTTCCGGAACGTGTTTCCCACTGACCCTTCCCATCCGGATTACGACCCTGTAGCTGCCGAGGAAGGAGAACTGGCCGCGAAGGAAGAAACCGAAAAGTTCCTGCGATTTATCCAGGGGGCAGACATCCTTGTTCATGATACCCAGTACACGTTGGACGAGTACAAAGCCTCCAAGATCGGATGGGGGCACAGTACCTACGAGCACGCCATCAACTCCGCTCATAAGGCAGGAGTTAAGAAACTTGTTCTGTTCCACCACGATCCATTGAGGACGGACGAGCAGCTGGACACGTTACTTGAAAAATACCGCTCTTCCATCCAAGGTCGAACTCACTTACAAATCGAAGTTGCCCGGGAAGGCCTCGAACTGGAGCTGTGAATACCAGGTCTATTGGGAAAGTACAATTCCGTAGCGCTACTAGTTCTTGCATCAGGCCAATTCTTGCATTAGAGTGCCCGCTCGTACAAAACAACTTAGCTGCCCTACCGCGACCCTTGAACAGGTGCCCGGTCTTCCGGTAAAATTAGTTTCGTTGGGGGATTAGCTCAGTTGGTAGAGCGATAGGTTCGCAATCTATAGGTCAGGGGTTCGAATCCCCTATCCTCCAAACCAAAGCCGCTATTAGAGGGCGTCCTTATTCCCCTCCACCTTCTCCCTAAACCTTTCCAGCTCTTTTCCTTCCAATCCAGAGGCGGCTCCTATCTCTTCCCATTCCTTTTCCAAGATGGCACCTTTTGATTCAAGTCGTTTCACCAGGGCCCGTAACGCTTCCCGCTCTTTGCCGGAGAACGGCACCCCCCTTAGCACGTACTCCTCAAAGGCTTCCATTGCGATGGGACACACCCGTTTCGTAATCTCGAAGATTACCTGGGCATAGAGCCGGATTTCCTTCTGGGCATGGGGATCCATCCGAAGCTTCAGAAAATGCATCAGGTTGTGCAGATCCATCTGCCAGTACCATTCGGTGTACGCGCAGAGGGGAAGGACGATCCGGGCTACCTCCCGGGCAAGACCGGTTTCCAGTAGTTCCTCGTACACCTTGTAGGCCTCTCCCTGCAGGGTACTCAGGCGCCGGAGAATCCCTTCACCAACCTCCGGTGGAAAGGGTTCAGTGGCCCGGCCTTGCTTATTGTCCTTACTCTGGGGTGCAAGGTCTTCCAAGGCAGGTAGGTAAAACTCTTCCTTCAACACGCTGTAGCGACCCGATATCTCGTTCACCCGGGCTGTGCGATGGCGAATCCATTGCCGGGCCACGAAAATGGGTAGTTTGATATGAAAGGTGAGAACTACCTGCTCAAAAGGCGAGGTATGCTCGTTCCGTAACAGGTAGTGGATCAATCCCCGATCCTCCCGAAAGGTCTTTGTCCCCTTCCCATAGGAAACGCGGGCCGCCTGTACGATCCGTTCATCGCTACCCAAGTAATCCACCAATCGAACGAACCCCTTGTCCAACACGGGGAACTCTTTATCCAATATTTCCTCTGCCGAGGGTACAATACAGTGCGCCATGTTTCTATCCTATCCGAAAACAGAAAAACTTTGTATCCTTTATATGGAGAACCATGTGAAGATGAACACGTTGGGACATACCCCCTTCTACGAGCACAGACCCATGAAAGAACGCATCGGGTTGTGGGGTCTTGCCTTCCTCTTCTTGGTCCTACTCATTGGTGTGAGCGCTGGAGTCACTCAAGCCCAAACCAAAGGCTCTACCCAGAAGAAAGACCTGGTTCGGGTGTATCAGGCCCAGGAACAGGGAGGAGCTTACCTGTTCTATGGCGACAACGATTACCCCATACCCGTGTGGATCTCTATCGATTTCCCCACCCTATACAACCTGAAAAGTTCCGTTTCCCTTCCCTTCCGTGCCCTTCTTCCTCCCCGCTCGGAAAAGGTTCCCCTGTTCCAGCTGGAATCCCTTCCCAATTCCGGGCGTAAGAGTTTCCGGATGACTGTTTCCTATGCCAAAGGGGACCCCACATCCGTTCGACCAGATCCCAACTTTTTGTACCTGTTTCCTTTTCCTCACGGGAAGAAGTACCGTCTGAGTCAGGGTCCCAACGGAGCGTTTACCCACTATGGGGAGAACCAGTATGCCTACGATTTCGATTTGGATATGGGAAGCCTGGTAACAGCCGCTCGAGACGGTACCGTGCTAGAGGTGAAGGCTGATTCCAACCGGGGAGGCCCTTCCACCGCTTACGCCCAGGATGCCAATTATATTCTGATCCATCACGAGGATGGAACCTTTGGGAACTATGTTCATCTGAAACAGAATGGATCTTTAGTAAAGGCAGGAGATCGGGTGAAAGCGGGAGATCCCCTTGGGTACAGCGGGAACACGGGAGTAAGCTCTGGGCCCCACCTCCATTTCGACGTGCGAATCCCAACCGTTGAGGGGAAGATGGTTTCCATCCCCATTCAATTCCTCAACTACGACGGTTCCCCCGTTTCTCCTGAAGAGGGGGAGTACTACTACGCGTTCCATCCCGGGAATCCTCCCTTCCCAGTCGTATTCGGCAGTGCGTTGAAAGAGGAAGACTTTGCCACTCACCAAAGAAAGATTCCAGCCAACGGCAAGATAGACCTTCGGTTCGAACAGGTGGATTCCACCTATATAGTCTACTTGGCCAATGGAATGAGGAACGCTCAGGAAGTGACGGTGGACTTTCGATTGGTAAACCTAGTATCGGGGAAAAAGAGTCCCATCACAGTGCAAGTACAGGGAGAAACCGAAGTGTTCCTAACCCTCCTGAAAGCAGTACCCAAAGCAACGGTTCTGGAGTATGGATACGCTCTCCGATACCGGCCCGCATCTACACCCTAACGGTCTACCGGGGCAATTCTTCCGGGTATTTTCGCCGCACTAGGAACTCCTTCTTCTCAATCTTTTCCGAGTTCTTGGTAAGGGCTACCATTTCCTGGTACAGCACATGCTGGACTCGAATAAAGGGTTCCTCTTTTTCCGGTTTCTTTCGCACGTATTTCCCCGAGGGGAGAAGGATGCTAGCCTTCTGGTTGTCCTTGAAATACAGTTTCAGCAGTTGGATCATGCGCTTGCGGAGTTCCTTCTGGTCGATGGGAAACATCAGTTCAATACGCCGTTCCAGGTTCCGGTTCATCCAATCGGCCGAAGCGCAGTACACTTCCTCTGATCCGCCGTTCTGGAAATAGTAGATCCGGCTGTGTTCCAGGAATCGATCCACGATACTCACCACCGTGATATTCTCACTCAACCCCTCCACGCCAGGTACCAGCATGCAGATCCCTCGAACGTTCAAGAAGATCCGCACCCCTGCCTGCGAAGCCCGATAGAGGGCGGAAATGATGTCCGTATCGGCAAGGGAGTTCATCTTGGCCATGATCAGACCTGGAGACTCCTTCGTGGTGCGAGCGATTTCCCGTTCGATGAGGGTCAAGAGCCTACCCTTCAATCCTGAAGGCGCCATGGCAAGCCTTCGAAGGTTGGGAATGGCTGAATACCCCGTCACCGCGTTGAAGAACAGGGCCAGTTCATAGGTAATATCTTCCCGGGAGGTGAGAAGCCCGATATCCGTGTAGAGTCGAGCGGTTTTTTCGTTGTAGTTTCCCGTGGAAAGGTGTGCGTACCGCCGCACTGTGTTGCCCTCCCTCCGGACGATCAGAAGAGCCTTCGCGTGAACTTTCAAGTGGGCGATCCCATAGATCACGATCACTCCTGCTTTTTCCAGCCGGATTGCCCATTCGATGTTCCGTTCCTCATCGAACCGGGCCTTCAGTTCCACTAAAGCCGTCACCTGTTTTTTGTTTCGGGCCGCCAGTTCTAAGGCCTGAATGATGGGTGAATCGAACGAGGTCCGGTAGAGGGTGATTTTAATGGACAGAACATCCGGGTCTAGAGCCGCGTCCTTGAGAAAGGTAACCACATGATGAAAGGACTCGTAAGGATGATGGAGAAGGACATCTGTACGACTCAACACGGACCAGTAGGATTCATCCTCCGGTAACGAAGGAGAGGGAAGGGGATTCCAAGGAACATCCCGCAAGGCTTCGAATCCCGGAAGAGAAACAAGACTCATCAAACTTCCCAGGTCCAAGGGACCAGGGATCTCGTACACGTCCTCCATGTTCAGATCGATCCGAGCCACGATGGAATCCCGAAGCTTCTCGCCCCCTCCCACGCAGGAGAGTCTCACTGCGGGGCTCTGTTCCCGTTGAGCCAACACTTCCACCATGGCGTCGATGAAATCATCGTCCCTCTCTTCGTCCACTCCCATGTCGGCGTCCCGGGTAACCCGGAACACAAGGGAATCCTTTACCTGATAGCCGGGAAACAATCTAGCCCCAAACTTCTGGATAACATACTCCAGGACTGTAAAGGCTACTGTCCCGTCCTCCGTAGGCAGGAACAGAATCCGGGGTATACTTTCTGGAACCTGGATCAAGGCTATCCGTTCCGTTCCTTCCTCCCCATCCTCTACGTCCCCTTGTTTCTCCAAAAGGTAAGCGATGTACAGTCGAAGGTTCCGGACGGCGGGGAAAGAAGATCCAGAAGAGACGCGGATAGGGGTAAGCACAGGGAACACTTCTTTCTCGAAGAAGGTTTCGATGAACTCAAGGTGTTTAGGTCTCCAGGCTGAGGGCTTGAGATAGAGGATCCCGTGGCTTTCCAACCCAGGCAGAATCTCTTCATGAAGGATTCGGTACTGAGCATCTACGATTTCCCTCACTTCCTTTCGAATGCGATCCAACTGCTCAGAGGGCCGTAAACCCGAGGGGCAGTTTACCTGGTTACCTGAGAGGATCTGCCGCTTCACGTAGGCCACACGAACCTGAAAGAACTCGTCGAAGTTGGAGCTCACGATACAGAGGAACTTCAAACGTTCCAATAAAGGGACAGTGGGATCCATTGCTTCTTCCAGCACCCTCCGGTTGAACTGGAGCCAGCTTAGTTCCCGATTGAAGAAAACAGGAAAAGACCTGTCTGACCCTCCATGGGCATGCACTTTTTTCTTCTTCCCCATACGGTTCTTCCTTATGTCACAGCATCCGAACTGTGTATCCAAACACTTCCTCGAACATTTCGCTTTTTAAACGTAACCCCGCCCGTTCCACCTGTGGATTTCCATTATATTCCACCTGGAGCAGAATCTCTTCATCTCGTTTCTCTAAATGCACCTTTCGGATTCGCTGGGAATGCCCCCTATCCAATCCATCAGCCAATCGAAGGATGGAGGCTAGTTTCAATACCAACATCCGTTCTTCCCTTCCCAATATCATGAACCTAGGATGGGAAGGGACAGGTAGGGCCTTTCGATGGTACCTCACGATATTGGAAATAATCCGCAAATCTCCCCTCGAATACCCGAACATCTCAGAGTTTGCAATGATGTACTGTCCATGCTTATGGTGTTTGGCGGTATTGATGAAGTTCCCGATATCGTGGAGGATGGCAGCGGACTCCAAAAGAAGTCTGGCGTGGCTGTCCAACCCATGTTCCTCCTGCAACTGATCGAAGATCTGCAAAGACAACCGGGCCACGTGAAGGCTATGGGCCTCATCGAAATGGTACTTTCTACCTAAGCTGATCGCAGAAGCCACCACCTGAGAGTAGAACTGTTCTCCCACAGCCCGGGAAGTATCCAAGGCAAAGCTCAATAGGACTCCTTCCCGGATACTCACATCGGGAACGATGAGGAACTCTGCGGCCGTGGCGTTGAGGAAGTACTTCACCACCAGAAGGGCTGCCACCAACCCCTCCGCCTCGTTGTAAGTAACCTGCAAGAGCCGGACGCATTCGTCTACCGTGCAGTGTTTCAACCGGTCCACGAACTCGATAAACGCGTTCTTCTTGATGATGGAGTAGTGTTCGTGCACTTTCTTCCCCACTCGCTCTGCCGCTAGCCGAACATCCCCCCCAATGGTCACGAAGTATTTGATCCGGGATAGATCGAACTCCGCTTCGAGGAGCTCCTGGGTGTTCCGAATATGTTCCCGGATGTATCCTTCCACATGACTGTAACTTTCCGAGTTGGGAGAAATATGCTGCTGGATCCGTACCGTCCCGATCCGTAACGAATGGGCAGAAACCATCTTCCCCCGCTGAAGAAGCATCAGTTCCGTTGTGCCCCCTCCCACTTCGATGATGAGAGTGTTCGTGCGAGCGATATCCTTTTTCAAGTCACGAATCGCGTGTTGAACAGCCAAATAGGTCAGGTGATTCTCCTCGATCCCTTCGATCACATCCACCTTAAATCCTGTGCGCATCCGCACCCGATCGATGAACATGTCCCGATTCTTCGCTTCCCGTATGGCTGCGGTAGCAATGACCCGCACGTTTTCCTGGGAAATCTGCCACCCCTGCAACAGTTCAAGGAATCCAGAAAGGACCCGTAGACAGAGCTGGAACGTTTCCCGGCTGATCGACCCATTTAGGAATACATCCTTCCCCAGAGGAACGGGCCGAATGGCCCGATCGAGCCTTCTCCATTCCCCCGAAGGGTCGATCTCGGCAACCACCAACCGAATGGCCGTAGAACCGATATCGATCACTCCCACGAGTCGAGGAGTACTAATCTTCGTGCTAGCCATGTTCCTTCCCCTTTAACTCCTCCGCTAGAAGGAAAGCCGCCCCTACAGCTACCGCGTCCTCCAAGAACGTGGAGATTAGAACCCGTACCGTTTTTACCAGCGAAGGTAACGCGTGTTTCCGCATGGAAGCCTCAGCGGCATCCACGTAGAAGCTGCCGAACCTTTCCACCAACCCTCCCCCCAGAACAAACCCTTCAGGGTTGAGGATATGCACCAGGTTCGCCATACCGATCCCTAAGTACCAGGCGGACCGTAGAATAGCCTTCTCCACCTCCTTCTCTCCCGCGTCTACCGCCTTCTTCAGTACGCTGCTTTTGATCTTCCTGTAGTCCGTTCCTGCTTTATCGAGAACGGTCTGGGCCTTTCCCGTCGCCGCTAACGCGACCACATCCTTCGCAATGGCACTCCGGGACACAAATGCTTCCAGGTGCCCGTATCCACCACACCCGCACAGGTTCCCATTCGGTTCCACGATAGTGTGCCCCACTTCCCCTGCTCCTCCAAAGGAACCCCTATATAGTTCCCCATTCAGCATGATCCCGGAACCCAAACCGGTTCCTGGGAAAAGGCCGATCACATGTTTCATCCCTTTTGCTACACCTTTTCGGGCTTCCGCGTAGGTAGCAAGGTTTACATCGTTATCGACCACTACTGGAAGGGAGAAAGTCTTTTCCAGCTGTTTGCGTAGGGGATAGTTCTGGAACCCCAGGTTCGGAGCCTCCAGCACGATCCCTTTCCTGAAATTCACCACCCCAGGAGCGCCCATACCAATCCCTTCGATCTCTGCCAAGGAAATGGACGCTTCCTCCAAACACTCTTCGATACACTGGACAATGGCAGCGTAGACTTCCTGAGCCTTCCGGGAAGCCACACTTTTCCGCTTCAACCGGTGGAGGATATTCCCTTTATCGTCCAAGATGCAACAGAGCATCTTGGTGGCTCCCAGATCGAACCCTATTCGCTTTCCCATTCTTTCCTCCCCACAAGCTTCGGGGTACTAACGGGGCAAGAGCCCATAGGCCTGCTTTAGGGCCAGTACTTGTTCTACCCCGGTATCGATTTCTTCCTCCGTGAGCGTTCCTTCTCGCACCAGCTCCTCCACGACAGATACTATATCCTCAATTCGATACCGGGTGTAGAGGAGAAGGATATCGACTCCCGCTTGAAAAGAGCGCAATACCGTCTCTTTCAGCGAGTACCTGCTGGATAGGGCGCCCATCTCCAAACCATCGCTCATCACCACACCTTGAAACCCCAACCGGTCCCGGAGTAGTCCTTTCAGAATCCGCTTAGAAAGGGTTACCGGGAACTCTGGATCGATCCGGGGATACAGGATGTGGGCAGTCATCACTACCGGGGCACCTGCCCGAATGGCACCCCGAAAGGGAACTAGATCCCGCTGGAACAATTCCTCTTCGGTGTAAGGAAGAACGGGTAGACTCGAGTGGCTATCGGTACGGGTACTTCCATGGCCAGGAAAGTGCTTGATCACGGGGAT
>OGCI01001511.1_pt1 | contig 19034 bp, 16 predicted proteins | sample 1570021 | NCBI WGS metagenome assembly OGCI01 (sample SAMN06264664, study PRJEB24512) | hot springs metagenome | isolation source: Hot spring water | place: South Africa: Tshipise | collected 2015-06-21 | reverse complement strand
AATTTAAATTAGAAGGGGTAGTGGCGCATGGATCGCTGTATGCTGATCCAACGGAGTTCTGTGAATTCCTCCAGTGCCGCACGACCTCCAAACCGACCCCATCCACTGTCTTTCATTCCGCCAAACGGAACTTGTGGTTCGTCGTGAACGGTCTGGTCATTGATGTGGACAATGCCGGATTCGATCCGTTCGGCAATGGCTATTCCTTTAGCCACATCGCTCGTAAATACCGCTGCTGAAAGTCCGTACATTGTCTCGTTAGCAATGGCCACAGCCTCCTCTTCGTCTTTTGCTTCGATGATCGAAACGACCGGCCCAAAGGTTTCCTCGCGCAAAAAGGGCGATCCCGGTTTGACATTGATCAGAATGGTCGGGTAGTAACAGAGTCCTTCTGATCTGGCGCCACAGAGGACCTTAGCACCCTCGCGGACAGCAGCCTCGACACTATTCCTGACCTGATTGAATTGCTGTTGGTTAATCAGGGGGCCAATGATCGTATCGGGTTCTTTTGGGTTGCCCACTTTGAAGGTCGAAACCTTATTTACAAATTTTTCAATAAAGGCTTTGGCGATTTCCTTTTCCACTTCCAGGCGCACGGTGCGCCCTACCATCATCTCTGCCAGTTTGGCTTTGTCGGCTTCGGCGGGGGTGGTTTCACCTACCACTTTGCCGCGCCGGATGACCATGATGCGGTCGGAAATTTCCAGCACCTCGCGCAGTTTGTGGGTAATGAAGATGATGGACTTGCCCTGTTTGACCAGTTCGCGCATGATCACGAACAGTTCATCGGCTTCCTGCGGGGTAAGCACGGCGGTCGGCTCGTCGAAGATGAGGATGTCCGCCTCGCGGAATAGCAGTTTGATGATTTCCACACGCTGCTGCACGCCTACCGGCAAATCGCGCACGTAGGCGTACGGGTCCACTTCAAGGTGATAGCGTTCGGAAATCTCGCGGATGCGCTGAGCCGTCTTTTCACGGTCCAGGAAATCGCCCATGCGCACCGTCTCGGCGCCCAGCATGACGTTTTCCGTGACAGTAAAAACCGGGATCAGCATGAAGTGCTGGTGCACCATACCAATCCCGGCTCGAATCGCATCCAGTGGTGAATGAACGGTTATTTTCTGGCCTCGCACATAGATTTCACCCTCATCCGGCTGATACAAGCCATATAGGATGTTCATCAATGTGGATTTTCCGGCTCCGTTTTCCCCGAGTAAAGCCAGAATTTCGCCTTCATTGAGGGTTAAGTCGATGTGATCATTCGCCAGTACGCCCGGGAACCGCTTGGTGATTCCCTTCAACTGCAGAACTGGTGTCATGAATCCTCCGCTCTTTAAGGAAAGAATTGTGCTTATTTTATCACAATGTTAGACAAGTCTTCCTTCCATTTGTCATATTTTCCGCACACAACGTTCACAATTGAACATAATGAAGCCTCCCCCGCACTGCGGGGGAGGCTTACGATCATCTCGGGGATTCTTCCAGACGTGCCAGCGCCAGCCGTTTGACATGCGCCACAATTGCCGCCATGCCGTTTAACCGCTGAGAGGTTACCACTTCCTGCAACCCCATCCTCATGTAAAAATCGGAGGGCAGGTGCAGAATGTCCTCAGGGGTTGCACCGCGCAGGCCTTCGGCAATGATGGCGGCATAGCCGCGCACGGTAGGCGATTCGGCGGGCACGGCAAAATGAAATACGGCGCCATCCGCCAGCCATTCTACCGCCACGGAAACCGGCGTCATACACTCCGGCACCGATTCCATGGCATCGAGGCGTCCTTCCAGATGGGCGGGCAGAGGCGGTAAACTCTCGGCGTACTGCAACAGTAACTCCAGTTTCTCCCGCCCCTGGCACAGACGGAAATCCTCTACAATTTCGGCAAGGCGTTCAGGGAGCGTTTCGTTCATCCGCCCCCCTTCTCAATGGGCGCGCCCACCAGATTGCCCCATTCCGTCCATGAGCCATCGTAGTTGCGCACCTGCGGATATCCCAGCAGGTACTTCAGCACAAACCAGGTGTGCGAACTGCGCTCCCCAATGCGGCAGTAGGCAATCACCTCACGGTCAGGGGTGATTCCCTTGCTCTGATAGAGTTCCCGCAAAGCCTGAGGGAGTTTGAAAGTGCCATCTTCAGGGTTGACCGCCATTGCCCAGGGGATGTTGACTGCTCCCTGAATATGGCCGCCGCGCAGCGCCCCTTCCTGCGGATAGTTGGGCATGTGGAGCAGTTCGCCGGTGTATTCCTGTGGAGAACGCACATCTACCAGCGCGCCGTTTTGTTCGATGTGACGGAAGACATCCTCGCGGAAGGCGCGGATCTCGGGCTTGGGCGGTCTGGCGCGGTATGTGGTGGGCGGGTACACCGGCACCTCGCGGGTGATTGGACGGGCTTCCTGAAGCCATTTTTGCCGTCCCCCGTTGAGGATGCGCAGGTGCTCATGTCCGTAATACTCAAACAGCCAGAAAGCGTAACAGGCAAACCAGTTGTTCTTATCGCCGTAGAAGATCACCGTGGTGTCGTTGGCAATCCCCAGGCTCTGACACAGGGCTTCGAACTGCTCCTGATTGATAAAATCGCGGCGCACCGGGTCTTGCAGAGTGGTGAACCAGTCCACCTTGACTGCACCGGGGATGTGTCCGGTTTCGTACAGCAACGGGTCTTCATCGGATTCGACAATGCGAATCTTCGGATCCTGGAGATGCTCCATTAACCATCCGGTTTCTACCAGCACTTCCGGGTGAGCGTACTGTTCTGACATGGGAACCTCCTTTCGAGGCTAAATTGGATAAAATTTATATGATTTATTATAAAAATTTGGAGGCTGGTTTGTCAAGGTGAAACCACAGGTTTCGTATGTGTCCGGGAAGAGGGACTGAAATACCCCAGATGCCTGCAATTTTTTCCCCGTTTTTCCGTATACTGAAAGAGAGTAAATGAATGGCATCATGCGCTCATTCGAATGTTCGCAGAGAGGAGTTTATACCGATGAACGATACCCGTGCTCGCATTGTTTTGAGTCTCCTGTTGATTCTTCTGGGACTGGCATTTCTAACTTTTGAGGTTGTGGGCTGGGCTGGGATTTCTCTCACCTGGCCTCTTGGCATTGTTGCGGTTGGCGGTTTGCTCTTTCTCGTCATGTTTCTGGGCGGGCGAGGGCTGGGCGTGCTGGCAATCCCTGCCAGCATTGTCACCATGCTGGGGGCAATCTTCTGGGTGCAGGAACGCTTCAACCTGTATCAGACCTGGGCGTATGCCTGGGCGCTGATCATTGTGGCGGTGGGCTTTGGCTTGCTGATTTACGGTCTGTGGAGTAACCTGCCGGAATTGCGCCGCTCTGGCTGGAAGACCATGCAGGTTGGCATCATTCTGTTCCTCATTTTTGGCGCCATTTTTGAACTGCTCTTCAGCCTGGTTGGCGTGGGGGCGCGGCTGGGCGGCGGTCTCTTCTGGGCGTTGATCCTTGCCGGGCTGGGTGTCCTCCTGCTGGCAATCCGGCTGTCGCGCTACATCCTGCGCCGCGGCGAACCGGGCGGTGAGTGGGACTTCTTCTGGCCCCTCATGTTCATCACCTTTGGTGTGCTGTGGTTGCTGGTTTCGGTCAGTGTCCTTCCTGCCGAAAACCTTACGGCGGTCTTCCGCCTCTGGCCCGCGTTCCTGGTCGTCATTGGCTTTCTGGTGCTGATAGGAAACCGGTACCCGCTGGCAAATCTGGCGCTGGGTTTGATGACTGCCGCAGTCATCGTGTGGGCGGTGTGGACGGGGGCGGCGGCGCGCCTGCCGGTTCGCTCGGGCTTTCTGTTCATACCTTCAATCTCCTCGCAAGGGGGGATGAGCCAGGTCATTTCCGGCAACGGACAGGTCGCCAGCGAGACTCGTGAGGTGCGCGGGGTTTCCAGTTTGCTGGTGGAAGGCGCCAGCGAGGTTACCCTTGTTCAGGGGGACAAAGAAGAACTGGTCATTGAGACGGATGAGAACCTCCTGCCTTACCTGACCAGCCGGGTTGTGGCAGGGAAGTTGATCCTGGGCATTCAACCCGGCGTGGGCATTTCGCCTTCCCGCACCATCCGCTATCGCCTGACGGTGAAGTCATTGAGCGAAATTGAAGCCAGCGGGGCGTCCACAATCCGGGTGGACGGGTGGAAAGGCAACGCCTTAAGTATCCGTATCGAAGGCGCCAGTGATTTCTCGCTGAAAGGTCTGGCGGTAAACCGTCTGGAGGTGGATATCGAAGGTCTGGGTAAGGTTACGGCGGCAGGCACCGCTCCTGAACTGGATGTGGAGATCAGTGGTTCGGGTACGCTGGATGCCGGCGACCTGCGCGCCGAGCGTGCCCAGGTGCGGGTGGATGGTCTCGGCAATGTCACCGTGTGGGTGACCGGAGAACTGGAAACGCGCATTTCCGGCGCCGGTTCGGTGGGCTACTACGGATCCCCGCAGATCAAACCACGCAATGATGGGCTGGCTACCCTGCGTCCGCTGGGAGAGAAGTGAATCCAGCGAGTTCAAGGAAAACTCCGGAGAGGCTCAGGTGCCTCTCCGGAGTTTTTATGTCCGGTTTTCTTTCCTTCTGTAAATCTTGCCAATTTAAGGGCGTGCGAGTATGCTTAACGGTGGGGATGGCTGAGTCCCGGTGGGCTTCACGGTCTTCAAAACCGCTGACGGGTCGCGTGGCGAGCCGTGGTGGGTTCGACTCCCATCCATCCCCGCCTTTTCTTTTAAGGGTTGGAGAAGATCAGCCACGTTCTGCGGTCGAGCAATCCCTCAGGGCTTTCCCCTCCCAGTAGGAGATACGCCCAGCCTTCCGAATAGGTCAGGGTGAAATCTGCCGAGGGCACATCCATGGCGGTGGCGGCGCTCCAGGCATCGCTGGCGGCAAAGTACACCTCCAGCGTGGTGGCAAACCCCTGTTGTTGATATCCGCCCAGCACGGCAATGCGCCCATCGGGTAGAAAGGTTGCCTGCGGCTGGATGCGCCCTTCGTTCATCGGCGCCAGACTCTCCCAGCGGTTTTCCTGCCAGCGGTAAATCTCTACCGCGTTGAGGGATTGTCCACTGGTGCTTTCGCCGCCAAACAGGATGACATCGCCTTCTGGCAGGCTCAGAGCCGTATGGCGCCAGCGCGGCGTTTTCAGAGGGGCGGTAGACGTCCAGGTACGCGTGTTCAGGTCGTAGATCAGTGCGCCGCCTGCCGCTTCGCCTTCACCGCCAGCCACCAGCACCCGTCCATCGGGTAATCGAGTGGCACTGGCATGGCAGAGGGGATACGGCGGAGCGCCGGCGTCCTGCCAGGTCATCGAGACCGGGTCGAACAGTTCGGCAACGGCTTGCTGTCCGCATCCACCGGCAAGAAGCACCCATCCGTTATCCATACGCACGGCAACGTGTCCCACGCCATGCCCATACAGGGGCAGCAGGGTGCTCCAAGACTCGCTTGCCGGGTCGAACAGGTCGGCAGTTTTGACCACGCCTGTATCATTTTCTCCGCCAACCGCCAGCACCCGTCCATCTTCCAGCAGGGTAGCGCTGTGGTGAGTGCGGGCGGCAACCAGGGCATTGATTTCTCGCGCATCCGATCGGTCACTGTCCAGCAGAAAAGTTTTCATGGTCACCCCGCTCAGGGTTTTCCCGCCGGCAATCAGCAGGCGCCCATCTTGCAGGCGGGTGGCGGTATGTCCTGCCAGGGGCAATGGCAGAGAAAATGCCTGCGGGCTGAAGTACACCGGGAAGGAACTGCCAGCCTGTCCGGTGGGGAGCGGCGGTGCAGGGGTCAGCGTGGGGGTGGCGGTGAACTGCAGGATGACAGTGGGTGTGCTGGTAGGAGGCGGTGCAGTATTCACATAAGCCGGGAGGGCAGTAGGCTGAACCGCCGTGGCTCTGCCGCTGGAAATGGGGATGGGACTCTGGCGCAGTTGCGAGGGCAAATCGGTCACCACGACGACCGTGATGATTGCCATGACGAAAAGGACGAATAGTGCCACCTGCAGAAACATAGTCAGCCAGTTGGTTTTTGGGCTTTCTTCCTCCCCCTTCGAAGAACGAGGTGGGGGAGGCGCTTCTCTTCTGCCAAACAATCCGCGGCGCTCGGGCTTGCGGAAGGCGCTCACCACGCTGTCGGCAGGGGCTGGTGCAGTTTCGGAAGGAATTTCCGCCTGTGCAGGACTTTCTTCCACCGCCGGGACGGGAATGAAAGGCGGCACCGCAGGCTTTTCTTCTTTGGGAGCAGGCTTAAGCCGGGGGGCGCTTTCACGGCTCTCTTCGATGAGCGAATTGATGAATTCCTGATCAATGTCGCCCGCTGGAGGCGCTGTAAAGGGAGCGACCGGGCGTGCTTCCGGTTGTGTTGATGTGGGGGGCAGGGAAATGCCTTCCTGCGCTTCTGGAGGAATAACGGGCGTTTCTGCTTTGGGCGCGGCGGCGGGCGGTTGAGCCGGAGATGTGGACGGTCGGGCAGAGGAGGATTTTTCCCGCAGGACCTGCAGGGCTTTACGGGCTTTTTCACTGTCAGGATTGTACTTCAGGCATACTTCCAGCGCCTGAATGCGCTGAATATCATCGCTGAGGCATTCGGTCAGCCACAGCCATGCGGCTTCGCTGGTTGGCTCTTTCTGCAAAATTTGCATCAACAAGGCGCGGGCTTGTTGCTTTTGCCCGGCTTTGATGAGGTTAATGGCATCCTGTAAAAGCGGAGGCATAGTGATTTTGCCTTTCTGAGTAGACCAATTTCCATTACATTATATCCCGAGCGGAATTCGAATTCGCATTCCAGTATAATTGAAACCATGGATAATGGTTTGATTGAGGAACTGGATGTCCTGATTGCTCGCGTGATGCGCGTGGAAGATAAAACTCTTGGCACAACCCAGGAAGGTTTCGTGGTGCGCTACCGCGGCAGGTTGCTCGGCGATGATACCGCCCGCCTGTATGATCAGTTGGAAGCAGCACTGTTCCCATACCGGCTCACGCCGGTTTTCCGCATGGAAGATGGACATCATGCGGTGTATTTCATCCCCGCCCAGCCTGAGCCCAAACCCTCCAGCGGACGGCTGAACCTGATCCTGTTCATCCTTACGCTGATCAGCGTGATTTACACTGGCGGCGCTATGGGATTAACGCAGGAACCGCCGCCCGGTTTCCTGCCAGGGTTGCTGGCATACCTCTCGGCAGGGTTGCCGTTTGCCATTGCCATCCTCTCCATTATGGGAGCCCACGAGTTCGGGCATTATCTGATAGGGCGGTATCACAATGTGAATGTCAGCCTGCCCTATTTCATCCCGTTTCCCAATGTGTTCGGCACTCTGGGTGCGGTGATTAACATGAAAGGGCGCGTTAAGAATCGGCGCGTTCTGCTGGATATTGGCATTGCCGGACCGCTTTCCGGGCTGGTGGTCTCGTTGCTGGTGCTGGGCATCGGGCTTTCGCTCTCCCATTTGAGTACTCTCCCCCCGCCTCCGCCGGAACTGCCCTCCAGCGGTGGGTTCTTCCAGCAGTTTCTGGACCGCCTGACTGCTCCGGTCACTCTGACGCTGGAAGGCAATTCCATCCTCTATTTGCTGATGAAATACCTGCGCTTTGGCATGCTTTTGCCTGCGCCGGCAGATTATGGCAGTGTGCCGCCCGTACTGTACTGGATTCGTTATTTCTTTACCGCCAGCCCGCCCCCTTACGGCGGCGTGGATGTCAGTTTGCATCCGGTGGCATGGGCAGGCTGGGGCGGTTTGCTCATCACCGCTTTGAACCTCATTCCGGCAGGCACGCTGGACGGCGGTCACCTGATCAACGTGCTGATCGGGCGCAAACGCGCCATGCGTCTTTTGCCCTGGATTCAGGGCATCTTGCTCGCCATGTCCCTTCTTTCCATCAACTGGCTCATCTGGCTGTTACTCATCTCGTGGCTGGGTAAAGCCTACGCCGAGCCGCTGGATGAAATTACCCCCTTAGACCCGCCGCGCAAGGCGCTGGCAATTCTGGGAATCATCATTTTCTTCCTGGTCTTCACCCCCATTCCCATCAGCGGGATGTGAGGCGGCACTTCCGCATATGAAACCCTTTGTAAGCCGCATCCCGTCCCCGGCTTCGGTTAATCAACTTGACACCAGCCCGTTCCTGCGGTATGCTTACGAGGCGTCCGGGCGGGACCGGCGCGGCAGAAACCTTCGAACCCCGCCAGGTCCGGGAGGAAGCAACGGTAAGGAGGTCCCTCTGGGTGCCGCCGGCAAACCTGCCCGGCGCTTTTTGTACCCTTAACCTGCGGAGTGAAACGGGAGCATGAAATCCTTTCCAGTGTGTGATTACGAAGGTTCCGACTACCAGACTTCTTTCTGGGAGCGTGGGGAACGTCGTTACGAGGACGCCGTGGAAGCGGTTGCCCTGCGGCGACTTCTTCCCGCTGGCGGCAGGCGTCTGCTGGAACTGGGCGCAGGAGCCGGTCGCAACACCCCCCGGTATCAGGGCTTTGCAGAAATCACCCTGGTGGATTACTCGTACACACAACTGGAGCAAGCCCGCCAGCGGCTGGGCGATTCTCCACGCTACCGTTACGTTGCCGCCGATATTTACTACCTGCCCTTCAGTTCGGGGGTTTTCGATGCTGCTACCATGATTCGCACCCTGCATCACATGGTAGAGCCGCGCCTTGCCCTGGAGCAGGTACGCCGCACTCTGCAATCGGATGCGGTGTTTATTCTGGAATACGCCAACAAGCACAATCTCAAAGCCATTTTGCGCTACCTTCTACGTCGGCAGACGTGGAATCCCTTCTCACTGGAGCCGGTGGAGTTTGCGCCGCTCAATTTTGATTTTCACCCCGCTTCGGTGCGCGAATGGCTCAAAGCCAGCGGGTTTGTCGTCGAACGGCAATTGACCGTTTCTCACTTCCGGATGGGTTTGTTTAAGCGTCTTCTGCCCCTCAATCTGCTGGTTGCCATGGATTCGCTGGCGCAGTGGACGGGCAACCTCTGGCAGTTATCGCCCAGCGTGTTTGCCCGCTGTCGGGCGGTGGGTGCATCCAGACAGGGAGAGGGCTTCTTCCGCTGTCCGGCATGCGGGCAGGAAGGGCTGGAAGATACCCCGCCGGAAATTCAATGTCCCTCATGCGGTCAGCGCTACCCGGTGCGGGAGGGGATTTACGATTTTCGTCTGGACAAACGGACTTAAAATCAGCGCGGGGTAAGTCCCAGCCAGCGGCGCAGGTTCTCCCACCAGTTCGCAGTGGGCGCGCCAATTACCGCGGCTTCAGCGGTCACCGGAGCGGGTGTGATTTGCGGCTGAAGCATCGTCTGGGTATTGGGGTTTGTAAGCGAACGAAACTGCACATCCCCGCCTTCGCTGGCGACCGCAATAATGGCACCTACAAGGAAGAAGATCAGCAAAAGAGCAAGCAGTGCAGGAAGACGTAAATTCATCCGGTGTTCCCCCTACGAATATAAAAATCAGTGCCTTTAACAGATTACCACAATTTTACCTGAAATTACGCAGAAAGCATCTCAGAATCATTGTGATTTTCTTCCTGCTTCAGGGGTGGGTAAATTTCTCCGGTATCCAGGCGCGGCAGGTTGATTTGTTCCTGCAGGGCTTCCCATTCCCTCCGATCTTTCCACAGTTGCCAGTCGCTGACAAACTCGTGATACAGGCGTTCCCGTTCCTCACGGCAGGTTTGCTCAAACCATTGTACCCCTGCCACCAGTCGGCGGAATGGACGGGTGTATCCGTAAAACGCTTCGACGCGCTGGCGCTCTTCCTCCAGAAAAGCCGGTAAGAAGGTCAACCAGACATCATCATCGTGGATCTGCCCCAGACGCTCCTGAATGTTGCGCAGCAGGCTCAACCAGTGAGACAGTTCGTCGGGGTACAGCGGTGCAAAGGTCTCTACGGTATAGCGCAGCCATTTCGTGGCAATGCGCATTTCGTGCAGTTCCGCCACCCGTTCGGGGACAGGTACGATGGCATCGTAGGACAGAAATGTCTCCAACCGGCGGGTGATTTCAGCATGTGCCAGTGCATACAGTTCGGCATCCGGAGGCGTGCCTTCTTCGCAGGCATTCAGCCGTTCTTCAAGAAAGGTTTTGATCTCGTCCAGGGTGCCCTGTTCTGCCAGTTTCTCCAGCGCGGCAGTGACGGCAGGCTGATGGCTCATCCGTGCCTGCCGCAGGCGCAACAGCAGGCGCTGAAGCCCCGGACGCAGGCGGGCATCTTCTACCCCATCCAGAAAGGCCTGCACACGGGCAATTTGCACATCTGCATCGCGGGCGGCGCCTAAAGCGCGGGTTACACGGCGGATAGCTTTCATCCAGCCGTCCAGTTTTTTGGGGGGAAAGCACCGCTCAAACAGCGGAAGCGTGGCGCGCAAACGCCGTGATGCCACCCGCATCCGGTGAATATGTTCGATATCTTCTGCGCCGGTATGTACCCCCTGCCATTCTTTTTCAAAGGCTTTGAGATGTTTTAAGATCACCCGCGCTCCGTAGGCGCACACACAGGCAGATGTTTTCATGACCATCCTCCACTTTTTCATTATACAAGACTCGTAAACAAAAAATGAGAGCGCCCGGCAGTATTGAAGCGCTCTCATCCCTTTTGACGGGTTTCCCCCGGCTTATTCTGTCTCTTCGTAGTCGTCCAGATCCATCTCCAGCAGTTCTCCAGTGGCGATGAATACCGTTCGTTCGCAAATGTTGGTCACACGGTCGGCGGCGCGTTCCAGGTTGTGGGCAACCCACAGGAGCAAATTGCTGTGATCAATCCATTCGGGGTGTTGAATCATGGAGGTGATCAGCCCGTGGTATACGGAGTTGTACAGCGCATCCACCTGCTCATCCTCATCGGGAATGCGGTGTGCCAGAGACGCATCCTCCTTCACGAATGCCGACAGGGAGCGGTGAAGCATGGACACGGTAATCTCCGCCATGCGTTCAAAATCGCGGCTGGGGATGGGAATCTCTACCCCTTCCAGACGCTGGCATACGCGGGCAATTCCCTTGGCGTAGTCGCCTATGCGCTCCAGTTCAATGATGACTTCCAGCACTGCCGCCAGAAAACGCAGGTCGTGTGCCATGGGCTGTTGGGTTGCCACCACGGCTATGATGCCGTTTTCAATGGCGTAGCGTTTCTCGTTGACGGCTTGATCGCCGCGGATGACTTGTTGAGCGGCGGTCACGTCCCGGCGTTTCAGCGCATCCACCGATTTCACCAGCGCCTGTTCAACCATACTTCCTAAAGTCAGGACTTCGTCCTGAATCTGATGCAATTGACGATCTAAAGTGGCTCGTGGCATGGGTCTGGTTATACCCCTTTCTTTCAAAATTTGAACAGGCTCTTACCCGAAACGCCCGGTGATGTAATCTTCGGTGCGCTTGTCTCGCGGGTTGGTAAAAATCTGACTGGTTTCCCCATATTCTACCATGACCCCGGCGCGGTCTTCATCCATGGTGAAGAATGCGGTGTAATCCGATGCGCGCGCTGCCTGCTGCATGTTGTGAGTGACGATGATGATGGTGTAGTTTTCCGAGAGTTCGCGCATCAGGTCTTCAATTTTGAGGGTTGCAATCGGATCGAGCGCCGAGCAGGGTTCATCCATGAGGATGATTTCCGGCTTCACTGCCAGCGCGCGGGCAATGCACAGACGTTGTTGCTGACCGCCCGAGAGGGAAAGCCCGCTCTTCTTCAGGTTGTCCTTTACCTCATCCCACAGTGCCGCAGCGCGCAGGGCTCCTTCCACCAGTTCGTCCATGTTTCCTTTGTAACCATTGATGCGTGCCCCCCATGCCACATTTTCGTAAATGCTCTTGGGGAAGGGGTTGGGTTTCTGGAACACCATCCCAATGTACTGGCGCACCTGCACCGGGTCTACATCGGGAGCATACAGATTCTTCCCATGGAAGAGGATTTCCCCTTCCATGTGAAAGCCTGGCACAAAGTCGTTCATGCGATTGAACGAACGCAGGACGGTGCTTTTGCCGCACCCGGAAGGTCCAATGATGGCGGTGATTTTACGCGGCACAATTTGCAGATTGACATCCTTGACCGCGCGAAAGTTGCCGTAAAACAGGTTCAGGTTACGGGTTTCAATGGCAAAGTGATTTGAAAGGTTTTGTTCGCTCATATTCGCTTACTCAATCGGTTTCGCAGCACGATGGCTGTTGCATTCAATGATAACAGAACTGCCAGCAAAACGAGAATAGCCGCGGCGGCAATATTTCGAAATTCCGGCTGAGGACGTACCGTCCAGTTGTAAATCTGGAAGGGCAACGTGGTAAAGAAGGAAAAGACGCTTTGCGGGTCTTTGTTGATCAGACTGGAAGCCCCCACCAGGATTAAGGGCGCCGTTTCGCCCAGCGCTCGCGAAACCGTAAGGATGGTTCCGGTAAGGATACCCGGGAGGGCATAGGGCAGAACGTGATGCCAGATGGTCTGCCAGCGGGTGGCTCCCATGGCATAACTGGCTTCACGCAGAGAACGCGGCACTGCCCGCAGGGCTTCCTGGGAACTGATGATAAGGATGGGCAACACCAGCAGTGCCATGGTCAGCCCGCCCGAAAGAATGGTGCGCCCGCTTCCAGCATCTACACCGAATACTGCCCCGGAGGTGATAAGCGCCAGCGTGCGCACAAATACGGCTAAGCCGAGGATGCCGTAAATAATGGAGGGAACACCTGCCAGGTTCTCGATGTTGGTCTGTAAAATCCGGTTGATACGACTGCGATGGTCGGCATACTCTTCCAGATAAATTGCCGCTCCCACCCCAATGGGAAACGCCACCAGGATGGTGATGAAGATAATCCACAGCGAACCTTTCACCGCCTGACGTACGCCTGCCAGATCGGGCTTGGTGGACATGGAACGCTGAAGGAAATCCCAGGTCAGCCAGGCTTTGAAGTAAATTTGCGCATCGGGATATTCACTGCGGATTTCGGCTTCGATTTCCGCGCGGCGGGTGAGCGACTGGAACAGCGGATAAGAAGCCCGGGTGGTGGGTTTGACGATTTCTGTCGTCACCAGCGCTGTCAGATCTGCCTGATTCATCTCATCCAGTGGTGCCTGATCGCGCTCAATGGTGCGCAGGCGCGCCGGGCGCAGGTTTTCGCGCAAAATCTGGCGCAGTTCTTCCTCGGACAGTTCTTCCAGCGGACGGTCGGCAAGGGTAGCCGGGTCCACTTTGTTGGTCACCGCAACCAGAGTGAAGGTTTTGTCTACCACCGTGACGATGAGAATTCCCAGCACAATGAGACCAATCACTGTGGAGAACAGGAACAACCCCTGAAAGAATTTTCCCCACTGATGTCGAACCGAAAGATTGCCGGTTTCGGAGAGAACCACACTGCGATTCATTCGTACACCTCCCGAAGACGGGCGGAAATTCTCCGGCTGATGATGTTGAGAACCAGGGAGATGCCAAACAGCAAAAGCCCGATGGCAAAGATACTGTTGTAATCCGGCGTGTCATATGCTACATCCCCACCGGAGATGCGGGCAATGTAGCCGGTCATCGTCTCTGCCGCTTTCAGCGGGTTGAAGGTAAAGTTCGGTCCCGCCCCTGCGGCAATGGCAACGATCATGGTTTCGCCGATGGCGCGGGAAAAGCCCAGAATGAAGCCGGCGATGATTCCCGAGAGCGCCGCCGGAACTACCACCTGCAGGGAGGTTTCCAGTCGAGTGGCGCCCATGGCGTACGCCCCCTCTCGCAGGGCGTTGGGAACAGAATGCAGGGCGTCTTCGCTGACGGATGCCACCAGCGGAATAATCATGATGCCCATGGTCAACCCGGCGGAAAGCATGTTGTAAATGTTGATAGCATCCCCAAAGAAAATGCGCAGAAAAGGCGTCACTGTGGTCAGGGCAAAGTAGCCGTACACCACGGTTGGAATGCCTGCCAGCACTTCCAGAGCGGGTTTCAAGACCTTGCGGGCCTTTTCCGAGGCGTATTCACTCAGGTAAATGGCGGCGCCCAGTCCAAACGGCACAGCCACCATCATGGCAATCACAGTGGTGACCAGTGTGGCGCTCACCAGCGGCAGAACGCCAAATCGTCCTACGGTGGGCTGCCACTCGGTTTTGGTGAAAAATTCCAGCAGGGTCACGCCGGGCATCTGGAAGAAGAGCAGGGCTTCTTTTCCCAGTTCATACACAATGCCGATTGTGGTCAAAATGGATACTGCCCCGCAGAAAAACAGAAAGGCTTGAATGAACCCTTCTCCCCAGCGTGGGCGCTTTTGTAAGCGCCTTGAAACATCCAAAGCGCTTTCTTCAGGACGTTTCAAGTGACGCAGCGATACTTCCATGGCTATACCTCTCAGGAAGATTTCCCCTTCTCCCCTATACAGAAGAGAGGAGAAGGGGAAACCAGATTTATATAAATTCAGTCCGGATTTACTTTATGGCTTCTTCAAACAGTTTGAAGTTGTTATCCAGTGTTTCCTGAGAAGCCGGGAAATATCCCACTTCTTCGATGACATCCAGAACATGCTCCAGGTAGTAGCGGATGAAAGCGGCAACCTGGGGTTTGGATTTCATGACACCGGCATCGGAGTAGATGAACAAGGGGCGGGAGATCAGGTAAGAGCCATTTTCAGCCGTCTCCAGGGAGGGTTTGATGCCGTCCACGCTGAGGAGTTTAAGTTTGGAGCCTTCGCCTTTGTAGTAGGCAAACCCGAAGTACCCGATGGCATATTTGTTGCCTTCCACGCCCTGCACCAGCACATTGTCATCTTCCGAGGTGTTCAGGTTCTTGGCATCCAGCACCTGTTTCTTGGCATCGTCAAATTTTTCAATCTTGGCAGTTTTCTGAATGGCAACCTCTACGAAGAAGTCAAAGGTGCCGCTGTCGGTGCCGGGGGTATAGCGCAGGATGGGCTCATTGGGCCAGGAAGGATCTACATCCGACCACTTCTCTGCAGTAGTGAACAACTGATAGAGCTGTTCTTTGGTCACATTGTCTACCCAGTCATTTTGCGGGTGGACCACCACCGCAATGGCATCCAGTCCAACCAGAAAGCCAATGGGGGTGCGCGGCGGGTTGAGTTTGCCGCAGTTTTCCACTTCCGCGTCTTTAATTTTGCGGGAAGCGTTGGAAATATCTGTCTCGCCGGACTTGCAGAAGCGTTCAAACCCTGCCCCCGTACCAACAATATCATTCTTGATTTGGCCAGTAAAACCATCTTCAACAAACATTTCAATGATGGCTTCGGTCAGAGGACCGACAGTGGAAGAACCCGCGATGTAGATATCACCACTCACTGCCGCCGGATCATAGGGATCCACGGTGGGGGTGGGGGCGGGGACTTCGGTGGCGGTGGGTTCTACCTTGGTGGTTGGGGTAGGCTGTTCTGCCTGAGCGGGAGGCTGAGTGGCGGTCGGGGTTGCCGACGGAGCGCACGCCGCCAGTGCCAGCGCCAGGACGATCAGCACAGAAAAAACAGACCAGAGTTTACGAGACATAAAAAATTCTCCTCCAAAAAGTATTGTTTGCTAATGCGCCATCAGTGTAACAGGTGAAGTTTAAGTTCAGAGCATCACCAGGTTAACAGATTGTAAAAATTACCCAAAGAAAGGGTTAACCACCCGGTTTTTAAATCAAACTCCCCTTCCATGGTGGTTGGAAGGGGAGCAAAAGTCACAGGGGAGAAAAGATCAGTAGATATCGTTTACAGTGTTGTAAACGTTGAATTTACCGGTGGGGGTAATCAGATTAGGAATGCGTGCCTTTTCTTGCAGGGTAGCATCATCGTATACCACGATTTCTCCGGTTTCGCCGGGCTTGGAGGCGTCACCCCACACGCTGATCCATACCTCTGTGCCCTGTTTGTTGTATTCCATGTGAACGGCGCGTCCATAAGTGGCAATTTCCCAACACTTATGTACCCTGGTAGGGTCGCTCTTTGCCACCACACACACCGTGCGCGCTAGCGTCGGGTCGGAGTTCAGCGCCATATCTACCCAGATCCACTGACTGTTGGGGTGGGTTTTGATGAACAGACTGCCTGCCCCCGGCAGTGGGGTGACCCTCACGGCTTTCCACGCTGAATCGGGATGTCCCTGGGGATCGGTGCCAATGGATACGATGGCGCCTTCACCCAGGTGGGATGTGCTCCAGACCGGTCCGAACTCAGGGTCTGTCCAGTTGGCGCCACGTCCGGGATGTGGGACAGCCGGGGTGTCCACCAGCGCTACCAGTTTTCCTTCCAGCGCATCCACTACAGCGATTTTATTGGACTGATTAGCCGCTACCAGGAAGTATCGTTTCGAAGCGTCCCATCCTCCGTCATGCAGGAAGCGCGCTGCTTCAATCATCTTGATGGTGGGATTGTTGGGATCGGTGTAATTGACCAGCCAGATCAGCCCGGTTTCCTTCACGTTGATAATCCATTCGGGTTTATAGGTGGAAGCCACAATGCTGGCAACCCGCGGCTCAGGGTGGTATTCTTCCGTGTCGAAGGTGTAACTGCGGGTGCTGACCACTTTGAAGGGTTCCAGGGTTTGCCCGTCCAGAATGACGAAGTGTGGAGGCCAGTAGCACCCTACCACAGCGTATTTGTCCGAGAAGTTGCCCAGTTCTCCGTTGTACTTACTCACTTCCACCGAGCGAGCATCGTAACATACCTGCACCTCGGCAACTTTGGTGGGGGTTTCGGTCCACAGGTCCACCATGGCAAGTTTTCCGTCGCGCCCGATGACGTAAGCATAGCGCCCGCTGGCAGACATGCGGGTAATGTGTACGGCATACCCCGTACCCACTGTGCTGACCACTTCGTAGGTGTCACCGTCAATCACAGCCACCTGTCCGGCATCGCGCAGGGTGACGACGAAGTAGTTTTCCCAATCCCGTTTCGTTTGGGGGCTGGTGGGGCGTTTTTCGGGTGGGACAAGCAGTTTCCACGAGGCTTTCATCTGTTCCAGCGCCATCTCTGGTGGGGCAGGCGGTTCGTTCTGCAGGAATTTTGCCATCAATTCGGTCTGTTCCTGAGTCATGAAGCCCTGTTTGCCCCAGTCGGGCATTCCGCGGGGCGTACCGTTGAAGATGATCGCCGCCAGCGCCAGTGTGCCTTTGGGTTGAGTTTTATCGGGGGTTAATGCCGGTCCGGTAGCGCCTTTGCGCAAGGTGCCGTGACAACCCGCACAGCGCTCAAAATAAACCTGCTTTGCCCAGGCAAATTCTTCGTCGCTCAGGGCGGGAGCGGTACCTGCTGAGGCTGCAACCTCGGCAGTTGGGGTGCGTTTGTCCTCTATTCCGGTTTCCTCCTTAGGCGGGTTCATCATGAAATTTATCATCGATTCGATCTCGGCATCAGTGTACAGATCGTTGAGGGTGGCGGGCATCAACCCTTTCTGACAGGGTGTCCCGTTGCAGTCGGGTGCGATAAAGGCGTCTGGCTGACGAAGCGACTCCTTCAGAAATTCGGCAACGCCTGTGGCTTTTCCTTTGTACTCTCCCCGCTCCAGCCGTTCCTGAACCTTCCGGGCAATGTTGGTCAGGTCTGGTCCAATTGTGCCAGTCGCGCCTTCTACTCCTGGTATGACGTGACAGGCGCCGCATCCTCCTTTCTGAAAGGCTTGCCGTGCCAGTTCAGTGCTGTACAGGGCGGGCGGCGGGGCGGAAGCATTTTCGGGTGCAGTAGTGGGAGTGCTTTTCGCTGCGCAGGCGGTAAGTCCCAGCGCAAAAAACACAACCAACGAAATGAAAAGTGGGCGTCGCATGGTGGAATCCTCCTCTGTACTTTGAGTATTAAAATCAATATACCCATATTTATCTGGTTTGAATTTGTGCCAGCGCAAAGATCCTCCTGCAGTGGCTCTGTTGTATAATGAAAAAAACGGATGAATTTTGTCCAGAGGAGGATTCGTATGGCTATTACTCTTACATGGTACGGGCATGCCACCATCGGGCTGGAAACCGGCGGCTACCGTATTCTGGTGGATCCCTTCTTCAGCGGCAACCCGGCGGCAACCGTCAAGCCCGGCGATGTGCGCGCCGATTTCATTCTGGTCAGCCATGGGCACGGCGATCACATTGGCGATACCGAGGCAATTGCCAGACGCACCGGCGCGCTGGTTATCAGCAATTTTGAAATTGCCACCTGGTTGGGGCGCAAAGGGTTGAAAACCCACGGACAGCACCTTGGCGGCGGCTATCGCTATCCCTTTGGGTATCTCAAACTGACCTTTGCCATTCACGGCTCGGCGCTCCCCGATGGCTCGTATGGCGGCAATCCGGCAGGCTTTCTGTTGATCACAACTACCGGCGAGAAGGTGTACCTGGCGCAGGACACCGGCTTGTTTGGCGATATGAAACTCATTGGCGACGAAGGCTTGGACCTGGCGGCGCTCCCCATTGGCGACAATTTCACCATGGGTCCCGATGATGCCCTGCGGGCAGTGGAACTTCTGCGCCCCAAACATGTGATCCCCATCCACTACAATACTTTTGAGATGATCCAGCAGGATGCGCATGCCTGGGCAGAACGGGTGGAAAAAGCCACCTCCGCCAGAGTGCATGTACTCAAGCCCGGCGAAAGTTTCCAACTTTAAGCACAGGCAGATTTTTATGATTGCCGCAGGCTGGTGCACCCCAGCCTGCGGTTTATCCTGTACTCATTGCAGTGATGGACAGGGGGCAGGTGTATAATCGGGGCATGACGGCAAACACAGAGCAGGAAAATTCCCTTTCTCAGACCTCTTTAGGGGAATCATTGAGTATTCTCATCCCGGCGTATAACGAAACGTTGAGCATCGCCGGGGTGTTACGGGGTTTGCTGGAACAGCCAGAATTGCAAGGCGCAGAGATTATCGTCATTAACGATGGATCGTCTGATGAAACCAGCCAGATTGTGCGGCAATTCCCCACAGTGCGTTTAATTGAACATCTTGCCAACCGCGGGTATGGCACTGCCATCCGTAGTGGTGCCAGGGTAGCGCAAAGACCTTTTGTTATCTGGTACGATGCTGACGGACAGCATCGCCCACAGGACCTGGTTGCGCTGGCGCAGAAGTTGATCAGCGAGGGGCTGGATTACTGTATAGGCGTGCGTGCCAGCGGGTCTTATCA
>OGCI01001510.1_pt1 | contig 19046 bp, 15 predicted proteins | sample 1570021 | NCBI WGS metagenome assembly OGCI01 (sample SAMN06264664, study PRJEB24512) | hot springs metagenome | isolation source: Hot spring water | place: South Africa: Tshipise | collected 2015-06-21 | reverse complement strand
CGCTGAATGCCGTCCCACAGAAAAGCGAGATCGGATGCCGACCGCAGCGGCGGATTGACCTTGCCGCGCACACCGTCGGCCGTGTCGTAGGTGAGCGTCAGGTGGTGGAGCGTGGTTTCAAGCTTGATGTCGTGCGACGGGTACTGACGCTGCACTTCGATCCCGGCCTGCAGCGCTTCGCGGCTCGAGAGATGGAGCAGATTGATGGGGCAACCGGTGGCGTCGGCGAGAATGGCCGCCTCGTAGATCGACAGGCGTTCGGTCAACGGCGGGCGCGCTTCGCTGTAGGCGCGCAGTCCGGACAATCCCGCCCGGCGGACGCGTTCGATGAAGACGCGAATCAATTCGGGATTTTCGCAGTGAAGCGAGAGCGAAATGCGCGCTCGCGGGCGATGCTTGGCCGCCATTTCGGCGACGCGGGTCATCAGTTCGTAGAGGTGGCCGAGATCGTAATTCTCCGCCATCGTGTAGTCGCTACCGCGCGTCGAATCGGCGGCGAGGTTCAACCCCTTGTAGAACATGTAAAACTTGAAGGAGATGACGCCAGCCTCTTCCACCAGCCACGCGACCTCGTCGAGCTGGTCGGCGGTCATGATGGCGATGTGATAGGCGTAATCCGTGTGGAAGTGGCCGCGCGAAAGCTCCAGCAGTTCGGGAAAGATGGTTCGATAGGGACCGGTCCGGTTCAAGTAGTGGTGCCCAGTGCGGAAATAACTGATAATGGTGCTGCAACCGCCGACCAGCGCCGAACGCGATTCGCTTTCGGCATCTTCCGAATGGGGGCGGTAGATGCCGACGTGGAAATGCGAATCGACCGCGCCGGGAAAGACGTATCGCCCGCGCGCGTCGAGCGTCTGGTCGGCAGCGAAAGAAGGTATCTCATCGGCGATGGCAGCAATGCGTCCGCCGCGCACGCCGATGTCGCAACGGAACGTCCCTTGGTGCGGGAAGACAACGGTACCGCCTTTGATGAGCAGATCGTAGCGCATTTCGCCTTCCTCCGTGTGGTGCCCTCGGGCACCTCGTTCTGTAGTCTTCGCGGCGCGCGCTCGCCTGGCACTCGGCGGCAAGCTCGGGGTCAGCGGATACGCGTCAGGTTCCTTCGCTGCTGCCTCGCCAGCACTTCCGGATCGCGCGTCAGATAGACCGAGTAGCTGAACAGATCGCTTCGGTAGAGCGTGTGAACGTACTCGATGGGCCGGCCTTCATCCGTGTAAACCGTGCGCTCGATGGAGAGCAGCGGTGCTCCGACGCGCGTTTCCAACAGGTTTGCCACGTAAGGATCGGCTAGCTCCGCCGTGATCTGCTGCTTGGCGTCGCGCAAGCGCAAGCCGAATTTGGTTTCGAGCTTTTGCAACAGCGCGCCGCTCGACAGTTCTTCGCGCGTGAAACGCGCGCCGATCTCCGCCGGCAAGTAACCGATGATCAGACTGGCCGGTTTGCCCTCGCGATAGCGCAGCCGTTTGAGGCGGTAAACCGGTTCGCCCGGCTCGATCTGAAGCAACTCGGCTTCGTGCCGGTCGGCCTCGACGCGATTCATCTCGAGCAGTTTCACTTCAGTATCCAAACCCATCTCGATCAGTTCGTCGAGCGAACCCGTCAGGTGAATGGTTCCCTCGAACGTCCGGCGGCGAGTTCGCCGTTCGGCGACAAAAGTCCCTTTCCCCTGCCGCCGTTCGATCAACCCTTCTTCGGCGAGCGCGGCCAGCGCTTGGCGCACCGTGATGCGACTGACCTTGTACTGCTGGATCAGTTCGCTCTCGGTGGGCAAACGGTCGCCGGGCGCGAACGCACCGCTGATGATCTTCTCGCGCAGCAAGTTCTCCAGTTGGTAGTAAAGCGGGATGCGTGTGCTAACGAACGCTGTCTTCAGTTTAGCCATCTTTCCCCTTTGCCAGAACACGGAATCAGCTCGAAAGCACTATAGAGTATATCATCCAGCCCAAGGAGCAGTGTTCACCTCCGGCGAGAAGGCTCGTTTCGGCGCGCTATCTGCCGCTCGATCCTTTCCCCTCGCGCGCGGGAAAGTTCCGCCCGTTACCAGATATCGAACGCTCGAGGTGGCAAGCCGACAACCTCTCCGCCTCGCGCACGCGAGAAAAAGGTTGAGTGCTACCATCTACGTTAACTGCGGCCGAGCTTTCTCCTCGCGCAAGAAATCTCCCAATTCCGCCTCGCGCGCTCGCCGAGTGGTTTGGGGGCGAAGCAGATCGTCGTCGGTCGCGTCGCGAACGTCGCACGGTTCCGCCCATTCGTCATGGAGCTGCCAGTTTCGCCGCGCCGCCAGCGCAACAACTGGTGATCTGCCGACCTGTCATGGAACCCACATCTCGTCGCTTCGTCGGTACTCCCACGTGAACATGTTCGGGCGACGTTTCTTCATCTTCTCGACCGCCCGCCGATGGTTCTCTTCAGGCGTGGCGAATGGGTTCCAGTTGAAGTGGTTGTAGAGTTCACCGTCGGTGCGACCGAAGGCGAGGCAACCGTGCTCGCATGCAAACGGGCCGTGCCCGATGTATGGCGGCCGGTAGAAATAGCCGCCCGTGCCGAGGTAACCGAACTGCATGATCCACGACGTGCCGTAGATGTGATAGGCTTCTTCCATGCAGTCGTGGTACGAGACGTTGTCTTGCCAGAAACCAGGCACCATCGTGTAGAAGAACGACAGCGCGTGCGTCTCCTCGTCCCAGCGGACGATCTTTACCAGACAGCCTTTCTCCGTCGCCGGGAACAGGTGCGTTTCGCTCCAAGAGAGATCGGAGACGCTATCGACGATGGTCGGTTGAGCGTCTGGCGAGATCCCGTCAGCGTGCGCGTCCGATTCGACGAACGAAGGTTCGCTGTCGTTGTAGAAGAGCAACACGCGCGCGCCTTCCGGCGTTTCGATGCGCGGCAGGCTGACGCCCGCGGGCACGTAGAAGTAGAAGCCGAAGCCGCAACGCCGATCGCCCACTTTCAAGTAACCGTCCATGACGACGATCTCCATGCTGGACCGGCTGAAGCCGGGCGGTTGTGAGTAACCGGCCTCGAATTTTGCGACTGCGGAGATGGCGCCTGTGTCGTCGTCAAACGAAAGCGTGCGGTATTCTATGCCGCGCGGAAAGCCGGGCAGGTCCAGCTTGCGCCACGGGACCCACGATTCGTCCAACGGTTCGATGTGCGGTCGTGCCATGAATCACACTCCTTTCTGCGATGTGAAGCTCTCCGGACCACCCGGTCACCAGACGACTCGCCACGGGCGGTTCGGGCGTTCGGGGATTTGGTCGCGCGGGATGCGCCGGCGCATCCCAGCGTGAAACGACCAGCCGCGCGTTTGAATGCGCTCGAAGAACTCTTCGACCCAGCGATCGCGCTCCGGCGCGAGCGCTTCCATGGCCGCGACGATCCGTTCGTAACGCTCAGCCTGCGCGCGACGCTCTTCTTCCTTCCACTGTGCGATGCGAGCATTTGCGTCCATTGTGGTTCTCCTTTCTCGCCTGCGCGTCAGCGGGGCGGCATCAAACCCAGGCTTCCAGTCCATAGACGCGCACGGCGTTTTCGAACAAGAACTTTCTCTTGGCCGTTTCGCGCAGTTCCAGCGCTTCGATCTCGCGCATGGCGCGCTCGAACTCGACGATCGGCCAGTCCGTGCCAAACAGGACTTTGTCCTGCCCGCGCCCGTTGATGAACCGGACGAAGGATGGATCCCAGTAACGTGGCGCGTGGGCATCGGATCCGATGAAGACATTCGGATGCTTCCACGCGACGGAGATCATGGCTTCGGTCCACGGGTAGCCGATGTGAATGCCGATGATCTTCAGTTCGGGAAAGTCTATAGCGATGCGGTCGAGCGTCATCGGATGGGCCACCGTCGGCAAGAAGCGTTGCGCCGAGTGGCCCACTTGAATTTGAATGGGGACGCCGAGTTCGGCGCATTTGGCGTAGAACGGATAGTAGATACGGTGGTCGGGGCGGCGCTTGAACCAGTGCGGGTAAAGATGCGCGCCGACGAAGCCGAGTTCGCGCACGGCGCGCTCCAGCTTGCCGAGCCACATCATGATGCGCGACGGGTTGATGCCGATCACGCCTTTGAAGCGTTGCGGATGTTGGGCGACTACTTCGGCGATCAGTTCCGCTGGTTTTTCGAAGAAGATCGAAGATCCGATCTCGCCGCCCGTGGTGGCGACGAGCAGTCCTTTCTCGATGCCCGCCGCATCCATGCGCCGAATCTGTTCGGCGAGCGGGATGCCCTCGTGCGTTTGCTGCTCGACCTTGACCAAACGCCAGAACTCATCGAGCACGGGCGTATAGTTTTGGGTTACCTCTTTGGTCCACAGGTTGACGACGATGTCGATGACACGATCCATTTTCATTTTGTTCGGCGAAGAACATGTGTCTGGGCGCGATTCGCCGGTTGCACGCCATCGTTCGACGCTGCGCGTCACGCTTTGTTCGGGGCGTCGCGGAGCCTCTTCTGTTCGGCTTTGTCGCGGTTTTGCGCGAAACGCTCGCGCAGTTCTCGGCGCAAGATCTTGCCGGTCGGCGTACGCGGAATCTGTTCGACGAACAGCACCTGTTTCGGTTTCTTGAAGCTGGCGATTTTGCCATCGCAAAAAACGATCAACTCTTCGGCGCTCACCTTGGCGTCAGGTCGCCGGACGATGGCTGCCGTCACTGCCTCGCCCCATTTCCTATCGGGCAGACCGAAGACGGCACAATCGGCCACCGCCGGGTGTTTGTGCAGCACGCGCTCGACTTCCGACGGATAGACGTTGAGCGCGCCCGTCACGATCATGTCGTTTCGTCGGTCGACGAGATAGAAGTAGCCCTCTTCGTCCATGTAGGCCATGTCGCCCGTGCGCACCCAGCCGTCACGAAGCACGGCCGCAGTCGCCTCGCGGTTGTTCCAGTAACCGGCCATGTTGGCTTCGGTGCGGACGGCGATCTCGCCGATCTCGCCCGGCGGGAGTTCGCCCCAACTTTCATCGACGACGGCCACGTCGACGTTGACTTGCGCGCGCCCACACGAGCGAAGGAGCTTGGCATGGCGCGGTGCGCTCAGCGCCAACTGATGTTCCGCTGGTTCGAGCACCGTGCCCGCGCAGCCCGTCTCGGTGGTGGCAAAGGTCTGACGAAAACCGCAGTGCGGCAGCCTCTGCATCGCTCGGCGCACGAGCGGTTCGGGCATTGGCGCGCCTCCGTAAAGCAGCGTTTGCAAGGACGAAAGATCGGCCCGCTCGCTCGCCGGATCTTCCAACAAGAGCTGAATCGTGGTCGGCACGAGATTGGTGAAAGTGATCCGTTCGCGTTCGATCGTCCGGAGCGCCGTTGCGACATCGAAGTTGATGAGCGCGATGAAAGAACCGACGTAAACGGCGCAGAAAATGCCGGCGATGCCAGCGGCAGAGTAGAGCGGCGAAGGGAGCATCACGCGGTGCGTACGCCGACTGCCGATGGCGTGGACGTGGACGAACATGCCGATGAGCGTGCTCGCGTGCGTGTAGATCGCTCCCTTGGGAAAACCTGTGGTCCCGCTCGTGTAGAGCAGCAACAGCGGATCATCGGCCGTGATCGGTTGGTCCAGCACTGGCTCGCTTTCGTCGCCGCGCGCCACCATCGCTTCGTAATCTTCCAGATCCTTCGCCTCCCCACCGATGACGACGATCGCCCGCACGTCGCGCGCTTTGGAGGCGATGCTGCGCGCTGCTTCGCTCTCTCCCGCGCCGCAGACAAAAGCGCATACGCCTGCATCGGCGACGATGTGCTCGATCTCGGGCAGCGCAAGACGATGGTTGACCGTGACCGCGACAGCCCCGAGCTTGGCCGCGGCGAAGAGCGCTTCGATCCACTGGTGCGAGTTGCGCCCGTAGAGGGCAACACGGTCGCCACGGCCGATGCCGATCCGGCGTAGCTCATGGGCGAAACGATTGACGCGCGCGTTGACCTCGCGCCACGTCAGGCGAACGTCGCCGAAAACCAGCGCTTCAGCTTTGCTGAGCACGCGCGCGTTGCGTCGCACGAGATCGCCGGCGCCGCAAAGCCCGCCGAAAAGGAACGACCGAGAGGTTGTCGCTTGCGTCATTGCCGTCGTGGCTCGCATGACCGTTTGAACGTTCGGGATGATACACGGAAATTTAGCATAAGTCTAGTACCTTTTTCGTGAAAAATCTTGACACAGAAAAGCGAGGAAAGTATATTGTGCTGCGTCTTAATTGTCATAAATTTATGTCTAAATGGCGACGCAAAAGATGCCCTGCGGCCCTGTGCACGGCGGTTGCGTTGCTTGGCGCCGCCGCCGTTGCGCAGTGGAGAGCGCCATCGGCGGTGGAGATCATCCGGCGCACGATTGCGGCGCATGGTGGCGAAACGTTTCGTCGTCCGCAGACGCTCGAACTTTGCGGGCGCGCCGTCTATTACCCGCGCGATGGTGGCCCGGCCATCGAGATCGAGCGTTTGCGCATCGCGCGCGTCATCCCGCAAGAGAGCCAACGCGCCCGGCGGCCGAACGGCAAGGTGTTGGTGGAAGCGTGGAGCGGTGGGCACCTCTTCTTTCGCGAAGGCTTTGACGGAGAACGAGCCTGGTCGCAATTGAGCGTGGCGGCGCGTCCCATCGCCGACTACTTGCGACTGGATCGCCATTTCGGTTTCGGCATCATCCGTTTTGCCGATGCTCCCGGCTTTCGCCTCGACCGGTTGCCCGATGGCGAAGTTGAGGGACGGCCCGCGTATCGGGTGGCGATCACCGACGTCGAAGGACGCACGACGCATTTTGCCATCGACCGTATGACGCACCTGATCCACAAGGTCGAATTCGATACGCCGCTCGGGCATCACGAACGGATCTACTGGTCGTACGATGCGCGCGACCGAGTCAAGGAAGCGCGTCACGTGCGGCTCATCTTCGCCGGGCACAAGCTCTTCGACGTGTGGTGGGAAGAGGTTCGATACAACCGGCCGCTGCCGGATGCGTTGTTCGCTCCGCCCGACAGGTGAGCGCTGACAACGAACGAGTTGGAGGAGAAGATGGGTTACAGACTCGGCATCGACGTCGGCGGGACGTTCACGGATCTGCTCCTTTTCGACGAGGAGACCGGACGCATGGTGCTCGCCAAAGTGCCTTCAACGCCAGCGGATCAGTCGATCGGCGTGCTCAACGGCATCGAGAAGGTCGCTGCGCTGGCCGGCATAGATCCAGCAGAGATAGACCTGGTGCTTCATGGAACCACAGTGGCGACCAACGCTGTGCTCGAAGAGAAGGGAGCGCGCGTCGGGTTGATCACGACGCGCGGTTTCGAGCAGATACTGCACGTCGCGCGGTCGCAGACGCCGGGACCGCTTGCTGGCTGGATCATCATGCAGAAGCCTGATCCGCTCGCGCCGCTCCATCTCACGCGCGGCGTGTCGGCGCGCATGAATGCGCGCGGCGAGGAACTTGTCCCGCTCGACGAAGAAGAAGTGCGTCGGTTGATTTGCGAACTGCGTGATGAAGGAATTCAGGCCCTGACCGTGTCGCTTATCAACTCGTTCGCCAATCCAGCTCACGAACGGCGTATCCGCGACATCGCTCAAGAGATCTGCCCGGACCTGCCGGTGACTATCTCGACCGACATCTTGCCGGAGTTTCGCGAGTACGAGCGGACGCTGACGACTGTGATGAACTCATACGTGCGGCCGGTGATGAGCCGTTATCTAACCGGCATCGAGCGCAAGTTGCACGACGCGCGTCTTGCGCCGACGGTCAACATCGTTCGTTCTGACGGCGGCGTGATGTCGCTCGATGGCGCGCGCGCGAAACCCGTCAACACGCTGCTCTCCGGCCCTTCGGGCGGCGTGGTCGCGGCCAGTTACATCGGTGAACTCGCCGGTTACAAGAACGTGTTGTCCTTTGACATGGGTGGCACTTCCACCGATGTGGCGATTTCGACGGGCGGCGAGCCGCGCATCGTGCGCGAGACGCGTATCGGTTACTATCCGGTCAAGGCCGCCGCGGTGGACGTGCGCAGCGTCGGCGCTGGCGGCGGTTCCATCGCGCACGTGCCGATCACGGGCGCTTTGCGCGTCGGTCCACAATCAGCGGGGGCCGAACCAGGGCCGGCTGCCTACGGCGCAGGCGGAACGGAGCCGACCGTGACCGATGCCAACGTCGTGCTGGGCCGCCTGCCGCCGCGCTTGCTCGGCGGCGAGATGCAGCTCGACGTCGAAGCGGCGCGCCGCGCCGTGGCCAGAATCGGCGACGCGCTCGGACTGTCAGTTGAAGAGGCAGCCCAAGGGATCATTGACATCGTCAACGAGAACATGTTCGGCGCGCTGCGGCTCGTCTCGGTGCAGCGCGGCTACGATCCGCGCGATTTTGCGCTGGTCGCTTTCGGCGGTGCCGGCCCGCTTCATGCCAACGCCTTGGCGCAACTTTCGGGCGCGTGGCCGGCGATCATTCCACCGACGCCGGGCGTGCTCTCGGCGCTTGGCTTCCTCCACTCGGACATCCGCAACGAGTTTTCGCAGACGGTAATCCGCACGCTCGACCGCATTGACGCGAGCGAATTCGCGCAAATCTTCGCCGCGTTGGATGAGCAGGCACGCAGGTGGTTGGAGGGCGAAGGCATCCCTGCCGAACGGCAGGCGCTGGATTACCAGATAGATGTGCGCTATCACCGGCAAGGGTACGAATTTCCGGTGCGCGTCCACCCGCGGCAGTTCGCGTCCGAAGAGGGCTTAGAGAAGTTCGTAGCCGACTTCAAAGAGATTCACGAGAGAAATTACGGCTTCAACATCGACTCGCTGATCGAGATCGTCAACTTACGCGTGGTCGGCATCGGTCTAGTCCGCAAAGTCGAATTGCAGCGTGTCGCGCCGGACAGGACGAGTCTCGAAGAGGCGATGGTGGAGACGCACCGCGCCTATTTCGGCGGCAAAGCGATGGAGACGCCGATCTACGACCGCGACCGGTTACGTCCTGGGCACATCGTGCGCGGGCCGGCTGTCATCACGCAGCGCGATGCGACCACGGTCATCTTGCCCGAACACTACGGGCAGGTCGATGAGTACCTCAACATCCTGATCTATCCCGACGGCAAAGGACGGTGAGAAGCGTTATGGCCGATCTTGACAAGATAACGCTCGACATCATCGAGAACGCGCTGCGCAACACGCGCCACGAGATGGATGCCGTGCTCTTTCGCTCAGCGATGTCGCCGGTGATCCGCGAGCAGCACGACGGCTTTCCGATGATCTGCGATCCGCAAGGACGCATGGTCGTCGGTCAGTTCGGCTCTTACATCGCCGGTTTCATCCAGCAGTGGAGACGGGGTATTGCCGAGGGCGACGTCTTTCTGGTCTCTGACCCGTACTCGTGCCGGGGTGCCATCTCGCACATCAACGATTGGATGGTGCTGTTGCCGATCTTTTACGACGGTGAGTTGGTCGGCTGGGGGTCGCAGTTCGGTCACACGGTCGATGTCGGCGGCCCCGTCTCGGGCAGCTTGCCGACCGATGCGACCACCATCTTCGGCGAAGGGATGCGCATTCCGCCGGTCAAGCTCTTCGATCGCGGCAAGTTGAATGAGGACGTGCTCGATCTGATCTTGACCAACACGCGCGTGCCCGTGATGAACTATTTCGACCTGATGGCGATCGTCGCCGCTTGTCGCACGGCCGACAAGCGCGTGCGCGAGTTGTGCGACCGTTTCGGCAAGCGGACCTATCTGGCCGCCTGCGAAGCGTTGCTCGACCGCACCTATCGTGCGATGAGCGCGCTCATCGAAAAGAACTTGCCGACCGAACCGGTCTCCTTCGAAGACTACGTAGACGACGATGGCCGCGGCAACGGCCCGTTCAAGATGAAGTTGACTATCTGGCGCGAAGGCAACGTCGGCTATTTTGACTGGACCGGCACCGATCCGCAAGCGCCCGGTCCGATCAACTTCCTCCTGAACGAAGAGATGTTCAAGATGTTCATCGGCGTCTATCTGATCATGGTCTTCGACCCGCAGATACTCTTCAACGATGGCTTCTATCCTTTGCTCAGAGTCAAAATCCCCGAAGGGAGTCTATTGCAGCCGCGCTTTCCGGCGGCGCTCGGTTGCCGCACGCACGCGCTGGCGCGTCTGTTTGACGTTCTCGGTGGGGCGCTGGGGCGGCAAGCGCCGGAACTGTCGACCGCTGCTGGCTACGGGACGTCACCGTACCTGCTCTACAACGGCTACGACGAAAACGGCGAATTCTTCCACCTGATGGAGATCACCTACGGCGGCATTCCGGGGCGGCCGCTTGGCGACGGCATGGATGCGCATTCTTGGTGGCCGCTTTTCGAGAACATCCCGACCGAGTATCTGGAGAGCTACTACCCGATCACCGTGCTCGAATACGGCAGCTTGCCGGATTCAGGCGGTGCCGGGTACCATCGCGGCGGCAACGGTGTACACAAAGTTTATCGTTTCGAGGTGGATGGCGAGATTGCTGTTCACGACGATCGCGAGCGGTCGCAGCCGTGGGGCATTCTGGGCGGCTTGCCGGGCCAGTCTTCGTCGAAGCTGCTGGTGCGCGCCGATGGCAAAGCAGAACCGTTGCCCTCGAAGATTTCGCAAGTTGCCGTTCGCAAGGGAGACATCCTTATCTACCGAACGGCGGGCGGCGGCGGATGGCGCGATCCGCTGGACCGGCCTGTGGAGTGGGTGCTCAAGGACGTGCGCAACGGGCTCGTGTCGCGCGAAAAGGCTGCGCGCGATTACGGCGTCATCATCGTCGAGAAGGATGGCCGACTCGCCGTCGATCAACAACGGACCGAAAGCGAGCGCGCGCGCAAGAAGCGCGAGCGAGGCGATGTGCCGATCTTCACCTTCGGGCCTGAACCAGAGCCGATCGGCGTCGTGCGCGAATGGCGGAGCACTCGGGCGCTGACGCAAAGTGATGAACCGGCACACGTCTAAAAACGCGGCCGGCAGGGGACAAACTATGTCGCCCAGCGTCAGCACCGAAGGGGGCGAGCGTGGACGGACAAGAGACGGATCTTGTGCGCCTGTATGTCGAGCGCGGTTTTCGTGGCCGCGTTGGATTTGGCGCGCGTCCGGCGCTTCTCATCATCGATCTGATTCGCGCCTTCACCGATCCGCGTTCTCCGCTCAGTTGCGATCTCGAAGAGGTGATCGCAGCAACACGCCGTCTGCTCGACAGGGCGCGTGCGGCGAAGATCGGCGTTCACTTTACGACCACTGCCTACGTCGAAGGCCACACCGACGCCGGACTTTTCATCTGCAAGGTGCCGAGTCTGGGGCTGTTGCGCGCAGGCGACCCGCTCGTGGAGATCGATGAGCGATTGCGGCCGCTGCCCAACGAGTGTGTGTGGTGCAAAAAGTATGCGAGCGCGTTCTTCGGCACGGCGCTCGCCGCGACTCTGACGGCAGCGGGCGTAGATACTCTATTGATCACCGGGTGCACCACGTCCGGGTGCGTGCGCGCCTCGGCAGTAGACGCTTGCCAGCACGGTTTTCGCGCCATCGTCGTGCGCGAAGCGGTAGGCGATCGCGCGCCGGCGCCGCACGAAGCGAATCTGTTCGACATCGACGCGAAATACGGCGATGTCGTCTCGCTCGACGAAGCGTTGGACTATCTTGCACGGTTCGGCGATCCAGGCGGTCAATCGGAGTGAGGAGATGAACGGACAGAGCGTGCAACAGCGTCCGCTTGCGGGACTCAAGGTGTTGGAGATGGGACAGCTCCTCGCCGGACCATTTGCCTCGGCGATGCTCGCCGGTTTCGGCGCGGAGGTGATCAAGATCGAACGTCCGCGCACGGGCGACCCGATTCGCACGTGGCGCAAGATCTACCGCGGAACCTCGCTGTGGTGGCTTTCGCTCGGGCGAAACAAAAAGTCGATCACGTTGGACCTGACGCGCCCCGAAGGGCAGCAGATCGCGCGCCGTTTGGCGGCCAAAGTCGATATCTTGCTTGAGAATTTCAAGCCAGGGACGCTCGAGCGGTGGGGCATGTCGTACGACGCGCTGCGCGAACTCAACCCGCGGCTCATCATGGTGCGCGTGTCCGGATGGGGCCAGACCGGACCATATGCGAGCCGTCCAGGGTATGCCAACGTCGCCGAAGCGATGGGGGGAATACGCTACACGACCGGCTATCCGGACCGCCCCCCGGTGCGCACCGGCGTGTCGCTCGGCGACACGTTGGCCGGGTTGCATGCCGCATTGGGCGCGCTCGTCGCCATCTATCACCGCGATGTGCGCGGAACAGGACAAGGACAGGTGGTCGATGTCGCGATCTACGAAGCGGTCTTCAACATGATGGAATCCATGCTCGCCGAATACGACAAGCTCGGCTACGTGCGCGAGCGGACCGGACCGAAGCTCGAAGGGATCGTGCCGACTTCGACTTACCGCTGCGCCGATGGCAAGTACATCGTCATCGGCGGCAACGGCGATTCGATTTTCAAGCGGTTGATGAACGCCATCGAGCGCCCAGATCTCGCCGACGATCCTCGACTGGCGCACAACGATGGCCGCGTCGCGCACGAAGAGATGATCGACCGAGCCATCGAAGAATGGACCAGCCGGCATCCTTACGAGGTAGTCTTTCAGAGATTGACCGAAGCGGAAGTGCCATGTGGTCCGATCTACTCGATCGCCGACATCGTGCGCGACGAACACTACATTGCGCGCGGCATGTTCGAAGAAGTGGATCTCGGCGACGGAGACAAGGTCAAAATACCGAGCGTCGTGCCGAAACTGACATCGACGCCGGGGGGCACGGATTGGCCGGGCCCGCCGCTCGGCGCGCACAACGACGAGATCTACCGCGGATTGCTCGGAATGAGCGAAGACGAACTGCGGCGGTTGCAAGAGGCCGGCGTCATTTGAGAATGCATTTCGGCCCGCAGCCGAGCAGGTAACTTCGTCTTGAGCGAGCGCTCTTGCAAGCTGTGCGCATGAAAGGGGGAGGGAAGAAGAGTTGAATCGAGTCCGTCGCGTCCAGATCGTCGAGGTCGCTTTGCGTGACGGCTTGCAGTCGGTGGCGCGGTTGGTTCCCACCACAGAAAAGCTCGCGCTCATCCGGCGTCTGATCGACGCTGGCATCCGGCGCATCGAAGCGACGGCTTTCGTCAGCCCGCGTTGGGTGCCGCAGATGAGCGACGCTGAAGAGCTGATGGCGCGTGTGCCGCGCGACGGCGCGACGCAGTACATGGCCTTGACGGTGAACGAACGCGGCTACCAGCGAGCGCTCGCCGCGCAGGTCGATTGGCTCTGCTACGTGGTCGCCGCCACGGAAGCGATCAACCGCCGCAACGCCAACATGGGCTTGCGCGAAGCGTTGGAGTTGGCGTGCCGCGTGATCGAGCGGGCCAAACGTGACGGCGTGCGAGTGCGCGGCTCGATCGGCGTCGCTTGGGTCTGCCCGTACGAGGGCGAAGTACCCGCGGCGCGCACGCTCGATATCGCGGCCGAAATGATTTCTGCCGGAGCCGACGAGATCTCTTTCAACGATACCACGGGGCGGGCGACGCCAGACCGAACGCGCGCCCTCTTTGCCGAAGCGCGCGCGCGGTGGCCCCACATCTCTTTTGCTGCGCATCTACACGACACCACCGGCATGGCGCTCGACAACATCAAGGCGGCGATGGAGGCAGGCGTCGCCGTGTTCGATGCGGCGGTGGGTGGTTTGGGCGGCTGTCCGTTTACGCCAGGCGCGCCCGGCAACGTGGCCACCGAAAGGGTCGTTTGCATGATGGCGGAGTTGGGAATCGAGACCGGCATCGATCCCGAGCGTCTGCGTGAGATCGGACGCGAAGCGAGCCTTTTGGCTGGCGACACGGCATCGCGCTGAAATGGAATGAACGAGCCAAAGCGACACCGCTCTTCAAAAGGCAGCACCGGTGCACTGGATGCCGCAACCTTAGTTGCGGGTAGGTTTTCGGCGGAAATTGTAGCGAAGCAACACCAGCGCGCGAACAGGATGTCCGTCGCGTAGGGCAGGCCGGAAGAACATACGCTTGACCGTTTGCGCCACTGCTTCATCCAGTCCGAAACCGGCCCAACGTACGATCTCGACCCGACGCACTGTGCCTTCCACATCGATCCACACGAGAGCATCCACGGTCGCTTCCGCTTCGGCACGCGCCGCTTCTTCCGTGTAAGCGGGTTGAAGACGCCGGTAGGGCTGTGGCGGAATGAGGTCTTCGCGAGCGCTTTCGTCGCGCGTCAAGTCCAGATAATCGCCTTCGGTTTCGCCGGACGGCGGGGCGGTCGCCGCGCGTCGGATCTGTTCCGCGAGCGTGCGGCGAATGGTCGCGGCATAGAGCGGCGCGCGCCGACGCAGCTCCGCTCGCAGCATCGCCAACGCCTCTGCTGCGTCTGTCGCTTGGAAGCTCGGGCGATCCCACCGAACGAGCGCGCCGCTGCGAGCGTCAACGACGAAGATCGAGGCGTAGGATTCAAAGTAGATCGCGCCGCTCGATGGTGAACGACGAACCACTTGCGCGTCGCCCGTGATGAACAGATCGCAACCGATGGCCATTCCGAGATCGCGCGCTTCGGCGAGCGTCATGTTGAGCGAGCCGTTGTAGCCGATGCCCTTGGCTGCGGCGCGCGCCAGATCGCGGTTGACGAGCGCGAATTCACCCTCCACGGAGAGCGCGGCGTGAAGTTCGTCGGCCAGCTGTTTCCCTGTGGCGTCGGATCCGAAGTCGAGCGTGGCGATGCGCGCCCGAAATCGTGTGTCTTCTTGTGTCCGGGAAAGGCCGCTCGGCGAAACGAGCGCGAAGCGCGAGAAGGCGAGAAGGATGAACAAAAGGGCGCGCGCTGTGTTCAACCGCCGCATTGCCCGATCACCGTTCTTCGTCGTGATAGAGCGCGTAGATGCGTTCTTTGACTTCCGGTGGAAAGCAGATGCGGCGGATCTCGTATCCGCGTTCGAGTCCGCGGGCGACGTCGCTCACCTCGGTGATCTCGCGCAGGCGTCGGCGCGAGTAGCTATCTTCCACGTAGATGCGTGCTTTCGGCTCCGCATGTTTCCCCGGATAGGCGCTGTATGGCGTATCACCGGCTTGATCTTCGATGAAGTAGTAGCGCGGATCGAATCCAGCTTCGGTGACCGCCCTTCGAGCAGCCTCGAGAAACGCACCCCTTTCCTCTTCGGGCATGTCGAGATCGATCGCTTTGAAGAGCCTTCGGCCGACGAACCGTCGGCTCAGGTCGCGCAGGATCGGGTCGGATGCGCGCTGCCACTGTTTGATGTGAAAAAGAAGATCAGAATCGTCCATCTCCATGTGGTCGCTCAGGGACAATTGTTCGCCGCACAAGAGCTTGGCAAAGGCTGTTCCCGGCGCATACCAGATCTCGGCGCCTTGCGCCGTCAGTTCCAGCGCGCGTTCCAGCGTCGCGCGCAAAACCACTTCGGCCGAGCGTAACGTGCGGTGGTAGTAAACTTGACGGAACATGTAGTAGCGCGCTTGCAGATACTCTTCGACAGCGTAGAGACCCCGCGCCGTCACGTAGATGCGATCGTTGTCAGGATCGACGGCGAGCGCTTTGATGATCCACTCGAGATCGTAGATGCCGTATTTTGCGCCGGTCATCAAAGAGTCGCGCAAAAGGTAATCCATGCGATCGACGTCGAGTTGCGAAGAGACGAGTTGCGAAATGAAAGATGGTTTGAAATCGCCTTCGATGATCGCCGCGACGCGGTCGGGCAGTTCGGTTCGATAGGCGCGCAAGATCTGGCCCACCTCGGTTTCGTCGCTGCGGATCGCCTGCACGGTCAAATCCTCGTGATGGAAGCCGAGCACCTTTTCCATGACGTGCGAAAAGGGGCCGTGGCCGATGTCGTGCAAGAGGGCGGCGGCGCGCGCCGCCGTGCGATCCTCTTCGCTGATGGGATGCGTCTCTTGCAGGCGTTCGAGAACGCGCGTCATCAGGTGGAACACGCCGAGCGAATGGGCGAAACGCGAATGTTCAGCTCCTTGGTAGGTGTAGAGCGCAAGACCGAGTTGTTTGATGCGACGGAGGCGTTGGAACTCGAACGAGTCGATGAGCTGCATCATCAAACGCCCTTCGCTCGAGTCCGTGCGCAGGCGAATGATATTGTGCAACGGGTCGCGGTAGATCCTCTCCGCCATACGCGGGCAAGTCTAACACACTCGTCGCAGCAGCGCGCACAGCGAATCGTCTTGGCGGCAAGGCGCAGAAGGAGCGCCGTTTGCGAAAGCCGTTCGCTATGGAGACCTTGCGTTTTCGGCAAGAACGCCGTGTGTTGCAGTTTGCGACCCGGGGGGCGCTTGATCGAGCGCATCGAAACGTGCTAAAGCCAATCTTTCTGCGCGCGATGACCCAAGGGCTACCAATCGGCATCTTCGACAGCGGCGTCGGCGGCTTGACCGTGTATCGCGCGCTCCATGAGCGATTGCCGGGTGAACGATTCGTCTACTTGGGCGATACGGCACGCGTCCCTTACGGGACGAAATCGCTGGCGACGGTGGAACGTTACGCCGTGGAGAACGCGCGTTTCCTCGCGCGCCACGGGACGAAGTTGCTCGTCGTCGCGTGCAACACGGCGTCGGCGCTGGCGCTGCCTGCCGTGCGGCGCGCCGTGAGCATCCCAGTGGTCGGCGTGATCGAACCGGGAGCGCGCCTCGCAGTGGGGCGCAGTTCGACGCGGCGCATCGGCGTCATCGCCACCGAAGCGACGGTTCGAAGCCGAGCCTACGCCGCGACCATCGCGCGATTGGCGCCGGACGCACACGTGATCGAGCGGGCCTGTCCGCTCTTCGTGCCGTTGGCTGAAGAGGGATGGGCCGATACGTTGGTCGCGCGATTGGTTGCCGAAGAGTACTTGGGAGATCTGCGCTCTTCGGGCATCGATGTGCTCGTGCTCGGGTGCACGCACTATCCGCTCTTGCGGCAGACGATTCAACGAGTGGTTGGTGAAGAGATTCAATTGATCGAATCGGGCGAGGCAGTGGCCGAAGAAGTGGCGCAGCTGCTGCAAGAGCGGTCGCTTTCGGCCTGCGCCAGACGCAGCGGACGGGAGCGGCGGTTGGGCGACGATCTGGACCACTTCTACGTGACGGATGCGGCGGAACGTTTCGCGCGCGTCGCCGAGAGGTTTCTGGGTCAGGCACCGGCGGTGCTAGAAGCGGTGGAGCTATGAGGCTCGGTTGCTTCCGCCAAAAGAGTGCCAGGCGAGAGCTGATCGACCAGCGCCGCCGCTCGGGAATCGCGACGATTCCGTTCTGGAGAAAGAGGGGGGGCTGAAAGCCCGCGACCCGCACGAACGCGATTCCGCAAAGATCCCCTCGTGGAGAGCTTCGGGGGGGGGCTTTCGACGGTGCGCAAAAGAGCGCCGACAAAAGGAGTCGGATCGGCAGGTGATTGCCGCAGCAAGCGGGCGAAAGTCCGGTAACCGGATGATCTCGCGGTTCGTCTATGTTTGAAGATCGCTGCGTGTGGCCGTCGCGCTGGCGATCAACCAAGCGCGCTCGCAGAGTGCTCGCATCGTCCGGTCGCGGCGGCGCACACGTTCTTCGGAAAGTTCAACATAGAGGTGACCAAAACCTTGGCGGCGCAAGCCCCGCCCTTCAGGGCTGGGGATAAGCCGCCCGTCGCTTGGGATTATACCGCTCGATATGGTACAATCCACTCATGGCCAGGCAGTTCAAGTCCAACCGCAACGTGGTGTACTCCTGCCAGTACCATGTCGTCTGGTGCCCTAAGTACCGGCGGCGGGTCCTAATCAACGGGGTGGATGAGCGTCTTAAAGCCATCCTCCGGGAGGTTGCTGCGGAGAGACGGGCTGAGATCATCGAAATGGAGGTTATGCCCGATCATGTGCATTTGTTGGTCTTGGTCGATCCCCAGTTCGGAATCCATCGGATGGTGCGTCTCTTGAAGGGACGCTCATCACATCTGCTCCGACAGGAATTCCCATGGTTGCGCAGTCGATTGCCAACGTTGTGGACCAACAGTTACTTCGTCGCAACAGTAGGAGGTGCCCCGCTTGCAGTCATCAAGCAATACATCGAAAACCAAAAGCGGGTCTGAACGCACTCCGTCGTTCGTCTGCGAGCTTCCCCTGCGGGTCACTTCGGCTGAGGCGCGCATCCTGAACAGCCGTCTGGAGGCAGCGCGGCAGATCTACAACGCCTGCCTGGACGAGGCGCTTGGGCGGGCACGGCTGCTGCGTGAGCGGCAGGCATACCAAGCGGCACGGCGCCTTTCTAAGGGCAAGGAGCGGACTACCGCGTTCAAGGAAGTCCGGCAGTCGGTCGGGTTTACCGACGGGGCGTTGCAGCATTACGCCGTTCATCTCCGCCAGCGTGCGTTCAAGGAGCACCTCGACGTGCATGTTGCGCAGAAGCTCGCCTCCCGCGCCTTCGCGGCGGCTGACGCATGGCTGCTTGGAAAGCGTGGACGGCCCCGGTTCAAAGGATACCGCCAGCTGGACACCGTGGAGGGTAAGTCGAACCACGCGGGCATCCGCTGGCGTGATGATCACGTCGAATGGTTCGGGCTCAACCTTCCGGCCATCCTCAACCCCAAGGACCCTGTGATTGCCTATGCGCTGAGCAGCCGGGTGAAATACGTGCGGCTGGTCCGCCGGAAGATGAAGGGCCGGGATAGGTTCTACGTTCAACTCGTCTGTGAAGGCGTCCCGTATCGAAAGCCGCGCCATCGGATTGGCAAGGGCGAGGTGGGCTTGGACATTGGTCCCTCCACCATTGCGGCGGTTGGGGAGGATGCCGCCTTCCTGGAGCTGTTCTGCGAAGAGGTGGTTCGGAAGCACCGGACAATCCACAGGCTACAGCGAAAGCTGGACCGCCAGCGTCGGGCGAACAATCCGGACAACTACTTGCCCGACGGGGGAATCAAACCCGGCCCGAAACGATGGGCGGCGTCGAACCGCCAGCGTCAGACCCAGGACCAACTGGCGGAGCTGCTTCGTTGCGAGGCGGCGCACCGCAAGACGCTACACGGGCAGTTGGCCAACCGTGTCCTGGCGCTGGGCCGGGTCGTCAAGATGGAAAAGCTCTCGTATCGCGCGTTCCAACAGCAGTATGGCAGGTCGGTGAG
>OGCI01001509.1_pt1 | contig 19051 bp, 16 predicted proteins | sample 1570021 | NCBI WGS metagenome assembly OGCI01 (sample SAMN06264664, study PRJEB24512) | hot springs metagenome | isolation source: Hot spring water | place: South Africa: Tshipise | collected 2015-06-21 | reverse complement strand
ATCTACTCTTTTCTGAAAAATTTCCTCCATTGCGCTAACAATCCCTGTTCTACCTATAAAAATGCTGTATAATTGAAAGAAAATCAATTTCTTAATATGAGGATCCTACTATGATTTCCTTAAAAAAATGTATTTCTCTCTTTCTAGTTTTAGCGACTTTTTCCGTAGGCGCTCAACCCTCGAAACCTGAAGCAGCCAAAGCACCCTCACAGGGGAATAGCGTGGAATCATCTTCTGAGTCTTTATCCCTTAAGCGGATAGTAATCTATACGAACGGTACCGCTTATTTCGAACGGGAAGCCCAGATTTCAGGTTCAGGTGGATTGGATCTGTATTTTCGATCCTCGGAAATAGACGATCTTCTGAAAAGTCTTGTCATACAGGATCCCGCTCGGGATACTCCTCCATCCGTTTCCTATAGTTCTCGGGATCCTCTGGATAGGATTCTCAAGAGTTTTTCTCTAGACCTTTCCAAGAACCCCAGCGGGGCAACCCTTCTACTGCAAGCGCGGGGAGAACGGGTAGAGTTATGGGCAGGAGAACGATTCGTGGGAAATTTACTGGGTTTAGAAGCCCGTACAAACGGAGGGACACCGCTGGGGAGAGAGGGAGAAGAAACGTCCAACGATATGCCGTATCCCCAAACACTCTATGTACAAATCTTCACGGATCAAGGGATCAAAAGTGTCCCGTATGAAAGTATTTCCACTTTCCGCTTCCTAAATCCCACATTGACGGAGGAAATTTCCCAGGCCCTGCGTTTCATTAGGGAGAACCGGAATACGGACAAGAAACGGGTCACCCTATCCTTTTCTGGTTCCGGTAACCGGATTGTTCGAATGGGGTATGTGCTGGAAACATCCGTTTGGAAAACCGCGTTCCGTCTCGTGCTAAGAGAAGGACAGAAACATCTGTTGCAAGGATGGGCCATCGTGGAGAACTCCACCGACGAAGACTGGAAGGGGATCCGTCTCTCCCTTATCTCCGGCCGGCCGATCAGTTTTTCCATGAACCTGTACGAACCGATCTACAATCCCCGGCCAAAAGTTCCCTACGCGGTAGAACGACAACTACCTCCCCCCGTGTACTCCGCAGGGGTAGCACCCGCTCCCACTGCTTCCGCAGATGTCCCCCGTCCTTCAGCGCCTTCGGCAAAACGTTCTAGAGATAGCATGGCCGAAGCCCTTTCAGATAAGTCTCTGGCCGCCTCCGCTCGGGAAGAGGCGAAGGCCGAACCAGAAGGGGAGGAGTTCCTTTCTCCGGAAGGGTTAGCAACGGGCTCTGTGGCGAAGGCCGAAGCAACATCCGCTGGTCAATTCATCCGCTACGATATCCGGGAACCTGTGTCCATCCCCCGCCGGCAGGCGGCCTTACTCCCCATACTAAACGCTTCCGTGGAAGGAGAGCGGCTTTCTGTTTACAACGAGTCGGTGAATCGTAAACACCCCCTAACCGGAATATGGCTCAAGAACACCACGGACCTGGCCCTAATGGGGGGACCGATCACCGTGTTCGAAGGGGGGCAGTACGCGGGGGACGCCCGGATCGACACGATCAGCGCAGGAGACAAGAGACTTTTGAGCTATTCTGTGGACTTAGACACCGAAGTTATGTTCCTCGACAAATCCCTCCCTGAAACGGTTACCCGAATCAAGATCAACAAAGGGACTCTTTTCGTTTCCAAAATCCAGCGGAAGGAGCGTACCTACACGTTAGTAAACCGCGGGAACACGCCTCGTACGGTATTGATCGAACATCCTGTCTCAATAGGATATACTCTAATCGAACCAACCACCTACGAAGAACGCACCGAATCGTTCTACCGGTTCCGTACCGAGGTGAAGCCCCGACTCCAAAGAGGTGTGGAGTTCCGGGTCCTGGAAGAAAAGCCCATCGAAAGCTCAGTAACCCTTTCTACCCTGCAAACGGAAGGGATCCTGTTCTACATCAATCAGCGAACTTTAAGCGAGAAAGTGCGAGACGCTCTTTCCAGGGTGGTTAACCTACGGAACGACCTTGCCCAGGCTTCTCGCACCCGAGGGGAGTTCGAGAATCGAATCGCTCAGATCACGAAAGACCAAGAACGGATTCGCAGCAACATGGGGGTATTGGACCGGACTTCCAGTTTATACCAGCGGTACCTGAAGAGCTTGGGTGAGCAGGAGGATGTCCTAACCGAGTTACAACAGAAACTCGCAGACGCCAGGAACCAAGAAAACCTCAAACGCAAAGCTCTGGAAGATTACCTATCGAACCTAGATGTGGAGTAGATGCATGGATAGGATTGAATTCCTTGCGAAAGAGGATTCATGGAATTATATTTAAATCATGGAATCTAAGGTCACCACGAAAAACATGGTTTCCATACCTCAAAAAATAGCTCGGCAGTATGGAATTTCTCCGGGTTGGAAACTCGATTGGAGGCCTGGGCAGGCACCCGATGAACTGATTGTAAAGATTATTCCCGATAGATCCGAACGGGCCCGTCGTTTGCTTGGGAAAGGAATGAGGCTGAGCCCAGAACGGGATGCAGTAGGGGAACTTATAGCTGAACGAGAAAAAGAAGAATCATGAAGTATCTGCTGGATACTTCGGCTCTTCTAGCTCATTACCGAAATGAACCGGGCGCACAATATGTTCAATCCCTTTTCGAACATTCAGAGCACAAGATTTACCTTTCAACCCTTTCTATTGCAGAACTGGCCAGGCGCTTAGTAAGTCTTGGGCTTTTACCCGAAGAGGCCCGGGAGACAACATGGGAATACGTAAACTTAGCCACACAGATCTTTCCTATTGATACGGCAGTCTCCCTCAGGGCTTTTGAACTCAGCCTTTCCGTTTCCACCCGTCTTCCCTTGATTGATGCCCTTATTGCAGCTACCACAGCTGTGTATGGGCGACTCTCGTTCATAAAGATCCTCATTTCGAAGCAATCCCCCGAGATCTGGTTTCCATGGAGAAATTAGAAACAGTGTAATACACTTTTAAGAAAGCGATGATAAGTCATAGGTCCCGCCTCCCAGAGTTTCCTGCCCTATCTTTTTTCCTTTTCTTTCTGTTTTTAGGCGTTTCGGAGTCTCACCGCGGTGAGGCCCAGGAACCTCGAGTAAACTTCGTAGTTCGCGTGATCGACGCTGAACTGAAAGAGCCTCTTGCGGGTGTCCGGGTCTATGATCCAGCTTCCGGGATGGCCTATACCACCAATACAGAGGGAAAAGTAACAGTACCTATTCTACCTCGTCTCCTCGTGTTTTCCCTACCCGGCTACGAGGAAAAACGGGTCCCCGTCCAGGCAGGCGCTGAGGAGAAAGAGTTCGAGGTTTCCCTACGAGTGGTAGGTGTCTTGGAAGCGGAGGAACTCATCGTAGAAGCTCCATCGATAGGACGTACAGACGAACAGGTAGGTGTTTCGGTTGCGGTAAATAGGGATACCGTGAAACAGACCGCACAGATCGGCATCATGGAAGACGTGATGAACACTGTCCGGATCCTACCCGGTGTAATCTACGCGGGCCGCTACACTCCCTTCCTTTCCGTCCGGGGAGGAGAACCGGATGGACTGACTCACGTATTGGATGGCGCCCTTATAAAATACCCCTATCATTGGGGCGGGATGGTTTCCATCTTCAACCCTCGAATCGTGGACTCCGTAAAACTATCGGCAGGAATTTTCCCCGTCGAGTATGGGCAGGCAACCAGTGGACTCCTGGACATTCACTTAGTTACCCCCCATGAAGGGCTCCGATGGGAGGTGGGCAGTTCTATTTCTACCCTCGAAGGGTATGTGCAGGTTCCCCTACTCCAGGATAATCGAGCGGGATTCCTAGTGGGAAGCCGGATCACCCATTACGATCTAGTCTTTGCGCTCACGGGGAATTTTCTGGAAGAACAAGGGGTTACCTTTTCCCGGGTGCCCTACATCTACGATTTCTATCTGAAGGGCTTCTACCGGCCAAAGAAGGAGCTTTCCTTCCAATTCAACGGATTCTTGGGTCAGGATGGAATTGGGATCAAAGCGTTAGATCCTGATTTAGATCTATCCCGAGAAATCCAGAACACCTTTGACTTTCAATGGACCAACTGGGACGCCTTTCTCCATGGGACTATCCAATGGCTTCCCGGTGATAAACTTTCTCTTCGGGCTTTACTGGGGTACGAGAACTGGGTATCCAAAGCGGATGGGAGGTTCCTAGAAAAAGGCACGCGATACTACTCGGATGCCTTCGTAGATCGCTTTGGCGTTCTTCTGGGAGTGCAGAAAGGAGATTCTTTCTCGGTGGATGCGGAGAGTGCGTTCACCTCTTCAACCACTCTTCACCATCTCCAGGCTAGGTTTGACGCGGACTACCGTTTGAACGATCAGCTCACCCTCAAGTCAGGAGCGGGGGCCTATCTATCCCTCTTCCGGTACGATTCGTCGGGGGACCTCTGGGGGATTTCCTACCTCTCCGATGGAACCCCCGTGTACCGGAAGGATGTCTATTCAACCAGCGCCGAAGATAACGATATCCTGGTGAGTTTTGCCTATCTCGGGAGTAGCTGGACCTATGTCCCTAACCGGTTGAACCTCGAACTAGGGCTACGGGTGGATCACGGGTATTTTAGGGGAGAAGGGAACTTTACCCTAAACACTCTTCCTGTTCTAGGGCCTCGTCTTCTAGTGTTTTATACTCCCTTTGATTCGATTCCCCTTACCTTTAGCGCTGGCAGCGGGATTTTTTCCAAGGTCCCCTTCGAAAGCCTTCTGATCACCAAGGATATGGGGCTTACCGATTACGATGTGAAGATACCAAAGAGTTTCACTTCTGTATTGGGAGGAGAACTACAGGGGGGAGAAGGATTCCGGCTCAAGATCGAAACCTACTATAAGTACCTGTTCGATCGATTCTACTATAACCTGGTACCTTCAAACGAAACTGCCGGTAGCCGGGAATTGAAGGTTCGAGTCCACAACGATGGGATAGGCCACGCGGGAGGGTTCGATATCCTATTGGATCGTCGAACTTCCCGGGACTTCGATGGAATGCTGAGCTACTCCTTCATCGTAGCCCGGTATAGAAACCCCGAAACCGATGGCATCGGGGAGGAGAACGCAAGCGAACCACGGGGTCGATGGTACTATCCACTGTTCCATCGGTTCCATAGCCTGAATCTATTGTTAAACTATAAACCGAACACGTGGTTTACCCTTACCACCCGGCTATCCTTTGCCACCGGGACTCCTTTACCCCGCTTTGGAGACAAGGAGATGTTCTTTGCCCGGTTCGAGAACCGAGATGGTTCTTCCACACTGGCTGAAATGTACACCCGGAAGTCCTACTATGACGATTTGAACCGCCGTTCCTGGGTCCTTCCGCTGGATATCAAAGGTTCCTTCCACTTTTATCGAACAGGGTCCAAGGTGTACCATGAACTGTACGTGGGGGCGGAGGATATCCTTTCGCCTTTCTATGCTAAACTACGGAATAACAGGGATTCTATCACGACCGACCGGTACACGGGGGAAGATACCATCTCACCTGAGGAACAGTTCAGTTTCCCTGTCATCAGTATCGGTTACCGGGCGTCCTATTAACGAAAGAGAATTGAGAAAAACGATGATGGCGCACAGAACATCGAGAGTAACAATGGGGTTAGGCATAGGGGGATTGGTATGCTTCTATATGATCCTCCTTTCTTGTTCCACCCTTTCTTCTTCGGACACCCGGTTCCAGGACACGGGAAATAGAATCCAAATTCGAAGAGCTCCTGTAAACCAGAGAAAAGACTTTTCCTGTTGGTTCCTAGGATTGACCTCGGATGGTCGAGGACCTGCCCTATCCCTTCGCGTTTCGATGGGTGATCTTGAATCTTTGTCGGGGGAAGTGGAACTTACCTCACCTCTTCTACCCGCTTTCCGGTTTCTAGGGACCCTATCTCGATCTGGCCCCGCGGAACTCCTTCTCCAGATCCATTCGGTACGGATTTTCGATAACTGGAACAACGGCTGGACAGAAGGAGAAGCAGATGCGTTCGGTACTCTAATCTTCCGGCGGGAGTACCTTAGATGGTGGGCGAATCTCCGTGACCCGCTGGGAATCGGTGAGGTTAGATTCGGCGAGGTTAGATACTTCGATCGATACTATCGGGGAGAGGAAGGGACTCGTCGTGTGCAAGTTCGTGTTCAAAGACATCTGGCAAGGGCAACCCAGGAAGTTAGTATGGAAGGTGGGTTAAAAAATACGAGCGATACGGATGTCGAAGAAACCCCACGACTTTTCCTTTCCCTTTTGAATTTATCTCGCATCAATCAGCAACTGGGAAAAGAAGAACTCCAATTTGTACCCTCTGAGGATTGAAAGGAGAAGAATCGTATGCAATTGAGCATGAAAGACCTATTCCTTCTCGGTGGTTGGGCCATGTGGCCGCTCCTTGCGTTTTCCGTAGCCGCGGTCGCGTTGATCATTGAACGGGCAATGTATCTTCTGTTGCACCGCCTGAATGTACGTGACCTTGCCGAAAATATACTTTCTGCTCTTCGTAATGGAGATATGGAGCAGGCTTTCTCGATCTGTCGGCAAGCCCCCAACCGAACAGTCGCCGCCCCCATTTTACTAGCAGCCCTGGAGTCGGTAGATCTGGGAGAACATCGGATCGAGCGGATAATGGAAGCCGCTGCGAGCAGGCAGATTCAAGCCCTGGAAAAAGGGTTAGACCTTCTCATCGCTATCGGATCCCTTGCCCCGATTACTGGATTCCTAGGAACAGTATCGGGAATGATTACCGCCTTCCGAAATATTGCACAGGCAGCGGACGTGAACGCTCAATTGGTGGCAGGGGGAATTTTTGAAGCCCTCATCACCACTGCGTATGGGCTAACAATTGCTATAGCAGCTATAGCATCCTATAATATCTTTGTCCACATTGTAGACCGTTTCGCTGCTTCCATTGAGGAAGCGGGAAACGAAATCATCACCTCTTTGCTTCGGTTAAAGCCTGAGCGAGCCCTGCCGGATGGCGAGGGAGTTCTCTTGGCAGAAAACTCTTCAGAAACCCAGAGCTCTCCTCCATCCGCCCCCAACCCAAGCGTGCCTTCAAGTACATTGGATTCATCGCAGAAAGGAAGCCTCACATGAGGATCCAGATTCGAAGACGAAGGGGGCCTGAGATTGGAGAATCCGGAACCTTGAGCGACCTTGCCTTTCTTCTCATCATTTTCTTCATCGTGATCGCTGTGTTCAATGTGAATCAAGGGTTTCTCTTAGGGTTACCCCGTCCTGACTCCAAACGGATAGTAGACCGGCAGGATCTATTGCGAGTGGAACTTACCTCTGGAGGAACGATACGGATGGATGGGAAAACCATCACGTTGCAGGAACTTACTAAAAACGCTCTGGCTTTTCGGCAGTCTCATCCCAATATGACTTTTGCTCTTCGGATTGATCCAGACACTCCTTACCAGAAGGTAGTAGACATCGTGGACTTGGTACGTAAACTGGATATCGATAATTTTTCCTTTACGATGAGGGATGTCCCATAAGAAAGGAGATGTCATGAAGATCCGGCGCAGGAACCGAAGAAGACCGATCGTTTCCATAAGTGCCATGTCCGATATTGCTTTTCTCCTGCTCATTTTTATCCTCCTAATCAGTCTGATCAACTATCGCAGGGAGATCCCTATCCGCTACCCCGAGGCAGAGACCATCGAAACTACCCAGGGAGACAAGAACCTGGAAGTATGGATCGATCCAACGGGAGGTACTTTCATACAGGGAGTTCGGTACAATCTTTCGGGAATCGAAGAGATTATTGTGGAGGGAATCCAGAAGAATCCTTCCCTGCGTATCCACATCCTCGCCGATCGGGAGACCCCCTACCGGTATGTGCACGGGGTAATGGAAATTTTACGCAGACTACAGCATAGAGTAGTATCTCTGGTGATTAGGGAGAGGAAGCCTGAATGATAAAATGGCGGCTACGAGCTGTTACTATTCTGTCTCTCCTATCTGCTATTGTCATTCATCTTGTCTTGTTCTTTTTCCTCCACATCCCGGAAGGCGAACGAGAGTTCCAAGAAGACCCTACCGTATTCAAACTGGTAGATATCGAAGTGTACTCCCCTTCTCCTCCCCACCGGATTGAGCCACCGCCCCCTCCCCCCCCCGTGGAACCAGATCCTCTTAAGCCCCCCCCTCCTGAAAAAACAACCGAACTGGTCGAAGAAACCGAAAAACCCATCCCACCAGAACAAACCACTCCCCCTGCCCCACCTTCCCAAACGCAGTCCATCCCAGCCCCTCTGGGTGTTCCCACCTTACAAACCGAAGGAATCGAGTATCTACCTTCCCACAAGATCTCTGTCCCTCCCAAGATACCGGTGAATCAAGTACTACGGAACATCGTGTATCCTCCCCAGGCCAATCGGCAGAGAATCGAAGGGGTAGTGTACTTGGAACTCTATATCGATCGAGAAGGGGTGATCCGGAAGATCGAGGTACTGAAGGATCCGGGATATGGGTTCGCCGAAGCCGCGGTGAAGGCCTTTGAGGGAGTGAGGTGCCAGCCCGCAGAAGCAAACGGTGTTCCGGTGGCGGTACGGTACCGCTACCCCATCCGGTTCAAGCTACGATGAGTCCTCCTCCGATTGACTTACCTTGCGCTTGGCGTTCTCGGCCATACGTTTCACCAGATCCATCGCTCTCTGTTTTTCTTCTGGGGAAAAGCCTTGGAAAAGGGTTTCCTGCCATTCCAGTAGAACCTTGTCCAGTATGGCTCCCATCTTTTTCCCTTTTTCCGTAATAAATACCCTGTATGCGCGTCTGTCTTCCGAATCCACGGTGCGTCGGATGAATCCGGTTTGTTCCAAAGCTTTTATCGCTTTGGCCGTGGTACCTTTGTCGATCACTAGGTGTTCGGCAATAGCATCCTGACGTTTTCCTGGATCGCGGGAAACGGCCAATAAAAAAGGATGATGGCCAGAGGCCAATCCATAGGGTTGCAATTCTCTAGCAATATGCATGTGACTATACCGGTACAGTATGGAAACAAACCTCAGGATGGTAGGTTCTCGTTTCTTCATGTGCACCTCCTCTTCTGAGAAACCTATTCTTCTAAAAGGGATCGCAGGGTACTTCGGGTAAGCGCGAGGGCGAGCACGAAGGTAATTAGATCGGCGAATGCCTGACTGATCTGGATCCCTGTAAGTCCAAAGAGGCGGGAGAAAAGGAGAATAGATGGGATGAACACTAAGCCCTGCCGGGACAGGGCTAGTACCATAGCCCTCTCCGGCTTTCCGATGTACTGGAACATCATGTTGGAAATGATGATATAGGCGGATAGAGGAAGGGAAATACTTTGCATTCGCAGGGCAAAGGCTCCAATCCGAACGACTTCGGGATCGTTTCGAAAGAGACGGATGATCGCGGGTGCGAACAATCCTGCGATCACCGCAAAGATAGAAAGGAAGATCGCTCCCGTTCGCACAGAGAACCAGAAGGCTTCATGGACCCGGTCCTTTCTGCCTGCCGTATAATTGAAGGCTGCCACGGGTTGAAACCCTTGTCCGAAACCCAACATGATGGAATTGATGAATAGGATGATCCTGGTTACCACCGACATCCCTGCTATGGCTACATCCCCATAGAAACTGGCAGTGCTGTTCAGAACAATCGTGGCAAGACTCATGGCGCCCTGCCGGAATAGGGTGGGCAATCCCGAACGAAAAATTTCTAGATAAAGGGAGCTATCGAGTTTGAACGAATGGGGCTTAATCCGCAATGCGCTCCGTTTCTGTATATAGTGGGACAGGAGGATCAAAAACCCCACGAACTGACTAAAAATCGTAGCTATGGCAGCCCCTGCGATCCCCATTCCGAATACGAACATAAACAAGGGATCCAGAGCGATATTCAAAATGGCTCCACTGGCGATCCCCAACATGCCCAGCAAGGCGCTTCCCTCCGATCGGAGATTCACATTCATCACAAAAGAAGCGGCCATGTAAGGAGCTCCTAGGAGAATGTACCGAGCGTAGGATTTCGCATAGGGAAGGATTGTGTCGGTAGACCCAAGAACTCGCATTAACGGGGTTAGGAATATCTCCCCCACGATGGTCAATACTAATCCCAACACCAGGGCGGTAAAAAAAGCAGTGGTCATCACTAAACTTGCCCGTTCGCTTTCCTTCGCTCCCAATAGTCGGGCCACGTAACTTCCTGATCCTACCCCAAGGCTCATGCCGATCACCTGGATAATAGTCATCAGGGAGAACACAATTCCCACCGCACCCGTGGCACTCGTATTGATCCTCCCCACGAAATAGGTGTCTACCATGTTGTACAGTGCGGTGACTAGCATGCTGATGATCGTAGGGATAGCCAACGCAGGGATGAGTTTGGTGACCGGTTCAGTGGTCATGCGGCGATGTCGTTCTAAGGGCTCATTCAGTACTTTTAGTTGCATTTGCAACTAATATAGCAGGTTCAACTCATAAGGGCAATAACAGATAGATTAATTTTTTGAAGTTTCGCGCGCCCGTTCCATATCCTGAAGGGTAATCTCTGGATGATGGTACCGTTTCTTCCCCATCGTGCCTTTCCCATACTGGATCGCCTCCACGGGGCACCACTGGATGCACGCGTAACACTGCTCGCAATGGTGCATCCAGACAGGACGGCCGTTTTCTAAGCGAATGTTTTCTACAGGGCAGATCCTTTCACAGACCCCACAGGAAGTGCAACTTTCCTGTACAAGGAAGCGTTTGTCCATCGAGGGAAAATGTTGGGCTGACATACGATGTAGCCCCGATAGAATCAAGTTCTGCCAGAAAGGTCCCTTTTCTACAGGAAGGTTCAACCGGTCCAGAATTACTCGAGCAACCTGCTTAAGCTTCCCCTCTGCTTCCCGGAAACAGGTTCGCTGAGTTTCTTCTTTTGGCGCTTCACCGAAGGGCAGATAGTTCGAGGGCATCCGGATAGAAAAACCAGCGGAAAGGGTCAATCCTCTTTTCTCCATCTCCCTGGAAAGCTGTACCAGGGTATTTGCCACTTGCCCAGCGTTTACCGCAAGAGCATAGTAGTATCCCCCTTCCCTCAGTAGGTCCAGAGACCGTAGAATGATCGATGGGACTCCCCACGCATGAACCGGGAACACCAAACCCACCGTGGTCGATGCGTTGGGAGAAGTGGATAGTTCGACCTTACCCGTCGTACCAGCCTGAAGTCTCGTAATGGGAATAATCTTCACGGTGCAAGTGGGGGATAGCCGCTCCAGCTCTTCCCCTATCTTCCTGGCAACCCAAAGAGAGTTCCCCGTGCCCGTGAAATAGAAAATTATATGGTTCATAAGGATATCTTATTCTTTTCCCTGATTCATTGCTATAGTAAGAGTATGTACACCACAGGACTTAAAGGTTTAGATACCATCCTACAAGGGATCCTACCCGGAGACAACGTGGTATGGACAATTTCGAATATAGAGGAGTATCGGAATTTCGTCCTCCCCTTTGCAAAAGCTGCCCAGCAAAGAGGGAAAAAGGTAACCTACTTTCGTTTTGCCGATCATCCGGTCCTCCTTCAGGAAGGGGAGGGAATCGAGATCATACAATTGAATCCCCATGTGGGATTCGAAAAGTTCGTCACGGAAATGGTCGACCGGATTGAGGAGAGGGGGAACCGCTCGTGGTATGTGCTGGATTGCCTTACCGGATTAGCCACCGCCTGGTACAGCGACCGGATGATGGCCAACTTCTTCCTTGTCATCTGCCCATACGTTCTACAGTTGAAATCCCTCGCTTACTTTGCCATTCTCAAGGCTACTCATTCCAGCCACGCGACAGACACAATCTATTCCACTGCGCAGATCATCATCGAAGTGTACACCCATCGAGGGACGACCTTCATCCAACCCCAACGGGTAGAGAACCGATACTCTCCTACCTTATTCATGCTCCATGTATGGAAAGGAGATGAGTTCATCCCCGTAACCAACAGCGCCATTACGGCAGAAGTCGTAGGGCCTATCACTCAACCTCGGTTGAACTTCACCATTCAACGGTTTGGCTTCTGGACTCAGACCTACCATGACGCGCAGACCCTACTACAAGCTATTCATCGGGGAGAAAAGTCGCCGGAAGAAGCGAAGCCCTACTTTGAGCTCCTCCTTCGAATGGTGATTACCCGGCAGAAACCCTTCCTTTCTTTGGCCCGAGAGTTTTTCGATCTGCCTTTCCTCATCGATATCATGAAGCGCCTGATCGGTTCCGGGCTTATTGGGGGAAAAGCCCGGGGCATCCTACTGGCCCAACGGATCCTTCAGAGAGACAATCCCAAATGGGCAAAGGTCTTGGAGCCTCATGACTCCTTCTTCATCGGATCCGACGTTTTCTATACGTACATCATCCAGAACGACTGTTGGTGGCTTCGAAGGAAAACTGGCTTGACGATGGAACAGATCCTTGCCAACGCGAAGGTAGCTAGGGAACGAATCCTTAAAGGGAAGTTCCTAGATTACATCATGGTGCAATTCCAGGAAATGTTAGAGTACTTCGGGCAGTCTCCCATCATTGTACGCTCCAGTAGTTTACAGGAGGACAGTTATGGAAACTCTTTTTCCGGGAAGTACGAAAGCGTGTTTTGCGCCAATCAAGGTACTCCCTCCCAGCGGTTAGAGGAGTTCCTCGATGCCGTGCGAACCGTGTATGCCAGTTCGTTGGACGAGGACGCCCTCATGTACCGTCTTCATCACGGACTTCTGTACGAAGACGAACAGATGGCCCTTCTGGTGCAGAGGGTTTCCGGAGATCAGTACGATCAGTATTACTTTCCCCTCGCCGCTGGGGTGGGATTTTCCTATAACCCCTACGTTTGGGACAAAGAGATCGATCCACATTCGGGAGTCCTACGGCTTGCGTTCGGTCTTGGAACGAGAGCAGTGGATCGGGTGCAGGATGACTATACTAGGATCGTTGCCCTGAACGCGCCCTTCAAACGACCCGAAAAGAGCGAAGCTGACTCTAAAAAATACAGTCAGCGGGAGGTGGATGTGGTCGATCTACAAGCTAACCGATTTGCCACCTATCCGATCCGTAGGATCCTTTCGGTCCTACCAGAGTCATTGAGACCCTTCTTCGTGAGCGAAGACAAGGAGATGCAACGGCGGGCAGAAGAAATGGGGATGCGAGACGTGTTTCCGTGGCAGTTAACCTTCGAAGGATTGTTTCGGAATACGGATTTCATCGAACGCATGAGGGAAATGCTTGCTACCCTTCAAAAAGCATATAAGAACCCGGTAGACACGGAGTTCACCGTCAACTTCCTCCAGGATGGATCCTATCGGATCAACCTGGTTCAGTGCCGTCCCTTCATGGTTCGTTTGCTGGGAACAGGGGATATAGGAATTCTACCAGATTTCATCGATCCCGAAAAAATCGTACTGAAGAGTGATGGTCCTATCGTGGGGCAAAGCGTGGCCACCAAGATCGACCGATTGATCTACGTGTCCCCTTCCGCCTATACCCGCTTAGGAGAGCAGGATAGATTCAGTATTGCCCGCCTGATTGGTCGACTGACTCATCTTCCTTCTACTCAGAAATCCCCCGTGATTATGCTGGTGGGGCCGGGAAGATGGGGGACCTCCACTCCGGCTATGGGCGTTCCGGTAGCGTTTAAAGAAATCAACACCGTTTCCATCATCGTGGAGTTGGCGGTGATGCACGAAGGGTTGGTACCGGATGTGTCCCTCGGTACCCATTTCTTCAACGATCTAGTGGAGATGGATATGATGTACTTTGCGGTATTTCCCGATCGAGAAGAGAACGAATTCAACGGAGAAATCTTCGAGAAGCACAAAAACCTGCTTACAGATTTTTGTCCCGATGCGGAACGATGGACCGAAACCGTAAAAGTTCTGGAAAGCCCGACGGAAACCGGGCTTTCCATCTATCTCCACGCGGACTCTATGAAACAGTTTGCCCTCTGCTACCTGAAATGAAGCAGCACTGTCGAACCGTAGTCGGAACAGGAAGCTTGGGCATAGGGTTTTATCTAAACCAAACCCTGTGCTATCATCGCATCGGCTACCCGGAGGAATCCGGCAATGTTAGCCCCCATTACAAGATTTCCCTTAGCTCCGTACGCTTCCGCGGCCTGAGCGCACTGTTTATAGATTCCATCCATGATCTGTCGTAACCGCATGTCCACCTCTTCGAAAGGCCAGCTTAGACGCATCGAGTTCTGGGACATTTCCAGTGCACTGGTAGCCACGCCTCCCGCATTGGCCGCTTTAGCAGGCCCGAACGATACTCCCGCATCGAGGAATACCTTCACCGCTTCCGGAGTACAGGGCATATTGGCCCCTTCGGCAACCGCGATGCACTTGTTCCGCACCAGGATTTCCGCATCCTTTCCATCCAGTTCGTTCTGCGTGGCGCATGGTAAGGCTACATCACAGGGAATAGTCCAAATCCCTTTGCAACCTTCATGATACTCTGCTGTGGGATGATCCGCCACATACTCCTTGATCCGGCCACGCTCCACTTCTTTGATCCTCTTTACCGTATCCAGCTTGATCCCCTGTGGATCGTAGATGTATCCGTTAGAATCGGATAGGGCCACAACCTTCGCACCCAGAGACTGGGCTTTTTCCACTGCATAGATCGCTACATTCCCAGAACCGGAAATGACCACCGTCTTGCCCTTCCAGTCTGTTTTCCTTGCCTCTAGCATTCGAGTCGTAAAGTACACCAGGCCGTATCCAGTGGCCTCTTTTCGAACCAGGGACCCGCCGTATCCTATCCCTTTTCCCGTCAGGACACCGGTGAAAGAATTGGTTAGCTTCTTGTACTGACCGAAGAGAAATCCAATTTCCCGCGCTCCTACCCCGATATCTCCCGCTGGAACATCCGTATCCGGTCCAATGTGGCGGAATAGCTCGTTCATGAAGCTCTGGCAGAACCTCATTACCTCTCCATCGCTCTTTCCTTTGGGATCGAAATCGCTTCCCCCCTTTCCTCCTCCGATGGGAGTGCCTGTAAGGGCATTCTTAAATACCTGCTCGAACCCAAGGAACTTGATGATCCCTAGGTTCACCGAGGGGTGGAATCGTAAACCTCCCTTATAGGGGCCCAAGGCGCTATTGAATTGTACCCGGAAACCACGGTTCACCTGAATCTCGCCCGCATCGTTAACCCAAGGTACTCGGAAAATCACTTGTCGTTCCGGTTCTACGATTCGTTCTACGATCTTCATCTTTGCGATTTCGGGCCGTTTTTGAATAACCGGTTCGATCGATTCCAACACTTCTTGTACCGCCTGTAGAAACTCCGGTTCCGCAGGGTTACGGGCGGAGACTTCTGCTAAGACTTTGGCAGTGAATGTTGTGTTACCCATACGTACTCCTTCGATAATGGTAATTCTATGCTCTACTGTATACCGAAGTAGGCGAAGCTGAAAAGGGAAAAATCTAATTTTTTTCCTTAATTACTACACGTATTATGTATAATTATTTATTGTATTGTATAAATATTGACAATATTTTTATTTTCTGGTTTTAATGCGTATAGGAGGAGATGAATGATCGAATACCCAAAAACGAATGACGCTCTAGGGACAGTGAACCGCGGAAACGCGGCAGAATCGGGGCTGTGCACCCTCTGTCGTGCGGATTGTCAGGGGAAATGCGAAACATGGCTTTCCAGCATCGCAGGCAGAAAAATGTTGTATCCCCGAGATTTTGGATCTATTACCGCAGGCAGTTCCAACGTGACTCACATTGGGGTAAGTTACAATTCCCTTCGTATCAATGGGTACGTGTACGGCGCCCATGCCATCCCACCGGGGCTCTCCAACAACCCGGATGATTGTATTTTCCCCAATGTGAACATCCAGACCGAGTTTGGGCAAACCCTCAAGACGAAATGCCGGATGCCTCTCATGACCGGAGCTCTCGGCAGTACCTTCATCGCTGCTAGATACTGGGATTCTTTTGCCGTGGGAGCCGCACTGGTTGGGATCCCCATCGTGATTGGTGAAAACGTGGTGGGAGTAGACAAAGAAAGCGTCTTTGAAAAGGGGAAACTGAAATCTTCCCCTGAATTGGACCGCCGAATCAACGCGTACCTTAAATACTACAACGGGTACGGGGCCATTATGGTCCAGATGAACGTCGAAGACACGAGAAACGGTGTAGCCGAATACGTGATCGAAAAATATGGGGATAAGGTGATCATCGAGCTGAAGTGGGGCCAGGGAGCCAAGGATATTGGTGGAGAGATCCAAGTAAAAGATCTGGACTATGCCATCTTCCTGAAAAACCGAGGGTACATCGTGGATCCCGATCCCACAAAACCTGAAGTTCAGCAGGCATTCAAAACCCATGCAATCACCGCTTTCGCCCGTCATAGTCGATTGGGGTACACTGATTTGCAGACCCCAGAACAGGTGGCAGAGAATTTCATGAAACAGGTCGAGTACCTTCGGAAACTCGGATACAAGCGCATTACCTTAAAGACGGGCTCCTACAACATGGAATCTCTTGCCATGGCCATCAAGTTCGCCACGAAAGCGAAGCTTGACCTACTAACCATCGATGGTTCGGGTGGGGGAACTGGGATGAGCCCGTGGAACATGATGCAGACATGGGGGGTGCCCTCTATCCTTCTCCATTCAAAAGCGTATGAATATGCAAAGATCCTTGCCGACAAAGGGGAAAAGGTCGTAGACATGGCCTTCGCCGGTGGATTCGCACGCGAAGACCACATCGTGAAAGCCATGGCTTTGGGATCTCCCTTCGTGAAACTAATCTGCATGGGTCGAGCCACGATGATTCCTGGTTTCCTTGGCACCAATATCGAAGGAGTGATCAATCCCAGTCGAAGGGAAAAGATCCATGGCAACTGGGACAAGCTTCCTCCTTCCGTTACTGCCTTCGGAGTATATCCGGAGGAAATCTTTGCAGGATACTTCGACGTCAAGAAAATAGTAGGGGAAGACGAGATATACAAGATTCCCTACGGTGCCATTGCCTTCTGGACACTGGCGGACAAGCTTGCCGGAGGAGTTCAACAGCTTCTTGCAGGACTCAGGAAGTTCGATATTCGTTCCCTATCCCGTTCAGACATTTCCTCGGGGAACCGGGAGACCGAACGAGAAACAGGGATTCCTTTCATTACGTCGGTACAGGACGAAGAGGCAAAAAAACTCTTGCGATCCTAATCCTTCGCACGCTAATAGCGTCGGCACCGTCAAAGGGGCGTGTCCTAATAAGGAACGCCCCTTCATTTTTTCCCTTCCTTTCAGTACACTGCACCCTATGAATTGTAAGGATGCGGCCCTACAGGCGCGAAGTATTTCCATTTCCTTGAGTGCCTTGAAACGAGAACAGAAGGACGCTGCTCTGGAAACCATACGCAAGATGCTCTGGGAAAACCGTGCCTCTATTTTCGAAGCCAACCGGAAAGATATAGAACGTTCCAAACAGGAGAATCTCCCGGGGCCCCTGTTGAAACGTCTCAAATTCGATGAAGAAAAACTTCGGGAAGTATGTTCGGGTATCGAGAGCCTAGTACGATTACCTGATCCTGTTGGACGAGTACTTTCTGCCCGGGAGCTGGATTCCGGATTGAACTTATACCAAATTACCTGCCCCATTGGCGTGATCGGTGTAATCTTCGAATCCCGGCCAGACGCGCTAGTGCAGATCTCTACCCTCTGTCTCAAGAGCGGAAACTCGGTTCTCCTGAAGGGGGGGAAAGAAGCCTTAGAAACGAATCGAGCCCTGTACTCCTGTATCACCGATGCGTCTCAAAAAGCAGGAATCCCAGAAGGTTGGATCCATCTGCTGGAAACACGGGAAGAAGTGAACGAACTTCTACAGATGGACACATTCGTCGATCTCATCATTCCCCGGGGGTCCAACGAGTTCGTCCGCTACATCATGCAGCACTCTTCTATCCCTGTGTTGGGCCATGCGGATGGGGTTTGCCATTTGTACGTAGATGAGGAAGCAGAAATAGACAAGGCGCTTCGTCTTACCATCGATGCGAAAACTCAATACCCCGCCGTATGTAACGCGATCGAGACCCTCCTTGTCCATCGTGCCATAGCTCCTAGGTTTCTTCCCCAGCTAGCGAAAGCCTTTAGTGAGAGGATTCCTCCCGTGGAACTACGAGGTTGCCCTCGAACCCGGCAAATGATTCCCTGTAAACCCGCAACAGAGGAGGACTGGAAAGCCGAGTACCTAGACTATATCCTTGCCGTCAAAGTGGTAGATACTCTCGAGGAAGCGGTGACCCACATCAATACGTATGGATCCAGACATACGGATGGGATCGTGACTTCCTCCCGAGAACGAGCGGAGTATTTCATGGAACGGGTGGATTCCGCCAACGTGTTCTGGAACGCTAGCACCCGCTTCTCGGATGGGTACCGCTACGGACTTGGCGCGGAGGTAGGGATTTCTACGGGGAAACTCCACGCCCGAGGGCCGGTAGGGTTGGAAGGCCTTACCACCTACAAATGGAGATTGTATGGGAACGGACACATCGTGGCAGACTACACGGGAAGTACCCCTAAACCATTCACCCATAGGCCACTACCGAATCGCTTGCCCGAACAGACGGCTCTCTAGTAATCTGCCAAACCAAACGGAAGTTGACATATGAGAAATTTTAATGGAGTAAAACGAATCGTTATTAAAATCGGAACAAATCTCCTCTCAAAGGATAGTTCCATCGACACAGAGTATATCGCCTCCATGGCTGAACAGGTAGCAAAGATCCAGAAATCCGGCAAGAAAATTCTGATCGTCACCTCGGGAGCCATAGGGATGGGGGCAGGGGAACTGGGAATCCGGGAGAAGATCACCAGCGTAAGGATGCGGCAAGCTTGCGCCGCCATCGGTCAACCCCTTCTCATGCGAGAGTACCGGGACGCTTTCCGAGCTCATGGAATCGTCACTGCCCAGATCCTCTTAACCCGGGAAGTATTGAACAACCGGAAAAGTTATCTGAACCTTAAGAACAGCGTGGAAACCTTGCTGGAATTAGGGGTAGTCCCCATATTCAATGAAAATGACG
>OGCI01001508.1_pt1 | contig 19064 bp, 25 predicted proteins | sample 1570021 | NCBI WGS metagenome assembly OGCI01 (sample SAMN06264664, study PRJEB24512) | hot springs metagenome | isolation source: Hot spring water | place: South Africa: Tshipise | collected 2015-06-21 | reverse complement strand
GTATGATTTGATTGTAAAGGAAATGACCAAAGAAAGAATTTTGATTGAATTGATTTTTAAACTGATTTTTGTTTTGAGACATATTTTTAGATTAAATCTAATTGAAATTAAATGACCTTTATCCTATTTTAACCTAAAATTTAGATTTTTGGAAGAAACTCACTTCAATTCTTCAACACTCTCAAATCAATTTTATTTTTTTGATAAAATTTAGCCCGAGATTGAGAAATTTGATTAGACAAAAGCCCATCGCTGGGCAATTTTTATTTTGTGAAAAAAATGATATAATCAAGTAATTTGGAAAGGTCGAGGATTTTATTCATAATATTGGTAATAAATTCGTAATTCCTAGAGTTTATGTTAATTGATATACTTTTTAGTTGGGTTGGGATAATTATTGTTGCCTTAATAATTTTGCCTCAGGCCATCAAGATTGCCAGGGAATATGAGAGGGGAGTGATTTTCAGATTGGGAAGATTTGCTGGAGTGAGGGGTCCTGGGCTTTTTTTGATCATTCCTCTTATTGATAAAATGGTCAAAATTGATCTTCGGGTAGTGACCTTAGATGTTCCGGCTCAGGAAGTAATTACCAAAGATAACATCCCAATCAGAGTTGATGCGGTTTTATATTTTAAGGTTTCTGATCCTCAGAAAGCAGTCATTGAAGTGGAAAATTATCTCCAGGCCACTTCCCAGATTTCCCAGACCTCTTTGCGAGGAGTCTTGGGCGCTTCTAATTTAGATGAATTATTGGCTGAAAGAGAAAAAGTTAATCAAAGATTGCATGAGATTATTGACCGGGCTACTGACCCTTGGGGAATAAAAGTGACCGGGGTTGAGGTAAAACATGTGGAATTACCTGAAGGAATGCAAAGAGCAATTGCCAAACAGGCTGAGGCTGAAAGGATGAGAAGGGCAAAAATTATTTTGGCTGAAGGTGAATATCAGGCCGCCCAGAAACTGAAAGAAGCTGGCGAAATTCTCAAGGCTGACCCAATTATCTTAAGATATTTAGAAACCCTGACCGAAGCAGCTAAAGAACAAAACACCACCATTTTATTTCCGGTTGAAATGCTTGGGATGTTAAAGAAACTTCAAAAGCAAGAGTAAAATTTTTTAGACTGTAGAGAGTTTTGATTGCCATAGCCGCTTTATTGATATAATAAACTTAATGAGAGTGTTGAAAAATTTATTTCGCTAGTCAAGATTGACGTCAAATTCAAGCCATGGCATAAATTTGACGTCAGTTTGGTAAGAAGGATTTTGTCAAAGCCAAGATTATTCAACAGTCTTTTAATGCCTAATAATATTTCAGCTATTTTTTAATGTAACGATGGAAAAGATTTATAAAGAAAGAAATAATAAAAAAGATTTGGAGAAAATTTCAATTAGAGATGGCATAAATAAAATAGCAAGTCCTTATCAGGCTCAGGGAAGTTTATTTTTTGTTACCAGAAAAGAAAAATTTCTTTGGGTTCTAAAAGGAAAAAGAAAAAAATATAAAAAATATTTAGATTCTCCTCTGAGATATGCCGGAGGAAAAAGTTGGGCAGTGGGATATATTTTGGAGTATTTACCTGAAAATATAAAAAGGTTAATTTCTCCATTTTTTGGGGGAGGCTCAATAGAAATAGCAGTGGCAAAAGAATTAGGAATTCCGGTGATAGGATATGATATTTTTGATATTCTTGTAAATTACTGGCACTTTCAGATAAATCACCCTTACCTTTTATATAGGGAATTAACAAAACTTCAACCAAATAAAGAGACTTATAATTTTGTCAAAAATGAACTAAAAAATTATTGGGAGAAAAGAAAAAAATTACCTCTTTTAGAATTAGCAGCTTGTTATTATTTCAACCACAATCTTTCTTACGGGCCTGGTTTTTTAGGTTGGATGTCAACTGTCTATGCCAATGAAAAAGTTTACCAAAAAATGATTGAAAAGGTGAGAGATTTCAATGTTAAAAATATAAAAGTAGAATGTGCCTCATTTGAGAAAGTAATTCCTAAACATAAATATGATTTTCTTTATTGCGATCCCCCTTACTATTTAGGAAAAGATAGCACAGTTTTTAGAGGACTTTATCCCCAAAGAAATTTTCCTATTCATCATAATAATTTTAATCACCAACTCTTGAGAGAATTATTATTAAAATATCATAAGGGCGGATTTATTTTGTCTTATAATGATGCTCCCACCATAAGAGAGTGGTACAAGAAATGTAAAATTATAGAATTACCAGTTCAATATACAATGGGCCAGGGAGAAATCAGGTTAGGAACAAATCGAAAACGAGAAAAAAAGAAATCATATTAAGAAAATAAATGAATTATTAATCATTAAATATGGTACCTAAAAAGAAGGCGATGACATCTGAAAAAGCGAGTTTTGTGAAGAGGAGAGGCCATGCTGACGCCAAAGAATTTGCCGAGGTTTTAATAGAAAATTTGAAAGTTGAAAATTCAAAAGCCAAAACTAAAAATCAATTAGACGATCAAAAAGTGATTTTTAAAATAGGGGGGAGAACATATGGCGAGATTGAAATGAGAAATGATAGTGAGATTCATTATCGGGAAGTAAAATTTTGGCTTGAGCGCAATCTCACCTTTCAATTATTAAAATCAAAAATTAGGCCGAATAAAAAATTTAATGAGAGGATAATTCTTTATGGAAAAGCAATAAAAAAACTTAAATCGGTTACTAATTTAAAACAAAAAAATAATGCAAGGGGTGATTTTTGAAGATGCAGAATTTTCTAAAACTAATTCTAATTTTATTAGTTTTGATTGTGGGATATTATAGCTTGATATTTGAGCCTAATAATATTCAAATTGAGGAAAAGTCTTTGGCGATTGAAAATCTGCCATTATCATTTGAGGGAGTAAAGATTGTCCACCTTTCTGATTTTCACTCCTGGTGGTTCGGCTCTCGGGAAAAAAGAGTTTTGAAAATAGTTGAAGAACTCAAGCCGGATTTTATTTTTATTACCGGAGATTTTGTTGACCCGATAACAAAAATAACTGATAGAGAACTAAATTCGCTAAAAATTTTTTGGCAAGAATTAGGAGAAAAATATAAGAATCGAATATTCGGTGTCTTAGGTAATCACGATACTAAGATTATAAAAAATTATTTAATAGAGAAAGGAATTGTGATCTTGAATAATGAGAACAAAAAATTATTTTTAGACCAGGAATTTATTTATTTAATTGGAGTAGATGATCCGGCTACTGGTCGGGATAATTTAGCTAAGGCAATGAAAGGAGTTGAATTGGAGCTACCAAAAATATTATTAGCTCACGGCCCAGAAATATTGAAAGAAAGAGCTACTAAAAAGCTGGACTTGATTTTGGTTGGCCACACCCATGGTGGCCAAGTCGCCCTTCCTTTCTTGGGACAATTACTCCAGCCTCTTTCTAACTATGGAAAACAATATACTAAAGGTCTTTTTAAAATAAATTCCATTTTTCTCTATGTTAATCGTGGGGTTGGCACTTCTTTTTTTCCCATCAGATTTAATTGCCCCCCAGAGGTTACTTTAATCAAATTATTAAAAAAATGAAAAATTTTATTTTTCCAATAGCCACTCTTTCTGGCACAATTATTGGGGTGGGGCTTTTCTCTTTGCCTTATATCACTTTACAGGTTGGTTTTTGGGTAATGCTTGGCTATTTTTTGATTCTGGGGACTTTGGTTATTTTAGTTCATTTATTTTTTGGTGAATTGGCTTTGGCAACTCCTGATTTAAAACGTCTTCCTGGTTTTGCTAAACTCTATCTAGGAAAGGGGGGAGAAAAAATTGCTTTTTGTTCAAGTATTTTGGGAATTTTTGGGGCAATCTTAGCTTATCTAATTGTCGGTGGTGAATTTTTGGCTAATTTATTTTCACCAATTTTTGGTGGAGATTCCTTTATTTGGACTCTTTTTTATTTTTCTCTGGGCGCAATTTTAATTTTTTTTGGTATTCGAGCCATTGCCAAGGTTGAATTCTGGGGATTAATTTTGTTTTTTCTGATTTTAATTGTTATATTTTTTAAAGGCTTTTCTCAGATAAAATTGGCAAATCTCTTTCCTTCACCAGATTTTTCTCAGCTCTTTTTGCCTTATGGCCTAATTTTATTTTCTCTCTGGGGAGCAGCCTTAATTCCTGAGGTTGAAGAAATGTTAGGAGAAAGAAAAAATTTATTGAAAAAAATAATTATCATTTCTATTTTAATTCCAGTCTTAGTTTATCTTTTCTTTATTTATCTCATTCTAGGAATTACTGGCTCCCAGACAACCGAATCGGCCTTAACTGGCTTAAGAAATTTTTTAGGCCCGGGCCTGGTTTCTTTAGCTCTCTTTTTTGGTGTTTTAACCACTTTTACCTCTTTTATTACCCTAGGGTTAACTTTAAAAAAAGTTTTCTGGTATGATTTAAAAATAGATAAAAATATTGCCTGGCTAATTACCTGTTTTATTCCCTTAATTTTATTTTTAATTGGGATTAAGCAATTTATTCCGGTAATCGCTTTTGTTGGAGCAGTCATGTTGGGAATTGATGGAATTTTGATTTTACTAATGTATCAAAAAATAAAGCCAGAGAGAAAGGTCTTAATTTTTCCTCTAGCTTTAATATTTTTAGGAGGAATTATTTATGAAATAATCTATTAAATGACGATTGCCTATATTTTTATTTTTCTTATCTCGTGTTTTTTACTTACTTTTTCCGGTAAGTGGTTAGTTGATGCTTTAACCAGAGTAGCCCGCTTTTTGGGGTGGAAAGAATTTGTGGTTGCTTTCTTTACCGTCGCCTTTGGGGCCTCTGCTCCTGACCTTTTTGTTGGTATCACCTCGGCTTTGCGGAAAATTCCCGAGCTTTCTTTTGGAGCTATTGTTGGAACAAACATTATTCATTTTACTTTAGCTGCTGCTTTGGCTGTTTTAATTTTAAAAGGGTTAGAAGTTGAAAGCCGGACTGTCCAGGCAGGTTCTCTTTTTGGCGTCATTGCTGCTCTATTACCCCTGCTTTTAATTTTTGACGGAATGCTTTCTCGGGCTGATGGATTATTATTAATTTTAACTTTTATTTTCTATATTTCCTGGCTTTTTTCAAAGAGAGAAAGATTTACCAAAATTTATGATGGCCTTGCGCCCATTTCCATCTTAAAAGAATTTAAACTTTTTTTAAAAGATCTTGGAATTGTAATTTTGGGGATAATTTTACTTGTTTTAAGTGCTTGGGGAATTCTTGAAGCCGCCCTCCATTTTCAAAAGGTTTTGAAGGTCTCCCTTCCTTTTATTGGAATTTTAATTGTTGCCTTAGGAACGGCTTTGCCTGAAACTTGGTTTTGTCTTGCCGCTGCCAGAAAAGGCCAATCCTGGATGATTTTAGGCACCTTAATGGGCTGTGTGGCAGTTACGGCTACCTTAGTTTTAGGAATTGTTGCTTTAATCTGCCCAATTAAAGTCATTGACTTCTCACCCTTTGTTATTGCGAGAATATTCTTAATAATTTCAGCCATTTTTTTCCTCTTTTTTGTTAGAACTGGTCAGCGCCTCACCAAAAAAGAAGCCCTCTTTTTGCTGGCAATTTATATTCTTTTTGTTTTAGTGGAAATTTTAACAAAATAATGCTATTTATATAAAAATGAATGATTTTCTTTTAATTTTGATAATATTTTTGATTGTGGCAGCCGGTGTGGTAGCCTCGGTTTATTTGATTAAAAGAGAATTAAGAGGTAAAAAAGAGGAGGATTTGGCTTTGAGTTTTTTAAAGCAAGATATTGAGGCCTTAAAGAAAAGCTTTGGTGAAAGCTTTTCTCAAGTCGCTCAGGAATTGGGCCGAATTCAAGAAATTGGCCATACCTTAAGAGATTTTCAGGATTTTTTAAGGTCACCAAAATTGAGAGGAGGGGTAGGGGAGCAAGTTTTAAAAGATTTGTTAACCGAAGTTTTGCCAAAAAATAATTTTCAAACTCCCTATCGGTTTCGGGAAGGCGAAATGGTTGATGCCATTGTCAAAACAAAACAGGGTCTAATCCCAATTGATTCCAAATTTCCAATGGAGAGTTTTCAGAGATATGCCAAAGCCAAAGTTGGAGAAAAAGAAAATTATCTAAAAGAATTTATCCGAGATATTAAAAAACATATTGATGATATTTCCAGAAAATATATTTTACCCCAAGAGGGAACTCTAGATTATGCCATAATGTATGTTCCGGCTGAATCAGTTTTTTCTGAGATTGCCTTAAATCAACCTGAACTCTTAGAATATGCCCAGACCAAAAAAGTGATTTTAGTTTCACCAAATACTTTTTACTATTATTTAAAAATTATCATGATGGGTCTTGAAGGAGCAAAGATTGAGGAGGCCTCAAAGAGAATTTTGGAAGGATTAAGAACAATTGAGCAGGAATCAGTGAGATTTGGTGAAGAACTTTCAATTTTAACTGGCCACATTGATAATGCCAAAAAAGCCTCAGAAAGAGTTCAATCCAGATATGAAAGATTAGTAGGAAGAATTGATGGTCTGAGGTTATTGGAAGAAGAACCAAAAAAGTTAGACTCTGAGAAAGAGTAAAGCAAAAAATAAATTATTACATTAATTCAACGATCGCGAATTAATGAAATATAATTATATGTTGGCGGTTATTAAAAGTGGGGGGAAACAATATCTTGTTTCGCCTGGTCAAAAAATAAAAGTTGAGAAAATTGATAAAAAAGAAGGAAGTGAGATAAGCTTCCCTGAAGTTTTGCTTTTAGAAAATGGCAAAAAAATTGAAATTGGAACCCCTTTAATAAAAGGGGCAAAGGTTATTGGGAAAATTGTTGGCCATGGCAAAGGAAAAAAAATAATCATTTTTAAATACAAAGCCAAAACCCGTTACAAAGTAAAAAAAGGCTATAGAGAACCCTTCACTGAGATAGAAATATTAAAGATTGAAACAAAATAAGAAAACAAAAACATCCTCTCACCTTGTTTTACTTTATAAATTTTCTTTGATAAATATTAGTTGATGAATAGTATTTATCCCATTCAAAATCTGTCGCTGAAAAAAGCGATCGCTAATTTCAACGACAGAATTAACTTTAGTTGATGTTGTGTCTTTGCTAAATTAAAGAAGTCCAAAATGTTTTTTGAGTTTCACGTCGTTATAAATGTTTTCAGCTACAATAATATTAACATAAGGAGTTATATTAAAAAATTCGCATAAAAATTGGATTTCTTTTTCACAAGGATAAGGGATAACCCAAACACTCTTTTGAAGCGGATAAAAACCTAAGGCTTTTAATTTCTCCCTTAAGGCATCTCTAGCTCTTTTTTTATATTTCTCAGGAATATCAAAAATAACCACTCGCCATTTACCATCCCAAACTTTCGGCTTTTCAATTTTCATATTCTCAAATTGAATTTCTTTTACTTTTCTTTTACCTTTTTCAGTCAGTTCGACTTTAAATTTTCCATCTTTTTCAGTTATGATGATTAATCGATTTTTCCTAAGCCTCTCTAACGCCCGAGCGATTTTTCTTTCATCAAGTTTCTTTTTAATATACTTTCTATTTCTGATAATAAATCTAGCTAAATTCAAGAGAAAATAAGGAGAAGTCGCTGCAATTAAAACTGCCCCAGTGATAGCTAAATATAAAAGAATATCCTTTGTAAAATTTTTATATTTTCCAACCATGGATTTTGTCTCTCAAATTAGCGATCGCTTTTTTTAAAAACAAATAATGATTTATTTTATTACTTGATCAATAATTAACCCATTTTCTTATTCTGATAATAAACCTAAAATCTTGAAATGTCGCTAAAATCAGCGATCGCATTTTTTGGCGACAGATTAAAGATTAGTTTATTAATTTATTTTCTTCCTTCTAAAGCGCTGGCGAGGGTTTCTTCGTCAGCGTATTCTAATTCACCTCCTACCGGTAAGCCCCGGCCAAGTCGGCTGATTTTTTTATTAAAAGGTTTTAACAATCTTTCAAGATATAAGGCAGTAGCTTCTCCTTCAGTGGTTGGATTAAGAGCTAAGATAATTTCTTTAATTTGGGGATGATTTTTTATTTGTTCTTCCAATTCTTTAATTCTTAGTTTTTCAAGATCAGCTTTTTTAAGAGTGGAAACCGTTCCACCCAAAATAAAATATAAGCCATTATATTTTTTTATTTTCTCAATAGCCATTAAATCGGTTTCATTAGCCACAACACAGAGTAAGGTTTTATCTCGAGAAGGATTAGAACAGATTGGACAGAGCTCTTCTTGGCCCTCGAAGGGATTAAAACAAAAAGAGCAAATCTTAATGGTTTTTTCAAGATTGGAAATTGAATTGATCAGTTCTTTAATTTCTCCTTTAGGTTTCTTTAATAAATAAAAAACAAAACGGGCAGCAGTCCGCGGTCCAACCGTAGGAAATTTAGAAAATAAATCAATTAGCTTTTGAATAGTCGGAGGGTACATCATTCTGCTTCGTATCCTTTTTCTAAGTTCCTAAAGGTTACCCTTCTTTCATCAAAAAATAATTCCACTCTTCCGACTGGACCATTTCGATGTTTGGCAATAATGATATCAGCAATTCCCTTTCTTGGAGTCTCCGGTCGATAGCGATCTTCTCGATAAATAAATAAAACCACGTCCGCATCCTGTTCGATAGTTCCGCTTTGTCTCAAATCAGCTAATCTTGGAATTTGGGGCGATCTTTGTTCAACCGCCCTTGATAATTGGGAGATAACTAAAACTGGGATATTGAGTTCTCGAGCCAAGGCCTTTAAAGCTCTGGAATTTTCGGAAACCTGTTGAACCGGAGGGGCCTCTGGGTTCAGTGGTTCCATCAATTGCAAATAGTCAATGACTACTAATCCCAAACCTCTCTCAGCCTGTAATCTTCGACACATTGCTTTCATTTGTAATACAGTTAGTCCAGCCGCATCATCAATATAAATTGGGGCCTCGGATAAAATTCCCAAGGCCTCCCGAATTCGAGCGAAATCGTTATCTTCGCCCTGGTCAGATAATCGACCGGTTCTTAATCTCCATAAATCTACCCCCGAGATAGAAGAAATTAATCTGTCAACTACCTGGTCACGAGACATCTCTAATGAAAATATTCCCACTGGTATCTTCTCACTGGTAGCAATGTTGATGGCAAAATTAAGGGCTAGACTCGACTTTCCTAAAGTTGGTCGCGAAGCCAAAATTATTAAATCGGATTTTTGAAAGCCAGCCAAAATATTATCCAAATCAGTAAAGCCGGTAGATAATCCTCGAAGACCAACTTCTTTTTTTGATAATCGATCAATTCTTTCAAAGGCCTCTTCTAAAGTCTCTCTGACCGGGATGAACTCGTGGGTTAAACTTTTTTGAGCAATGCTAAAAATTCTTTTTTCCGCCTGATCAAGTAAACTATCGGGGTCCTCAGTCTCGTTATAACCCAAAAGGCCAATTTCATGAGAGGCCTCAATTAAATCCCTGAGAATTCTTTTGTGGTGGATAATCTTAGCATAATTTAAGACATGGCTAGCAGTGGGGACTGAATTTATTAATTCAGTTAGATAACTATTCCCCCCAATTTCATCAAGCAAATTTTTCTCTTTAAGATGGTTAGAGACACTCAACAAATCAATTGGTTCCCCTTTTTCAAAAAGTTCCTGGCAGGCCTGATAAATTTCCTGATGAATTCCCCGATAAAAATCTTTTGGTCCCAAAAAATCAGCCACCTTCAAAATGGCATTTTTATCAAGCATCAAGCATCCCAAAAGGGACTTTTCCGCTTCAATTGACTGAGGAGGAAGTTTTTCCGGAAGCTCATTGGTCATATTTCTCATTTTAACAAAGGCAAAAGAAATTGGCAAGGGAGAAAATTTCTGATAAGATGAAAAAACATGAAGGTAGCCCTAATTTCTTTCCACAGTTTTTACCAACCCGGAGGAGTAAAAAGGCATATCTTGGGATTGGATAAAGAATTGAGAAAAAAAGGAATCGAATCTAAAATTATTGCTCCCAGAAGATCTTTTAAGGAAAACTATGGAAAAAATATCATTCTTTTGGGAACCTCTTTTCCATTCCCTTTTAGCGGAGCGATATCAGATTTGGGCATAAATTTTAATCCCTTGGCAATTGAGAGAACTTTAAGGAAAGAAAAATTTGATCTTCTTCATTTTCATAATTTTGGTTTTCCCTCCACCCTCCAAATCTTAGCCAGCCCAGCTACCTCAGAGACTTTAAATATTTTAACTTTTCACTCCAGCCTCGAAGGGAGTAAATTTATAAAGAGGTTTCCGGTCCTTCTGGATCTCATTAATAAAATTTGCCAATGGAAAATTGATGGAATAATTGGGGTAGCTCCTCTCAATTTGAAATATTTTAAAAGATATTCTGGTCCAAAAATAGTTATTCCCAATGGAGTTGATTTGGAAAAATTCAACCCTAAAGTCCCAAAAATTGAGAAATTTCTTGATGATAAAATCAATATTTTATTTTTGGGTAGAATTGAAGAAAGAAAAGGCCTAATTTATCTTTTAAAAGCCTACAAAATTTTAGAAAAAAACCGCTCCCAAAATTTTGGTGGGAGGTTGAGGTTAATTGTTTGTGGTGAAGGACCCTTGAAAAATGATTTAGAGAAATGGACGCGAATTAATAAATTAAAAAATGTTATTTTTGAAGGCAAAATTGAAGAAGAAAAAGTCCTCTCCTATTATTCGAGCTGCGATATTTTTTGTAGCCCAGCCATTTTTGGTGAAAGTTTTGGCTTAGTTTTAATAGAAGCGATGGCTTGTGGAAAGCCGGTGGTCGCTTTTGCCAATGAAGGATATAAAGAAGTTTTAAAGGGAAAAGGGGCCAGATTTTTGGCAAAGCCCAGAGATTATAAAACTCTGGCTAAAAAATTAGAAATTTTAATAAAAGATGAAAAATTGAGAAAAGAAATGGGCCAATGGGGAATTGAAGAAGCCAAAAAATATTCCTGGCCAAAGGTAGCTAGCCAAGTTTTAGATTTTTACCATTTATGTTGGCAGTATAAACCAAAGCGGGCGAAAACAAAAAGTTTTTCTCTTCAAAACTCATTTTATAAAGTATTAAATAAAATATTTAAATTTTCTTGAATTTTCCTCTTTTCTATTTTTGAATTCTAAAATAGCTCTTTCAATCTCTTCTTGTAATTTCCTTGGTTGGGGTAAAAAACTAAAGACAATTTTGCCATAGGTTCCGGCAGACTGAATTTCAAGATCGCCAAAGCCAAAAATCCTTCCCCAAATTCCAAAAGAGCAGGTGATATCTTGAACCTTATCTAACCAGATTGAGATTATTCTTTTTCCAATAATTCCCCTTTCTTCAATCAATCTTAAATTGGTTAAATAATAATTGATACAAATCCAATATAAAAATATGACTAACATTACAAAAAGCCCAGTTAGACCAAAGATGATTAAAACTTTATCAGCCGGATAAATTTCTTCCGGCCAAAGGAGTGGAAAGTATTTAAAGAGAAGAATTCCGAGAAAAATTAAAGCCAATTCTGGCAAAACTACAAATAACCAATGGGGATGAGTTTTAAAAATAATTTTCTCTTTCTCAATTAAAAAAGCTGGAAAAATAAATTCTTTTTTGACCCTTTTCATTTAATGCTCTTCAATTAAAATTTTTTGGAATTTCTCATTAAAAGTAATTAAAAATGGAAGAAAAAAATTATCCCTTCCTAAAAGATTAATTGGAAATTTAATTTCTCTTGAAAAAGCTATCTTTAAATTAAATTGGGATTTATTAAATCTTACCGGAAGAAAATGTAAATAAGCTATGATTTTACCTCCGATTCCTTTTAGCTCGAGTTTTTCTCCTTTTTCTACAGGAATTCCTAAATATTCTCCAACCTGGGCACCAAATAAAGAGATATTGGCGCCAGAATCAACCAATGCTTTAACTAACAAATTTCTTTCTTTTCCAATTAATTCCAAATCAATTATGGGAAAATTTTGTTGATAAAAATACTCTCTTTTCATATAATCAAATATCCTTTTGGCGGCACAGCAAATACTGAAACTTTTTTCTCCAATCCCCTTTTTCTCATTTTCTTCATTAGTCCTTTCAAGGTTTTACTATTTCCTACAATTTTATTTCCCAAAAAGGCAACCCATTTTCCCGCATATTGATCTAAAGAAATATTTTTTCTATCCATTTTCAGAGAAATCTTTCCATTAATTTTGAGATTTGATTTTTTCATACCATTTTATTTTATTCCTCTTTATTTAAAAAGTCAATTTTTTTATTTTCGGTCCTTCTTTAGTATCTTCAATTTGATAGCCCAAATCCTTAATTTTTCTTCTGATTTCATCGGCTAATTTCCAATCTTTTCTCTTTCTTGCTTCTTCTCTTTCCCTGACCATTTTTTTAATAAAACTGGGGATTTTTGGAGCCACTCTTTTACCCCAAAATATCAAGTTAAAGACTTTGTCAATCTTTCTCAAAAACTTTAAAATATCTCTGGCATCTGCTGGAGTTAATTTTCCTTTATCAAAAAGTTGATTTCCTTTACTAATTAACTGAAAAATTGAAGCCAGAGCTACTGGCGTATTAAAATCATCATCCATCGCATTTTCAAATTTATTTTGAGTTTCCAAAATTAAACTTTTGGCAACTTTCGGTTTAGTTCTTTCCAGCCTTCTATCTAAACCTTTTATTCGATTTAGTTTATCTAAAAATTCATCAATTCTTGCTAATTCTCTTTCAGTTTCCGTAATTACTTTTTGGCTATAATCAATAGGGGAGCGGTAATGCGATTTTAAAACAAAAAATCTTAAAATTCTGGCAGTTGATATTTTTAGAAAGTCCTTAATGGTAACAAAATTTCCCAAAGACTTTGCCATCTTTTTGCCTTTTACGGTTAAAAGTCCTGTATGAAGCCAGTATTTAACCATCGGTTTTCTTCCCGAAATAGCTTCCATTTGGCTAATTTCCGCTTCATGATGGGGGAAAATCAAATCCTTGGCTCCACCATGAATATCATATTGGGGCCCAAAATATTTTTCAGTAATGGCAGTATCCTCAATGTGCCAACCCGGCCTGCCCTTACCAAAGGGACTCGGCCAAGAAGGGATTCTCAAAAATTTTTTCCCAGTCGGAAACCATTGGGGAACAACAAATTTCCACAAACAAAAATCTCCCTTATTTCTTTTTTCTATTGCCTCATCAATTCTGGAAACAGCGTCTTCTGCCATTATCACCGTCCTTCTCGACAACTTCCCATACTCTTTAAATTTTTTAATATCATAATAAATTCCTTCTTTGATTTGATAAGCATAGCCTTTTTTTAAAAGTCTTTCTACTTGACTAATAATTTCTTTAATATGGCTGGTAGCCCGGGCATATTTATCAACACTATTTATATTTAAACTTTTCATATCTTTTAAATACTCCCTTTCAAATTTCCTACTCAAATCTTTCCAAAAAATTTTTTCTTCAATTGCCCTCTTAATAATTTTATCATCAACATCAGTGATATTTTGCAAATAAAAAACATCGTATCCTTTTTGCCTCAGATATTTGGCAATCATATCAAAGACAATATAAGTTCTGGCATGACCAATATGGGAGAAATCATAAGTTGTCGGGCCACAGACAAAGAGATTAATTTTCTTACCCTTCCTCGGCCTAAAAACTCCCTTTTTCCCCGATAGGGTATTGTAAAGTTTTAGAGCCATATTAAATCATTTTATCATTATTTATCATTTTTAGAAAATCTGTTAACTTCTCTTTATTATTTTGTAATCTAAACTAAGAAAAAGATAAAAATTTGAGGATATTAAATTATTTTACGATAATTTCTTGACTTTTCGATGATTTTTTATGTCACAAATAGTTGGACATCGCATGTCCAATTTTGGTTGCTCATTGATTACAAATTTCACCATGGTGAAATTTGTAATCATTTGATTTGTTGATTTTATTTAAGAGATTTTCTAATTCTTCTTCTAAATATTTTTCTCTTTCTTTGAGTGATTTTAGTTCTTCTTCAGCTAAAATTAAAAGTTCCAATTTTGGTTGTCAGATCAGATTTCTCCTTTGGCTATTAATATTCTAATTTATCTTCTGGAACTATCCCAAACACCCTCAGTTAAAGATAGAAAGATTTAATCGAACCTTAAAAGAAGAATTCCTTGATTGGAACTGGAATTTACCCTTAAGATAGTTAATTCAGAACCTTGGATTTTCCAATTACACGTCCTTTTCTTTCTGGCAATTTTATGATAAAATTGAAAAAATGAGGAAAATCGATATTATTATTGCTCTTTTGAGTGGGGGAGGAGTGGCCTGGTTGATTTGGGGACTTTTAAAAGATTATGGGATAGAAATAAGATTTTTAACTTTAGCTTTAGCAATTTTTTTACCAATTTTAGCTCTCTTTGGGTTATGGGTTTGTTATCTAGTTGGAAGGAAATTTCTCTTTGTCTTTCAGGCCGGAAAATTTCTTTTGATTGGAGTTTTGGCTACTTTGGTTGATTTAGGGGTTTTTAAGTTTTTGGGTTTTATTTCTGGCTTGACTGTCGCCTGGGCTCTTAACACCTTCAAGGGAATTTCTTTTTTGGTGGCAACTTTTGCCAAATATTGGGGAAACAAATTTTGGGCTTTTGAGAAAATGGAAAGAAGGAGAATGGGAAAAGAAATTAGCCAATTTTATCTTGTTACCATCTTGGGCTTGGGGATAAATGTGGGAGTATTCTCTTTGATTGTTAATACCATTGGTCCTCAATTTGGCACTCCTCTGGAAATCTGGAGAACCTTTGGAGTAATCATTGCTGCTTTAGTAGTCGCTATTTGGAATTTCCTCGGATATAAATTTATAGTATTCAAGAAGTAATCTACGAAATACGAAAAAAGTACGAATTTGTATATTCGTAAAAAATTCGTATTTCGTAGAGAAATTATGTCATTAGTTTTATATAGAAAATATCGACCTCAGACTTTTGCTGAAATTATTGGCCAGGAACATATTGTTCAAACCCTGACCAATGCCATTGCCAGTGGAATGATTTCCCATGCCTATTTGTTTTCTGGTGCTCGGGGAACCGGAAAGACCACTGTTGCCAGGCTTTTAGCCAAAGCTCTCAATTGCCAAAATCGAAAAGAGGGAGAATTTGAACCCTGTAATAATTGTTCTTCCTGTACTGAGATTAGAGAGGGAAGGTCAATGGATTTAATAGAAATTGATGCCGCCTCCCATCGGGGGATTGATGAGGTTAGGGAATTAAAAGATGGAATAAGATTTGTTCCAACAAAATCAAAATATAAAGTTTTTATAATTGATGAGAGCCATATGTTAACCCGAGAAGCTTTTAATGCTCTTTTGAAAACTTTAGAAGAACCACCCAGCCATGCTATTTTTGTCTTAGCCACTACCGAAATTCACAAAATGATTCCAACTATTGTTTCTAGATGTCAAAGATTTGATTTCAGAAAATTAACCTTGCCAGAAATTATTAAAAGATTGGAATTAATTTCTGAAAAAGAAAAAGTTAAAATCGAAAGGCCGGCTTTGGAACTGATTGCCTTAAATGCTGGAGGTTCTATTCGGGATGCCGAAAGTTTATTGGACCAAGCTCTAACTTTTGCCAGTGCTTTTAATCGAGAATTAAGGGCAGAAGATATCAAAAATTTATTGGGATTAGTTGAAATTGAATTGGTTAGCAAATTTACTGATTTTCTCTGTCAAAAAAAAGCAATGGAAGCTATCAATTTCTTAAACGAGATTATTGAAAAAGGTTTGGACCTTCAGGAATTCAGCAAATCCTTGATTAATTATTTAAGACAGGCCTTAATTTTAAAGATAACTGGAGCTAACCAAGGCGAGAATCCCTTAATCACTGGTCTAACAAAAGAAGAGCTAGCAAGACTGGAAAATCAAGCCTTGGCTTTTAAAGAAAATGAACTCCAAAATATTTTAAACCTTTTCCTGGAAGCCCAAAACAAAATGAAATATTCCCCAATTCCCCAATTACCCTTAGAATTAGGCATCATTGAAGCCTGTGGGTCATTTTAACGAGAATATTAAAATTAAATAATCAAAATGAAAACAAAATATAAAAAAATTAAAAAAGCAATTACAAATAATAAAAGAATAAAATTAAATATTATTAAAGATGAGCAATTGGCATTTAAATCTCTTGTTGTAAAGAGTACCAAATTACCATCTAAATTAACCACAATTCAACCAATAAAAACAGTTACACAAAAACCGATTGATTTAGTAATTGAAGATAAACCTGCAAAAGAAAAATATGAGTTAGTAGAAATTTTGAATAAAATAATTTTGGGTGATTGCCTGAAAATAATGGAAAAAATGCCTGCTGAATGTGTTGATATGGTCTTTGTAGATCCACCTTATTTTTTGCAATTACCTGCTGGAAGAAAATTATTAAGATGGAGTGGGACCGAAGTAAATGGCGTAAATGAACAATGGGATGTATTTAAAGATTTTGAAGATTATGATAATTTCACCAAGAATTATCTCACTATAATTAAAAGATTAATGAAACCAAATGCTACTATTTGGGTAATAGGAATGTACCACAATATTCACCGGGTAGGAAAAATAATGCAGGATTTAGGTTTTTGGATTTTAAATGATGTAATCTGGTTTAAAACAAACCCAATGCCTAATTGGTTAGGTGTGAGGTTTACAAACGCAACCGAAATTTTACAAATATGAAAAATGCAAAAAATAATAAAACCAAGGATATAATTTTTCTTAAAATTAAATGCTCTTCCGAAGAATGCGAGAAACTTAGAGAAGAAGGTTTATTTTTTCAAACTATTGCTGAGGCTCTTAATATTGACAGAGAAGATGTTGAAGAAATAGAAAATAAAGAACAGTAATTAAAAATTATGACCAAAGTTGAAGCAATCAAAAGGGTTTTAGAAGATTTCAATGGGGTGGCTACTTGGGAACAGATTTATGGCAATATTGAAAGATATTATCCCGCTGTTAAGGTCAGTCGTGCATGGCAAGAAGGAATAAGAGGTGTCTTATATAGAGAAATTAAAAAGGGGCGATACTTTAAAAAAGTAGGGCTTGGTATTTTTGCGTTGAAAGATTATGAAGAGAAACCGAAACCTACAGCAGAAGAAAAACAAAGAATGCACCCGTTTATTGAAGGAATTTGTCTGGAGTTAGGAAATTTCGAAGGTTACGCCACCTATACAGCCAATCCTTCTGCTGAATTCAAAAACAATATTATCCTTGCCAACCTCGCTACTTTAAATGATTTACCGCCATTTACATACCCAGAAATAATAGAAGAGGCTAGAAGAATTGATGTAATTTGGCTTAATAATCAAGGGCCGATGTTTCCTCAAAAAGTTTTTGAGGTAGTTGATAGTATTGGAACATTAAGTGAAGCTTTTAATAGGACCTTGCAATTGTTAAGTTTTAGAACGGATTTTTTTATTATTGGACCAATAGAACATCAAAAAAGATTTAATCAAAAAATTAATTTGGAGCCTTATGTCAGGTTTAAAGAAAGATATAAATTTAGAAATTATGATATGATGATTAAATTTTACGAACAATCAATAGAATTGAACAAAGTGAAAAGCGAATTTTTTATCTAATTTATGGAAAAGAATTATTCCAGTATTTTAATCGTTCCGAATACCGGGATGAAATTATGGACTGGTTGAGACAATGGAAAGATAATTTACCAGAATTACCAGAAATTGATTTTGATAAAAATCCAAATCAGACTTTTGAAAAAATTAAAAATTTACCAATAAGATTTTGGATAAAAATTTTAGAAAATGAAAATTTGTGGAGCGAAGGGATTATTAAAGCAATGTTTAGAAAAGGAGAAACTTTGAAATTACTTTTAAGTTATTTTAAAAAACAAGAAAATAAGCCATATCAGGAATTGGCAAAGATGCTTAGAAATTTAGTAGAGAGATATTACCCGTAAAAATAGAATTCAATTATGAAAGTTTACATTGTTTTTTTTCAAAGCGAAGATTATCCAGAACCAGTATTGGAGAGAGTTTTTGCTACAAAAGAATTAGCAAGAAAGTATCTTAAAATAGAAAAAATTAGAAGAGATTTAAGATCTGATGAAATTTGGATTGAAAAAAAAGAAGTGGTTGAATCAGATATCGATTTCTGATTATATGAATTATAGGCTCAGATTTAATGTTCGAAACTCCCGACGCTTTCATTCATATTGAAGTAAAAACAGCTCTCATTAATAATCCATCCGATTATAAAGGAAAAATCAATGTTGGAATCAATCAAACTTCCTACAATCTAAACAAATTATTTGTTCCAAATTTACCTCAATATTATCGGCCATCATCTAAAATCCAAAAGCCTTGCTTGACCTATATCATTCAAATAATTCATGAACATGCCAAGTCCAATATAAAGGCTTTAAAATTGGTTTCTATTCCCAACGGCCAACTTTCTCAATCTTATGGTAAAAGTATTTTTAAAAGCGGGAAAAGTGGATACAAAAAAGCAAAAGATTTTCGTTATGCCTATTCAGCTGAGCCATATTTTAAATTTTTAAAAGAAAAATATAAAGAAAACATTTTTAGAGTAGAACTAATTTATCTAGCGAAAGCTCTCAAGCCAAAAGATATTACCGGTCTTAAAAACACTCCAGTCCATTTCCAATTCTAATTGCTAGTACGAGTTCGTCTGACGGCAGAACAAAGGCCTTTTAATACCTTAAAGAATATTTAAATTAATCAAAACCCCACGTTGATTATCGCCCAATTCCCCAGTTACCTTTAGAATTAGCCATCATTGAAGCCTTGAAAAATGGTGAAGAATAGATTAATATACAAAATTATGGTTTATCGGGTTTTAAACCCTAACTCAATGAAAAAATAGGAGGGAGCGAAGTGATTACTGCGGGGTCGTCTAATGGTCGGACAGAGGCCTTTGGAGCCTCTAATGTAGGTTCGATTCCTACCCCCGCAGCCAAACGTCTGAAAATAAATAGAAAAACAAAGGAGATTGTCAGAGATTTCAAAAAAACATTGGTAATTTTTAAAATCTCGGGCTGAAAGGCCTGGTTTTTTATTGTAAAATAAAAGAAGATGAAG
>OGCI01001507.1_pt1 | contig 19070 bp, 16 predicted proteins | sample 1570021 | NCBI WGS metagenome assembly OGCI01 (sample SAMN06264664, study PRJEB24512) | hot springs metagenome | isolation source: Hot spring water | place: South Africa: Tshipise | collected 2015-06-21 | reverse complement strand
ATCTCCTCCACTTAACGCGAACCGCAGCGGATTGCTTCGCCTGCCGGGTGGCAGGCTCGCAATGACACATTGCCCACGTGTCATTGCGAGGAGCGCTAGCGACGAAGCAATCTCCTGCGCATACCACGAAACCGCAGGGGATTGCTTCGCCTGCCGAGGGGCAGGCTCGCAATGACACATTGCCCACCTGTCATTGCGAGGAGCAAAGCGACGAAGCAATCTCCTGCGCATACCACGAAACCGCAGGGGATTGCTTCGCCTGCCGGGGGAAAGCTGGCACTGACAAGCCTGCTACTCGTACTTATCCGCCCTGAACCGCTCCATCGAAAACGCCTCGCCCGGCGCGATGCCAGCCTTCATACACGCGATGCGCAACTGCTGTTCCACCGTGTCGACCTCCGGGAGGTCGGGCAGAAGAAGACCGCGCCTGCCATCCTCCGCGTGTACAATCACCCCGTAAAGGCGCGGGTCCAGCTCCTCCGGCGAAGCAGCCGGCTCAGGCGGATGCAGTACGTACACTGTGTAGTTCAGGTCATGCAATTCTGATACGTCCACAGGCGGGAAACGCGGGTCCTTCAACGCAGCGTCCAGCGCCACCAGAATGATTTCCCTGCCGATATCGGCACGCATGGGACGCAGCGTGCCGATACATCCCCGTAACTGTCCATCGGAGGTGTGGATGGAAACAAAGACCCCCTGCCATCGCTCCGTCGGCGGCGGAGGAAGGTCAGAAGGCGGGGTGATGATTTCACGGTCGCGTAGGAAATGCTCCACGGCATCGCGCGCCAGCTGAGCATAAGGATGACGCTCTTGTACCATCAGTGTTTCCCCCACAGATGTAATCGCGGCTCTGTGCCAGCGCGCAGGCGATGAAAGTTGGGGCGGTGTTTCCAGGCAATCCACAATGCAGCCAGCAGAGCCACCACGTGCGCCGCTTTGCTCGTGCTGAACACCCACATCCACAACAGCGGCAGAGAGAGCGAGCCGAACACCGACGCCACCGACACGTATCGGGTCAGCAGGATGAGCACGCCCCATGTAGCAAACGCACACAGCGTGGGAAGAGGCGCCAGCGCGAGGAACACTCCGAGACTGGTAGCCACTGCCCTGCCGCCGCGCCCGCGCAGGTAGGGCGACACGCTATGCCCCAAAATCGCTCCAATGCCGGCACAGATACCATCCCAGGCGAACCAGTTGCCCAGTGCAATTGGCAGCCACCCTTTGCCCGTGTCCAGCAGGAACACCAGAATCCCCGCGACCGGTCCCAGCACGCGGTAGGCGTTGGTGGCGCCGATGTTGCCGCTACCGACCTCGCGCAGGTCCACACCCTTCCACACTTTCGCAATCAGCCATCCAAACGGAATACCCCCGATGAAGTATCCAACCACCATCCCCAGCAGGTAATCCCTGCCCAGCCACGCCAGCAGGTCGGTTGTGGACATCCCGAACCATCCTTTGCGTATTGTGCAGGTTGCGAGCAGGGCAGACCCCGCTGCACCAACATGCTATTTTGCGCGATGCACATGTGGAATCCTTCGGCGTCCACGCTGCTGGGTTGCGCAGGCGAGCGCGATGTTTTTAAGGTGAGGAGCTACGTTGCTCGCGGAGCGGACCGATAGGCCGGTAGAAGAGGGCATACCTCGCCTGCGGGTCGCGACCGGTTCAGCGAGAGGGTGCTCCAAGCAGGTCGCGTTCCACCCAATCGCGCACTTCACGCATGAGCTGCTCAAACTCCTGCAGCATCTGCGCATGGTCCTCTCTGCCGAGCATTCGCGCCAGCACACGCAGTTCCCAGTCGTCGTCGGGTAGTATGTCGCGCGGCATTCCGTGCCTCAGGGTGAGTGCATTGCGGACAGCGTTCCACAGGGGATATGCTTCCGCCGCGTTTCGGCTGTCCGCCGGAGATACCAGCGCGATCATCCGCAGGGCATGCAGGGCGGAGAGAGTGCTGGTGTGGCGCACACTGCGATGCTGGCGTCCGGCGCGTAACTGCCACGTCTGCACCGCGAACTCGATGTCCAGCATTCCCCCGTAGCCCAGCTTAACGTCGCGCCAGCGGTTCTCGGCTTTCAGGCGTTCGCTCTCGACGCGGCGTTTGATATGCCGAATCGACTCCAGCTCCTCGTCACTCAGAGCTCGTGCGTAAACCACCTCTTCCTCCACCATCTGCTTCCACGCCTCGCCCAGTGCCATGTTGCCAGCGACGGGACGCGCCTTGATCAGCGCCTGTCGCTCCCACGTCTCGCCACGCGCCCGGTAGTACTGCCGGTAGTCCTCCACCGTGCGCACCATCGCACCGAAACGTCCCTCCGGGCGCAGGCGGGCATCCACCTCCAACGGAACGTCCTGCGCGTGCACCATCCGACAGAACTCCAGCATCTCCTCGCACATCTTCGCGGTGACGGCGTACGCCTCCCCATGAGTAACGGAATCAGGATGCGCAAACACAAACAGGATGTCGGCATCCGAGGCGTAGCCCATCTCCCAGCCGCCCAGCTTCCCCATTCCGATCACAGCTACCGAACGCAGAACCTCTTCCCACTGCGGGTGCGCCTCGACGGCACGCATCTGCGCCATCTGCAGGATACATTCCAGCACTGCCTCCGTGAGATGGGTGAGGTCCCGGGCGGTATCCGCACCCCGCGCTTCGCCCCACACATCACGGGCGATGATACGCAGCCGCTCGCGACGGATGAAGGAGGCGATGGTCTGCACCTGCCGCTCGGGATAGCCGCGCAGGGCGTCCGGCTGCCAATCTTCAGGTAGTCCCAGCCGTTGACGCAGGGCATCCAGCATCTGCTGGCGGGTCTTGGGCTCGCTCTCGATAATCTCCTCGCTGAAGAGGGTGTCCAGCAAGTGCTGGTGCGTACTCAGCAGGCGCATGGTGGGCGGACTGGCTCCTGCCAGCTCCACCAGTCGGCGCAACACCTCCGGGCTCTCCGCGAAGGCGGTGTACAACTGTGCACGGTTCGGCATTGCCAGCGCCAGCGTTTCGATTCCCAGAAGGGCATCATCCGGCGAAGGGCTGCGCGAAGCATAGGTGATGAGCGCCGGGGCTATCCGCAGGAAGCTCTGACGCATGGCGGGACTTGCCGCCCCCCGCGCGATGGCAGTGGCTCGTTCCTCCGCCTCGAGTTCCGCATCGGTGCCGGTCAGCGGTATCTGCAACAGACGCAGGGCGCGGTCAGGTTCGTAGAAACCTGCCTCCTGCAGGTGTGCCAGCACCATCTCCTGCGCGCGAGGGTCATCCAGCGTGCTCAGCAGGTCGCGCAGGGTACTTTCCTGCTGCTCCATCACGCGGTCGCCTGCATCACCGTAGAACACACGCAGGAAAATCTCGCGCACCTGCGCGCGCACCTGGTCGTACGTCTGCAGAAAGTACTGCGCAGCCTCGAAACCCATACGGCGCGCCAACAACTCCAGCTGACGCGGTTCGGTGGGCAGCTTCTGCGTCTGCTGTTCGTACAGTATCTGCAGGCGGTGCTCGACGGTGCGAAGGAAGCAGTAGCTCTCGCGAAGGATAATGGCTTCCTCTGGGGTCAGAAAGCCCTCACGCCGTAGCCGATGCAGAGCCTCCAGCGTGTTGCCTGTGCGCACGGAAGGGTGTTGTCCCCCCACCAGCAACTGCAGGAGCTGCACCACGAACTCGATGTCGCGGATGCCCCCCTCGCCTATTTTCACGTTCGTCCCGGTTTCACCAGCCAGCGCCGCCTTCTGCTCCAGCCGACGCTTGTTGTGGCGAATGTCCTCCACCCACTCCGAGGGCACGTAGCTCTGGTAGGTGTAGTCCTCCGCCATGCGGGTGAATGATTCACCCACGCGCGGGTCGCCTGCCACAAAACGCGCCTTGATCAGCGCCTGTCGCTCCCAGGTCTCAGCCCAGCTCTCATAGTAGTGCTGGTAGCTGCTCAGTGAGCGACTGGGCGGACCGTATCGCCCTTCCGGACGCAGGCGCAGGTCCACCCGAAAGACAAAACCACGCTCGGTATTCCGCGCCAGCACGTTCACAATCTCCTGCGCCAGACGCTCGGCATATTGCGCACCGGTCAGCTTGCCACGAACACCCACGTCATCATCGTGCACAAACATGAGGTCGATATCCGAGGAGTAGTTCAGCTCCCGTCCGCCCAGTTTGCCCATGCCGATCACCGCAAAGGCAGGCGTGCCGGTCATTTCATATCGGCGCGAGAGCTCCTCGTGCGCGATTTCGTACGCCAACTGCACGCAGGCATCGGCGAAGTCGCTGAAGGCGCGCGCAACTTCCGGCAGTTCCAGCACGCCCAGAATGTCCATCACGCCGATCCTTAGCACCTCACGCCCCTTGTACCGGCGCAAGGCATCGATCTTCATGCCGTAACTGGTGCAGGTGCGCATGAGGTTCTGCAGGTCGCGGTAGTGCTGAGGAGCCGTCTTGGGGCGACGGCGCAGGCTGGGGTCGGAAAAGAACTCAAAGTATTCCGGATTCTGGATGAGTATCTCCGAGAAGAACTGGCTGGTAGCGCAAACCGTGAAGAAAATCTCCAGCACAGCAGGGTTCTCGGCGAGGAAGCGGTAGTAGGGCAGTCGGTTAGCCAGGTTCGCCTGCCATCGCTCGAAGTTATTCAGCGCCATATCGGGGTCGGGAGACAGTGCCATCGCCTGCAAAAGGTGCGGTAGCATCTGGTCAAAGGCTTCGGCGTGCGGTCCCCATCCACGCAGGATTTCGAAGATGGTGCGGGCTCTTTGCAGTTCGCGGATGCCGAGCTGCTGCAACTGCGCGTCGGTCAGGGTGGTCAGCGGGTTGGGTGCCTGCTCCATAGGTTCCTCAATCGGAGTGCTGTTTGCCAGTTGCCTCGCGCACCTCGATTCGAATCGGTGTTCCCTCCAGCGGGAACTGCCGGCGTATCTGATTTTCCAGATAGCGCAGGTACGAGAAGTGCACGATGTCGGGATCGTTCACGAAAAGCACAATGGTGGGCGGTTTGGTGGAGGGCATGGTGGCATAGTACACCTTCAGGTTCTTGCCCTTTCGAGAATACGGTCGCGCATCCACAGCATCATGTAGCAACCGGTTCAGGATACCGGTTGGGATGCGGTGTGCGTGCGCCTCCACCGCCTCGAGGGCAGTATCCACCACGGCGGGCACTCCCATGCCCGCCAGCGCGCTGGCAAACACCAGCGGGGCAAAGTGCAGGAAGGGGCACTCCTTACGGAAGATGCGCGTAAAGTCCAGCATCAGCGCCCTGCTTGTCGGGTTCTTCATGAGGTCCCATTTGTTGACCACCACCACGCAGGCGCGCCCCTCCTCCACCGCGTAACCGCCCACACGCTTATCGCCGTCGGTGACGCCCTGCGGTCCGTCCAGCACCAGTAAAGCCACGTCGCACCGCTGGATGGCTTTCTGTGCCCGAAGTACACTGTAATACTCCACCGACCCCTGCACCTTTCCGGGGCGGCGGATGCCGGCAGTATCGATTAACACCATCTTCTGTCCGTCGCGCTCGAATGGCGTGTCGATGGCATCCCGCGTGGTGCCGGGGATGTCGCTGACTATGACGCGCGGCGCACCCAGAATCGCGTTTACCAGCGACGACTTGCCCACATTCGGTCTGCCCACGATAGCCAGACGGATGGTGGTTTCCTCTTCCTCCAGCAATGTGGCAGGTGGCAGCAGGTCTACCACTCGATCCAGCACCTCGGCTACGCCGTGCCCGTGCACCGCCGAGACGGTGAACACCTCCTCCCAGCCCAGCGCGTAGAACTCGGCAGCGTCTGCCTCCCGACGGGTGTTGTCCACTTTGTTCGCCACCAGCAGGACGGGTTTGGTGGTGATGCGCAGAACCTCCGCCAGCTCCTCGTCGGCTGGGGTAATGCCTTCTACCGCGTCCACCAGTAAGAGGATGACGTCCGCCTCTTCGATGGCTGCCAGCGCCTGAATGCGCACCTGCACAATGAGCGGATCGGTATCGTCCAGCAACACGCCGCCAGTGTCCACCGCCTGAAAAGCCCTGCCGCGCCATTCCGTCTCGCCATAGAGCCGGTCGCGAGTGATACCGGGGGTATCCTCCACAATCGCCACGCGTCGCCCCACCAGACGGTTGAACAGGGTGGACTTGCCCACGTTGGGGCGTCCGACAATCGCCACAGTGGGCAACCGCAGTTGCTGGGATTTACCGATGGTCTGTGCAGAGGTCTTCTCCATAGTGGACACCGCCAATCAGGATACCACAAAACGCCGATGCAGGCAAACCTTACGGAATCGGTGTTGCACTTCACACTCCAGTTTTTTTGCCGGTTTCACGATAATTCAGCATGAGGGACATCTCTCCATCGACACAGGCATGGAAGGATTCCTCACACGCACCCCATGCCCGTGCTGGGGTCAAGAGGTGGTAGCCAATGGCTCGCTGGAAGGGAGTTTTCAACAAACAGGGCATCATTGGATTGGACCTCGGCAGCTACACCCTGAAGGCAGTGCAGGTCGAGCCGACCCGCAGTGGGTGGCGGCTGGTGCAGCTGGCGCAGTGTCCTACTCCAGCCGATGCCATCCGGGATGGCGTCATCGTCCAGCCGGAAGAGGTCGCAGCGGCTATTAAACGCCTTCTGCGGGACAACGCCTTTCGGGCATCCTCTGCCGTTACCGCCATCGCGGGCGCGGCAGTCATCGTCCGGCAGGTCACGTTGCCCAAGATGACTGAAACCATGTTGCGCAAGACGATCCGTTATGAAGCCAGCAAGTATGTTTCCACTTCTATCGAGGACAGCTACGTGGGGTTTCAGATACTCGGAGATATCGAGGACGCCCAGCAAGAGGGCGAAAACGTGGAAAAGCAGATGCAGGTACTGCTGGTAGTGGCGCCTCGAGAGATGGTGGACGCCCAGATACGCACCCTGGAGCTGGCAGGACTGGAGGCGCTGGCAATTGAGGTCGAGGCTTTCGCGCTGTACCGCGCCCTGTTCGAAATCAACCGCGTCACCAGGTCGCGACTGGAGGGGCGACCTGCCGCCATCATGGACATCGGTGCGGCGTATACCAATCTCTACATCGTATCCAACGACAGTTTCTTCCTCACCCGCACCATCCCGATTGCGGGAGATGCGTTCACCCAGACGGTGCAGGCGATGCTGCACAGTAACTGGTCGGAGGCGGAGCGGTTCAAGCGTACGGTGGACTTCCGGCAACTGTTGAAACGGCGCAGCACCCGCTCCAGAGCGACGACCGCCGAGGGCGAAAGCACGACGGATGCCGGTGACGGAGAGGAAGCCGTGCTGAAGGCGATGCAGGCTCAGGTGGATGAGCTCCTCCGTGAGGTTCGTCGCTCGCTCCACTACTACCAGTCCCAGTTTCCGGAAGGCAGTTCGCAGGGGCAGGTCACCAACCTGATTATCACAGGAGGCAGCTCCCAGCTTGGCGGCTTGGCGGAATATGCGTCCGCGCGGCTGGGGTTGGAGGTCGAGATGGGCGACCCGTTCAACAACCCGGACTTCGACACCGCCCATATCCCCGCCGAGGCGCTCGAGATGTTCACCCCGGTCCTGGGGATTGCGGTAGGGTTAGCCGTGCGCGAAGCCTTTGCGGAACGACAGCGCCATGCTGCCTGACCAAAGCAGGGAGAGGAGGTACCGTTATGCCATTGATTAACATGATATCGGAACGCAGGGAGCACCAGGCGCAGCTGTTTCGCCGGCGCAGGCAGTTGCTCAGCGTCCTGCTGGTTGAGGTTGGAGTGCTGGCAGGCGTGTTCTCGTTTCTGGGCGTGGGCACCATGACCCTGCAGGCGAGACTCGATCGGGCTCAGCATGAGATTCAGCGACTGCAACCGACGCTGGAGCTAATCGCCACAACCGAGCGAGAGACGCAGGCTCTAGTGCCCAAACTGCGAACGCTCACCGAGGCGCAGCAGCACACCAGACGCTGGTACGCTACCATCAACGGTATTGCACGTTCCCTGCCTGCCGACGTGTGGCTCACGAGTATCAGCAGCACGCAGACGCAGGACGGCGAGAAGAAGGCGCCGTCGACGGTAATCACCCTCACAGGGTCCACCCTTACCCAGCAGCAGGTGGGGGAGATGATGCTCCGCCTGAACACCATACCCACCTTCGAGAAGGTCGACCTGCACTACACGCAACAGCGCAGCTACAACGACTTCGAGACGGTGGACTTTGAGGTCGCCGCGCGGGTGCAGACGCGCGGCGAGGAGGAGGGCAAGGATGAAACTGGCAGTTCGTAACTCTGGAGGCGCCAGCGTGCTGCGCGGGCTGGTGACCCTGTGTGTGGTAATCCTGCTGGCGGGCGCCGGCGTCATCTACTGGCAATACACGGGCTTCACGGAGCTGAAGGCGCGCACTCAGGCTGCCGAGCAGCAGGTGGAGGAAGGCAGAAGCATCGCCCAGCGCCTCGAGCAAACCCAGCAGCGCTATCAGAACATGGTGCAACAGCTTCAGCATCTCGAGCTGTCGGTCAGCGAGCGCGCCTACATTCCCACCCTGCTCAAGCAGCTGGAGAGCGCGGCAAAGTCGTACCGATTGACCGTCTTGTCGGTGCGCCCGTCCAACGCCCCTGCCAGCCAGAAGAAGGCTCAGCCGGAGGATGAAGAGGGAAAGGACGAGGAGAAGAAGCCCGCCGAACCTTACGAGAGGCAGACCATCGAGGTCGGTGTTCGCGGACAGTTCTGGGATGTCATGCGCTTCACCGAAAACCTGACCCGCTTCCCGAAGATACTGGCGGTGGAACGTCTGCAGCTGCGACCGCGCCAGCGTAAAGAACCGAACGACCCCTTCGAGGTGGAGGCACAGTTCACCCTCACCGCCTTCATCTTCCGCACCGCGGAAGGAGGTGCATCGCAATGAAGAGGCTCGACCGCAAGCAGATGCAGCAGCTGATCGTGCTGGGCGTGCTGTTTATGGCGGCGATGGGCTACGCCGCGTTTCAGCTTTTCTTTGCCGGTTCCACCGGAGCCAGCACCAGAAGTACTGCAACTACCGAAGAAGCAGCGCAACCCGCTGCCGAACAGCAGCAACAGACGACCACCGAGCCAGCCTGGCTAACATCCTCAGAACCGGCGCGCGACCCGTTTGTGATACCGTCGCAGTTCGATAACCTGAAGCGGAGCCAGGCACCCAGCGTGCGTTCCGCTCCGCCACGCCCACCTTCGATACCAAACGTCAGCGCGCTTCCACCGATGCCTGTTTCGCCCGTTTCCGGCACGCCGGGCAGTATCAGCACACCGCCGGTTGAAATCGCAGCACCTCAGCCAGAGGCGACACCAAACATCACGGTAACCGGTGTGGTAATCGGTGAGCGCCCGGTGGCAATCGTCAAAACGGAAGCCAACGCCGATCAGCGCATCGTTCAGCCAGGACACCAGCTGGAGGGCGGATATGTCCTGCGTGCGGTGTCGCGCGAAGGTATCGTGATCGAGAGAGACGGCAAGACAGTGACCTTGCGTCCGGGAGGTAATCCGAATGCGAAGTAGATATCCCCTTTCGTTCGTCACACTGTTGCTGGTGCTGGGCGTGACCCTTGCCGCCCACAGCGCGCCTAGCAAGAACAATGTTCAGGTGAAGTTCACTCAGAACGACGCCACTTTCCAGGTGGTGATGCAGTTCACCGCGCCGATCAACCCACCTGCCGTCCATTTCTATGGCAAGCGCGGCTGGGTGTTCATCGATGTGCCCGCCGGGCTGAACGGCAAGGCAAAGGTAGAGCGGGTGCGCAGTGGCGGCATCCTGTGGGCGCGATACGGCTGGTACAAAGCCCGCCCGCCGGTCACCCGCATCTGGGTGGCTACCAGCGAAAAACGCCCGGCTCAGCTCATCCGACAGAACGACGGGAAGACGCTGGTGCTTACCGTCTGGAAGCAAGGACGCTCGCCGGCGACCGACCCCTTAGTGAACGAGAACGCCACCGAGCCAGTGGTCGCCAAGCCGCAGAGTGTCTCCGCGCCGCCGTCCAGACCAGCGGTTCAACCCAGACCGGTGACGCGGATTGCCCAGAAGGCAGAAGACGAATCGCACGACATTCAAGCTCCAACAGAGGCGAAACCCGAGGCACAGTCGCCTGCCACCGAGGAACCACTGAAGGCAGAGGCGACATTGTCTGCATCGGAAGCCGTTCGGGTAGCACAACTGCCTGAGGCAAAACCCGCCCTACCCCGCAAGCCCGCTGAGCGCGAGACCCGCGACGCCGCAGCACCTCCCCGCCCTACCCCGCAGGTAGCGGTAGACTTCGTGGGCGCGGAGATTTCGGATGTGCTGAAAGCGCTCTCGCTCCAAACACAGACCAACATCGTCACCAGCCCCGATGTGAAGGGTACTGTGACGGTCAGCCTCGCAGGCGTCGGGGTGGAGGAGGCTCTGGACCTGGTCACCCGACTGAGCGGATACCGATACGCCAAGCTGGGCAATACCTACGTGGTGGCTACCCCACAGGGGCTTCAGAACCTGCTCAGTGGCAGTCAGACCAGTACTCCCCAGCCGCGAACCACCCAGATGGTGGCGTACCGCTACGCCGATCCCAACAGCCTGAGCAAAGTGCTGCAGGAACAGGCGCCCGGTGTGCAGGTGGCATGGAACCTCACCAGCACACAGCAGGCGAAGTCCACAGGCACCAAAGTGGCTCTGGTCACGGGCACGGAAGCTGAGGTGCGCACCGCTGCGGGGCTGATTGAGATGGTGGACACGGCACTCGGCAAGTCCGAGCAGGATTCGGTGGTGGACACCTACGTGGTCAAGCACGCCTCTCCGGTTGACCTGCGTTCCATCGTGTCGGAGCTGGTGCCCGAAGTGAACATCGTCCTGGGACCGCGTCCTGGCTTCAACCTGCTGGCTCCGGCGCCGCTGGGCGATTCCGCTGGCAGGACGGTGGGTGAGAAGGGCGTCGACCAGTCGCTCCAGGCAGGTGGCGGCTCTGGCGGTTCGGGTGGCACACAGCAGGCAGGAGGCGGCAACCAGCAGGGAGCCGACCCGTCCGTCGACGAGCGCGTGAACATGCTCATCCTGACGGGACCGCGCTCCGCCGTAGAGCGTGCCAAAGAGGCTCTGGCTCGCATCGATGTGGCTCCGCCTCAGATACTGATCGAGGCGAAGGTGGTGGAGGTCAGCACCGACGTGGACAACACTCTGGGTGTGCTGTGGGACTTCAGCGGCACCAGGGCAGACTTCAGCCTCAGCACGCCCAACCCGCCCGACCGCGGCAACCTGGGCACCATCGTTTTCGGTCGCCTGACGCGCGATGCCATCGGCATCAGCGCCAAGCTTGACGCGCTGTTCAAGGACAACAAAGCTCGCCTTCTGGCGAACCCGAAACTGCTGGTACTCAACGCCAAGCAGGCGCAGATATTCATCGGTGACGAGGTGCGCTACATCGAGAGCGTGCAGTCCACGCAGAACGGCGTCAGCGTCACCACCGGCAAGGTGAACGTGGGTATCCAGCTGAACGTGGTCGCCAAGACCAACCCGGAGGGAGACATCACCCTGCAGATCCACCCTGAGGTGAGCCTCATCACCGGTTACCTGAAGACGCCCGTCGGGGGCGAAATCCCGCAGGTGTCACGCCGGTTTGCGGACAGTGCAGTACGCCTGCGCAGCGGAGAGACCCTGGTCATCGGTGGGCTCATCTCCCAGCGCGACCTGAAGCTGGTACAGAAGGTGCCTTTGCTCGGTGACCTGCCGGTGCTCGGCTATCTGTTCAAGCAGACCAATACCAAGCGCAGCAACTCGGAAATCATGGTGTTTCTGACCGCCACATGGTGGAAAGAATGAATCGGATAGCCTGATAACTTAGAGGGTGAGCCGCGATGCCCTTCGCCCTCACCCTCCATCTCAGTCTCTACGAAAGGCGCGGGTATGGTTACCCGCTGGATTGCAGGCACTGATTATGGCATCCACAACAGGAGAGATATTCGTGCAGGCGGGGCTCATCACCCGCGAGCAGCTCGCCATGGCGATTGAGAAGCAGAAACAGCTTCAGTCGCACGAGAACATTGGCGAGTTGCTGGTCGATATGGGGCTGATCACCGAACGCGACCGTGTGCGCTGTATGGGCGAGCACTGGGGCGTCGCGTACGTGGACCTCGCTCAGCAGCCCCCAGAACCCGACGCACTGAAACTGCTGGCGCAGGACATCGCCCGCCGCTTCAAAGCCGTGCCCCTCAGCCTGAATAACGGGCGGCTGACGGTGGCGATGGTGAATCCGCTGGATATCTTCGCTATCGACGAAATCCGCCTCATCACCGGCAAGGAAGTCGAGCCGGTCATCGCCACCGAAGAGGACGTACTCAACGCGCTCAACACCGCCTACCGCCAGGAAACCGCCGTTACCGACGTGTTGAAAGCGGTGGAGCGGGAGCTGGAAAACGCTCAGATAGACGTTCAGAGCGCATCACGCCCAGATGAAGAGGAGAATCTCAGCGTCGAGCAGCTGCGCGAGATCAGCGAAGACGCGCCGGTGGTGCGTCTTGCAAACCTCATCATCACGAAGGCGATTCAGGACAAAGCCAGCGACATTCATATCGAGCCCTCCAAAGAGTACGTGAAGGTGCGCTATCGCATCGACGGTATAATGCAGGATTCGATGGTTCTGCCCAAGCGCGTGCAGGCATCGCTTACCAGCCGGTTCAAAATCATGGCAGATATGGACATCGCCGAGAAGCGGGTGCCGCAGGACAACCGTATCTCTGCCGTCATCGACGGCAAGACATTCGACTTCCGCGTGTCCACGCTCCCCTCCGTGCACGGTGAGAAAGTGGTGATGCGCGTGCTTGACCGAAGCAGTATCACTGTGGACTTTCACAAGCTCGGCATGTTGCCCTACACGCTGGAAATGTTTGAGGCGATGATTGCCCGCACATATGGAATAATCCTTGTGACCGGTCCAACGGGTTCGGGCAAGTCCACCACGCTGTACTCGGTGCTGTCCAAGCTCAACTCGGGCGAAAAGAACATCTTGACAATCGAGGACCCGGTGGAATACGAACTGCAGGGTTTGACGCAGGTCAACGTCAACCAGCGTGCTGGGATGACCTTCGCGGCAGGGTTGCGTGCGATGCTGCGCCAGGACCCCGACATCATTATGGTGGGCGAGATCCGCGATGCCGAAACCGCCATCATCGCTATCGAGGCAGCGCTCACCGGGCACCTGGTGCTCTCCACCCTGCACACCAACGACGCGCCGGGCGCGGTAGCGCGGTTGCTGGACATGGGTGTGGAGCCTTTCCTGATAGCCTCCTCGCTGGTGGGCGTTCTGGCTCAGCGCCTCCTGCGCACCATCTGCGCAAAGTGCAAGGAGCCTTACACGCCCCCGCGCGACGCCATGCAGAGGCTGGGGATGAATATCGAGGGGCACTCGAACGTCACTTTCTACCGCGGACGCGGTTGCGAGCTGTGCAAAGGCAGCGGCTATAAGGGACGCACCGGTATCTACGAGCTGATGCCGGTGACGGATAAGGTGCGCGAACTGATACTGGCTCGCGCCTCGTCCTACGCGATTCGCGAAGCGGCTATCGAGGCGGGAATGCGCACACTGCGCGAAGATGCCATGCAGAAAATCCTGCTGGGCATCACCACACTCGAGGAATCGCTGCGCGTGATCTACTCAGGATGATAATACATGCAGTGGAGGTAGACAGATGGGTTCTGTGGCAGGGGTCTTTCCTAAATCACCCCAGGACGTGGTAAAGAACATCGGCGAGATTGCCATGATACCACAGGTGGTCATGAAAGTGCTGGATATGACCAGCAATACCCGGGCGACCACACAGGAGCTGGAGGATGTTATCGGGCGGGATCAGGGCTTGACCAGCAAGGTGTTGACGCTGGCAAACTCGTCCTACTACGGCTTGCCGAGGAGGGTCAGCTCCCTGCGAGAGGCGGTGATGTTCCTGGGCTTCCGAGCCGTGCGCAACATCGCCATGACCGCATCCTGCTACAACATGTTCATTGGAAAGTCCGACAGCCAGAGCCTGCTGAAGCGCCGCATCTGGAAGCACTCTGTCGACACCTCTCTTCTGACGCGCCTCGTGTGCGCGTACGCTTCCGATGTGGTTCCCGATGAGGCGTTCGCTGCCGGCTTGTTGCACGATATCGGCAAAGCGGTGCTTGAGCAATACTATCCGCAGGCGATGATGCAGGTGGTGCAGACCGCCGAGCGGCTCACCATCCGCCACCACGAGGCGGAGGAGCAGATTCTGGGCTTCAACCACGCCGACGTCGGAATCGCACTGGCAATACACTGGAACCTGCCTACCGTGCTGGCAGAAGCAATCGGATACCACCACTACGTGAAAGCTGCCTCCACCGCGCCGAAACTGGTGGCTGTGGTGGCGATAGCCAGCGACATCGCCAACATGATCGAAGATGGTATCGATGAGGAACTTTGGTCAGCAATCATCAGCGATGACGCCATGGATATGCTGGGCATAGCGCCCGAGCAGGTCGAGGCGCTGCTGGCGGGATGCCGTGTGGAGGTGGAACGCAGCGCAGGCATGCACAATATGGCTGCCTGACAGGGGGGATACTGATGGAGCAGAAGTTCGGGCAACAACCCGTAGACTTCTTCGACAGCTCGGAGGATCTCATGCCGCTGGACGACGAGATGAGCCCAGCTCATCTGTCGCCACAAACCACAGCGGTAGCCACGGGCGATGACAGCCGGGCCGAAACGGGTGAGGCGACATCCATCGAGGACGTGCACATCGACGACCTGCTTCGCATAACGGTGGAAAAAGGCGGGTCTGACCTGCATCTTTCTGCGGGTCTACCGCCCATGGTTCGCGTGGATGGTCGCCTGCATCCGCTTCCGTTTGAGGTGCTTGGTCCTCGAGACATCCAGCGGCTGGTTTATGACGTCCTGACCGGCGACCAGATACAGAAGTTTGAGAAGACAAAGGAGCTGGATTTCTCATACGGCGTGAAGGACGTGGGGCGCTTTCGCTTCAACGTGTATCGCCAGCGTGGTTCGGTAGGATGCGCCATGCGCGCCATCCCGTCTGCCATCCCGACGCTGGAACAGTTGCGCCTGCCGCCGATCCTGCGCGAGCTGACGCGACGCCACAGCGGGCTGATTCTGGTGACTGGACCAACCGGCTCAGGAAAATCCACCACCATCGCTTCGATGATTGACGTCATCAACAACGAGCGCAACTGCCATATTATGACCATCGAGGATCCTATCGAGTATCTGCACAGCCACAAGAACAGCATGGTCAACCAGCGCGAACTGGGCACGGACACGGATTCGTTCCACAACGCCCTGCGTGCGGTGCTGCGCGAAGACCCGGATGTGATACTGGTGGGCGAAATGCGCGACCTCGAAACCATCCGCGCTGCGCTGACGCTGGCTGAGACCGGACACCTGGTGTTCGCCACCCTGCACACGCGCAACGCACCGCAGACCATCGACCGCGTGGTGGACGTGTTCCCGCCGGAACAGCAGGAGCAGATACGTATTCAGCTGGCGAACACGCTGGAAGCGGTGATCGCGCAGCAACTGTTGCCCATGCTGGGAGGCGGTCGCGTGGCGGCAATCGAGATTATGATTGCCACAGCAGCCATCCGCAACCTGATTAGGGAAGGCAAGGTGCACCAGATTTACTCTGTGATGGAAACCAGCTCCCAGCAGGGGATGCAGACGATGGACCGTGCCCTGGCAGACCTGCACCTGAACGGGCTGGTGTCGTTCGAAGAGGCGGTATTGCGCTGTATCGACCGCGAGAACTTCACGCGGTTCATTCAGGCGCGCTAAGCAAGGAGAGTGAGAACTATGCCACAATTCGTATACAATGCGGTAGACCCGTCCGGGCGCACCCTGCGCGGCACCATGGAGGCGGACGATGAGCGACTGGTGCTGGCATGGCTGCACGAACAACACTACCACGTGCTGAGCGTGCAGCCGAAGCGTGCCGGGTTCAGCCTCGCTGCGCTGAAGGAACTGAACCGCTCGAAGAAGGTGAAACTTCTGGAGCTGGTCATGTTCAGCCGGCAGTTCGCCACCATGATCGACGCCGGTATCCCCATCCTGAAGAGCCTCGACGCTCTGGAGACACAGGCGAAAAACCCCACCCTGCGCGACGTGATCGGGGCGGTGCGACAGGATGTGAAGGGCGGAATGTCCCTCGCCGATGCATTGAGCAAGCATCCACAGGTGTTCTCCAAGCTGTATGTGAACATGGTGCGCGCCGCCGAGGTGGGTGGTATTCTGGATCAGATACTGGATCGCCTGTCGCAGTTTCTCGAGAAAGAGCTGGAAATTCGGCAGAAAATCAAGTCGGCGATGATGTATCCGGTTCTGGTGTTGATCTTTTCGTTGGTGATGGTGTTCGCCCTGTTCACGTTCGTGTTGCCGCGCTTCAAGGAGATATTCGCCAGCATGAACGTGAAGATGCCACCCGCTACCCAGTTCCTGTTCAGCCTCAGCGACTATGCGGTGGCGTACTGGTACATCCCGCCAGCTCTGCTGATCGGAGGGCTGGTGTTCGTGAAACAGTACGGCAAGAACCCGAAGGGCCGATACCAGATCGACATGGTGAAGCTGCGACTACCCATCATCGGCGATCTGGTGCTGAAGATGAGTATATCGCGCTTCGCCAGAACCTTCGGCGTGCTGATAGCCAGTGGGGTGTCGATGATGCGCTCGCTGGAGATTGTAGCAGAGACCGCCGGCAACAGCGTGCTCGCTGGCGCCATCGATGCCGCCCGCAACGGCGTACGGGAAGGGCAAAAGCTCAGCACACCGCTGGGCGCGAGCGGATTGTTCCCCACCATGGTGACACACATGATCGACGTCGGCGAGGAAACGGGGCGCCTCAGCGATATGCTGGTGAAGGTATCCGACTTTTACGAGAAAGAGGTGGACGCCACCGTCAAGGGGCTGACGTCGATGATCGAGCCGATGCTGATTATCTTCCTGGGAGTGGTGGTGGGATTCATCGCCATCTCCGTGATGACGCCCATCTTTACACTGGTCAGCAACATCAACTAGCCAAAGCAGGTCGGGGGGAGCTTACCTTCCCCCCGCCGACTATTCCTCGCACAGCACCCCGTCCTCGCCAGCCTCGGCAATCAGGTCATATAGACTCGTGCTGCGGAACGACTGTTCCACCAGCTCCCAAGCGTTGTCCAGCCGCTGATGCAGAGGACATAAACGGTCACGATGCGCCCGGAGTTTCAGAGGGCACGAGGTAATGCGCGGAATCGGGTCCACCGCCTGCACCACCTCGTATATGCTGATCTCCTCCGCCGGTTTTGCCAGCGCAAACCCCCCGCCCAATCCCCGGCGTGAGGTGATCAAACCTGCCCGGCTCAGGTTCTGCAACACCTTCGCCAAATAGCCTAACGGCACGCGCGTCACCCGGGCAATCTGCTGGTTGGTATGCGAGCTGCCGGGATACTGCGCCAGATACACCATCGCCCGCAAGGCATACTCCGCTGTCTGCGAAATCATTCTCCTACCGGCTCCGTTTTGATGCACCTGAGGATGTTGGAAAAAGACCAAACCTATCCCCCGCCCCCCTTCCCGACGCGGGAAGGGGGAGTTCGGAACCTCTCCCAGCTTCGGGGAGAGGCAGGGAGAGGGGTGCGAAAAGGCTTGTTACAACGGTTCTGGTCGTCGATTCCTGGCTGCCTGCGGATTTTCACACACCCTCGATGCACCTTGACTTCGATTCTATCATACCGCTATAATTCGGTCAATTCGGATGCGAATATCCCTTTTCTGGTGAGGTCAATTTCGCCTGGAGGTGTATCAAGGATGAGTAACAGTTACCTGTTCCTCGAAGACCTGTCACAGCAAGTGGACATCCCGCAAGACGGCATCCTGAGCCGCACGCTGTATCAGGACGAACACGTGAAGCTCGTACTCTTCGGTTTCGACAGAGGACAGGAACTCTCGGAACACACAGCGTCCATGCCTGCCACTCTCTACTTTGTGCAGGGTGAGGCGGAGCTGACGCTGGGTGCGGACAAGCGCATGGCCACAGCGGGCACATGGGCGTACATGACCCCAAACCTGCCTCACAGTGTGGTGGCAACAACGCCTGTGGTGATGCTGTTGATACTGATGAAGCGATAGACGCCTTCAGGTATCGCCCTGTTCGCACAGCAGAGGTCACCTGGTTGCCCTATGTAAAGCAGCATAGGCGGAGGGAGGAGTGGAAGCCTCTCCCCCCTCTCACAGATGATGAACCGGCAATCAACCCACCATCCGCATTACACCTGTGCGATGGGTGCCACCTTTGGCTGCACCAGCCGTTCGTAGTCCCTGTACGCCATACGGACCAGCTCGATGTGCGAGCCCGCGTTGAAAGCGATTTCCTCGTCTTCCGTGAGGCTGGTGTCCACATACGTCTCCATGCCATACAGGTTGCCGAAGGGAGGCATGGCGCCGGTCTCGCACTCGGGAAACAGATACTGAAACTCCTGTTCGGTAGCCAGCTCCGCTTTGTGAGCGCCAGCAGCCTGTTTCAGTGCCTCCAGGTCCACCTTGCGCGTTGCAGGCAGGACCGCCATCGCCATCTTGCCGTCGAGCTTCACCATCACCGTCTTGGCAAACTCTTTTCCGCGGATGTGGGCAGCGGCAGCGACCTCCTGTGCGGTGTAAGCGCGGGAGTGGGTAATGCTCACATACTTTACGTTGTGCTCGTCGAGGAACTCCTTCAGTTTGCGCGCTGGCATGGCTTGCACCCCCTTGTGCCTCAGATGCTGACACCAGTATGGTAATACAAACTGCAGGCGGTGTCAAGTGATATGGAGGGTGTTTCAACAATACTCTGCTGGTTGTGACGAGACAGGCGTGTCGACTGGCAACCTCCACCTCCAAGGCGTCCCGGCACTGCCCCGCTGGTAGCGCATTAAACCGAATGGGTCAACCAGGTTGTTGCTCAACACCTGCGCACTGCTGCTCGTAATCACCCCAGCCGTGCCAAACGGGTCAAAGTGGTGCCACTCGTTGTTGCGACGAACCTAACCCACCATCACAAACGCACCTCACCACACATGGCGAAACAATATTCCCAACACAAGTTGCCAACCCCCGCGAGAAGTGTGGTTGAAGAGGAGTCGATGTCATAGGAAAGGACACAAACTGTCGCTTT